>Ga0209425_10003088_pt1 | contig 17995 bp, 21 predicted proteins | sample COG_05_FD_184749 | JGI IMG/M metagenome (GOLD analysis project Ga0209425, IMG submission 184749) | Pelagic Microbial community sample from North Sea - COGITO 998_met_05 (SPAdes) (version 2) | ecosystem: Environmental > Aquatic > Marine > Neritic zone/Coastal water | place: Helgoland, sampling...
AAGATTTACTAATTTTCATATTAATTTAAATTAGAATTAACATAGTAAAATGAAAAATAAAATTAAAACAGTTTGGTCAAAAAGATTAAAAGGTAAAACATCTAGATCTTTCCAGAGAATTGGGTCTTCGATCAATATAGATAGAAGACTTTACAAACAGGATATTTTTGCCTCTATTATTCATACGCAAATGCTTATAAAGCAAAAAATTATACCTACTGATGAAGGAAAAAAAATAATTAAAGGTTTAAAAAAGATTAAGTTTTTAATTGATAGTGAGCAATTTACTTTTGAGGAAAAATACGAAGATATCCATCTAAATATTGAAAAAAAATTATTTCAAATAATAGGGCCTGCTGCAGGATTCATGCATACTGCAAGATCTAGAAATGATCAAGTAGTTACAGATTTTAAATTATGGGTAAAAGCATCAACTCAAAATATTATAAAAGAAATTTCAAATATAATGAAAATAATAATTAAAAAAGCAGAAAAACATACTGATACTGTTATGCCTGGACTAACTCATCTGAAAAATGCTCAACCTATTTCTTTTGCCCATTATCTTTTAGCTTATTGTGAGATGTTAAAAAGAGATAAAAAAAGATTTGAAAATAATCTAAATCTTTTAGATGAGTCCCCTTTAGGATCAGCTGCTTTATCTGGGACATCATATAAAATTGATAGAAATTATACAGCAAAAAAACTTGGTTTTAAAAAACCTACAGACAATTCGATTGACTCTGTTTCCGATAGAGACTTTGCAATAGATTTTTTGTATGCGGCAGCAGTTTGTGCAATGCATTTATCAAGATTGGCTGAAGATTTTATTATTTTAAATTCTGATGCTTATAAATTAATTGAATTTAATGATAGTGTTTTAACAGGATCTTCAATTATGCCACAAAAAAAAAATCCTGATCCAGCAGAGTTAATTAGAGGAAGAGTTGGAATAAACTATGGAAAATTAAACTCAATTCTTACAATTATGAAGGGATTACCAATGTCATACTTTAAAGATTTACAGGATGATAAAGAATTGGTGTTTGATGGTTTTGATACCTTGAAAGACTCTCTGACTATGTCTTGTGAATTAATAATTAATCTAAAAGTGTCAAAAGAAAAAATGTACAAAATGGCCAATCAAGGTTTTACTACGGCAACTGATTTTGCAGATTACCTTGTTAAGGAAAAAAAAATATCTTTCAGAGATTCCTATAATATTTCTTCATCACTTGTGAATTTTGCTGAAAAAAATAATAAAACCTTAGATCAAATATCTCTTAAAGAACTAAAAAAATTTTATAAAGATTTAGATGAAAATGTATTAAAAATATTTAATGTGAGTCATTCAATGAATTCTAAAAAATCATATGGAGGAACTTCTTCGAATAATGTAAAAAAAATGATAAAAAAATATAAGAAAGAAATTAAATGAAAATTTTTTTTTTTATAATTATAAGTTTATTATTATTAGAAAGTTGTGGTAAAAAATCAGACCCTAAGTATCAGGGGAAAAATAAAGAAGTAATTATAGTTTTATCTTAAAATACATGTCTCATTTAAAATACTTTGGCTCAAAATTATTTGTTGAAAATTCTTCAATTTTTAACCTTGTGAAAAAAATCAAAACACCTTTCTACGTTTATTCTGAAAATCAAATTAAAGAGAATTATTTAAAACTGGCTAAAAATTTTAAAAATACAAATCCTCTAATTTGCTTCGCGACCAAAGCTAATACAAACTTATCAATAATTAAAGTGCTTGGTAAATTAGGAGCTGGTGCTGACGTTGTCTCAGGTGGTGAACTTCTAAAGGTTTTAAAGGCTGGCATTAAACCAAATAAGATTGTTTTTTCAGGGGTAGGAAAAAGTGAAGAAGAACTTAAACTAGCAATTCAAAAAAAAATATTATTAATAAATATTGAATCGGAGAGTGAAGCACGACTAATAAATAATATTGGTAAAAAAGCTAATAAGAAAATATCTGTTGGTTTTAGATTAAATCCTGATGTTGATGCAAAAACAAACAAAAAAATTTCAACTGGAAAATCTGAGAATAAATTTGGTATATCAATTAAAAGTTTTTATACACTTTATAAAAATAGTAAGCAGTTTAAAAATTTAAAAGTTGATGCCCTAAGTGTACATATAGGAAGTCAAATACTATCAGATACTCCATATAAAAAAACACTAAATATCCTTTTAAAAGTGATAAATAATTTGAAGATAAAACCTAAATACATTGATCTTGGTGGAGGTTTTGGCATCAGTTATGAGAAAAAAGATAAAAAAATTAATCTTAATAAATATGCAAAACTAGTTCACAATTTTAAAAAAAAGTTAAACTGTAATATTATTTTTGAACCAGGAAGATCTTTGGTTGGAAACTCAGGAATTTTAGTAAGTAAAATTCAATACATTAAAAAAGGACCAAGTAAATATTTTATTATTTTAGATGCGGGCATGAATGACTTTATGAGGCCAGCCTTATATGAAGCTAAACATGAAATTATACCTATAAATAAAATGTCTAAAAAATTTTCGAGTGCCTTGGAGTTTGTGGGACCAATATGTGAGTCTACTTGTAAATTTACAGCATATAAAAATTATCAAAAGATAAGAGAGGGAGATTTTGTTGCCATCACAAATACTGGTGCCTATGGATCTTCTTTATCTTCTAACTATAATACAAGACCACTAATTGCAGAAATACTCGTTGTTAAAAATAAATTCAAAATAATTAGAAAAAGGCAAAATTTACTGAAATTAATAAACGCTTAATGCAATTTATTAGATCTTTAATCTTTAATATTTTTTTATATTTAGGGATAATATTGGTTTTAATTCTTGCAATACCTACTCTTTTTCTTCCTGCTAAGTTTGCTTTGTATTGCGGCAAATTTTTAGCTCATTACATCATTTTAATATTAAGAATATTTTTAAATACCAAAGTTGTCTTTCATGGGTTAGAAAATCTTAAAAAATTTAATAAATTCTTTGTTGCCTCTGCTCACCAATCAATGTTTGAAACTTTTGTTTTTCAAGCACCCCTTGATTACCCTGTTTTTATACTTAAAAAAGAACTTTTAAAAATACCATTGTTTGGCTGGTACTTAAGAAAAATTGGTTCAATTGAAATCACAAGAGAAACAATAACAAAAGATAATTTGAATTTTTATGATAAAATTAAACAAACTGTCTATGAAACTAATAGACCTCTTCTGATTTTCCCCCAAGGAACTAGAACTAAGTTCAAAGAAATAGTTCCTTTTAAAAAAGGTGCAGGAAGAATTTATGACTCTCTTAACTTGCACTGTATACCTGTTGCATTAAATTCGGGAAAAGTATGGCCTAAGAATAGTTTTTTAAAATATCCAGGAGATATACATATAACTTTTTTAGAACCTATTGAACCTGGAATAGAAAAAAGTACTTTTATAAGAATACTTGAAGAAAAAATTTATTCTGAGATAGAAAGATATTCTTAATCTTCTTTTCTACCAAAATCTGGTTTGCTAGTATCCTGTCCTGCTTTGATAATTTCTTTTCTTACTTCTTTTGTGGAATTAAAAATTTGGTAAAGTTTATCACCATTTTTATCATTTAAAGCTTTTTTTAATTCTTGGAGTTTTTCAATAAAGTTATCAATACCTTTTGAAATATTCTCATTGTTGTCTAGAAAAATATCTTTCCACATCAAAGGGTTTGATGCTGCTATCCTTGTAAAATCTCTTAAGCCACCAGCACTGTATTGAATAACCTCTTGTTTCAATTTGTCCTCAACATTAATAACTGTTCTAACAATGTTGTAGGCAATTGCATGGGGTAAATGACTGGTTAGAGATAAAATTTCATCGTGCTCCTCTGGTGTCATAATCTTAACTTTACTGCCTATATTTTCCCACAGTGATTTTAAAATTTTTATAGACTGTGCATCGGCCTCTTTCGGCGGGGAAATAATACACCAGCGATTTTTAAACATATCTGCATGACCTGCCTTAGGGCCACTTTCTTCTGTACCTGCTATAGGATGTGAGGGTATCCAATTAACCCCTTTTAAATTTATGTTATGAATAATTTTCATAACTTCTTTTTTAACTGATCCTGTATCAGTTAATATTGTTCCTTCTTTTAAGTCGTCTTTTATGGATAATATTATTTCTTTATAGCTACTTAAAGGCGTGGCTATAATTATTAAGTCTGAATCTTTTATGCAGTTCCTAATATCTGTTGAAATATTTAAAGATATATTTTCCTTTTTTAAATACGCTGTTACTTCTTTTGACAAATCAAAAATTCTAATTTCTTTAGCTAAATTTCTATTTTGAATTGCTCTTAGAATTGAAGAGCCTATTAAACCACAACCAATTATAGATACAATTTTAAACATTAAGAATTTTTTTTAATTCTGATATTAGTTTTAAGTTCTCTCTACTGCTTCCAATAGTAACCCGCAAAGAGTTATTGATATAGTATACCTCCATTTGTCTTAATAAAATTCCTTTTTTTGCTAAAGTAAAAAAAACTTGTTTTGATGTTTTTTTGACTCTGTCAAAATTAATTAATAAAAAATTTACACTAGTTCTGTTTGTGTGGATATTAAGTTCTTTAAATGCGTCGTAAAACTTATTTGACCACTTTTTGACGTGGTGTATTTCTTTATTAAGCCAGTTTATATCTTTTAAAGCAGCCGAAGCTGCAAACAATGCAGGTCGACTAACATTAAAGGGAGGTTTAATTTCATATAATGCTTTAATTATATCTTTTGATGAATAAGCCCAGCCAATTCTCAGGCCGGCAAGGCCATAGATTTTTGAAAATGTTCTTGTTATTACAACATTTTTAAATTTAGAAAACAGATTTAATCCACTCTTATAATCTTTAAATTTCATATATTCAAAATAAGCATCATCAACTACTAGTAAAACATCACTTCTCAATTTTCTTCTTAATCTCATCATTTCATTTTTGCTTAAATAGGTTCCTGTTGGATTGTTGGGGTTTGCAATAAAAACCACTTTAGTTTTACGGGTTACACAAGAAAGAATATTATCAACAGAAGAAGTAAAATTTTTTTCTTTGGCGTATACTACTTTTGAAAAATTAAGTTTGCTATAGATCCTATAAATAATAAAACTATATTGCGATATTACAACTTCATCATTTTTATTTAAGAATGCTTTGCAAATAAATTCAAAAACTTGATCTGATCCGTTACCTAGAATTATTCTATTTACATCTAGTTTAAATTTTTTTGCTATGATTGTTCTTAAAAAAGTCCCATCTGAATCAGGATATCTTTTAAAATTTTTTGAAACTTTTATATACTCTTTGACAGCTTTTGGACTTGGGCCTAAAGCAGATTCATTTGCAGACAATTTTATTTTAGCAAGCTTCTGCTTAAATAAACTTAGTCCTGCTATATATTTTTCAGCTTTAAAGTTTTTGGCTTTAGGTAATTTCATAATTTATTTAAGTTCATATCTAAAAAGCTTAATTATTTCTATCTTCATTTTAATTTTTTATAAAATTGACAATTTTCACCTCATCTAGTACAACTATTTAGCGCTGATTTAACCAAATTGCGGGCGCTAAATAAAATTCGCTAAATAGGGTTTTGCCCAGTTTAGTTGGGCTTTTTTTTTATATGGACTATAAAATTGAAAATAATAAACAAATAATTATAACTAAACCTCTCAAATTAGATTGTGGGCAGATAATAAAAGATTTTCCTATTGCTTACGAGACGTATGGTAATCTCAATAAAGAAAAAAATAATGCTATTTTAATATTTCACGCTCTTACAGGAGACCAATTTGTTGCGGGCAATAATCCAATAACTAATAAAGATGGATGGTGGACTACCGCAGTAGGTCCAGGAAAAGCTATTGATACAGAAAAGTATTTTGTTATTTGTGCAAATGTTTTGGGAGGTTGTATGGGTTCGTTTGGTCCTACAAGTATCAATAAAGAAAATAATCAAACCTATGGATTAAATTTCCCAGTGATCACCATTAGAGACATGGTCAAAGCCCAAGAAGCTTTATTAGAATATCTAGAGATTAATAAGCTTTTAAGTGTTCTGGGTGGATCAATGGGAGGAATGCAACTTTTGCAATTTTGTGCTTTGTATCCAGAAAAAACCTTTTCTGCTGTACCGATTGCTTCTACAGCAAGTCATAATGCACAGCAAATTGCTCTGAACGAACTAGCTAGGCAAGCAATTATGAGTGATCCTTTGTGGAATAAAGGCAACTATTATCAAGATAAAAAAATTCCAAAAAATGGACTTGCTGTCGCAAGAATGGCTGCACATATAACTTATATGTCGGACAAAGGGTTGCAAGAAAAGTTTGGAAGAAAACTTCAAGAAAAAAAAGATTATGAATTTACTTTTGATGCTGACTTTCAAGTAGAAAGCTATCTAAGACATCAAGGTAAAGTATTTGTGGAAAGATTTGATGCGAATTCCTATCTTTATATTTCTAGAGCGATGGATTATTTTGATTTATCAAAGCAGTTTAAAAGTGGTTTAAATGAAGCGTTTCATAATCACAAAACTAAATTTCTGATCATATCTTTTTCCTCAGATTGGCTTTACCCTACAAAAAATAGTAAAGAAATTGTAATTGCTCTTAATGCTTCAGGAGCTAATGTTGCGTTTGCAGAGATTAAAACTGATAAGGGCCATGACTCATTTTTAGTTGAAGAGCCAGAATTTTTAAAAACTATAAAAGGATTTTTAGACTCAAACTTTGAAATATTTAAAAATGAAAAATGAATTCAAAATTATAGCCAATTTACTTCCATCTCAGTCTAAAGTTCTAGATGTTGGTTGTGGGGATGGAATTTTAATTGAAGCACTTATCAAAGAAAAAAGTATTAATGCTAGAGGTATTGAACTCGGTAAAAATAATGTAAAGAAATGTATTTCAAAGGGATTGGCGGTAATAGAAGGAAACGCAGAAACTGAGCTTCACCAATTCCCCAATAAAGCTTTTGACTTTGTAATTTTAAGTCAAACACTTCAAGCATTTTATCAACCAGAAAATGTACTCGAACAATTGTTGAGAATTGGCCACAGAGTAATAATTTCCATACCTAATTTTGGTTACTGGAAAATTAGAGCTAAATTATTACTTTTTGGAAAAATGCCCATAACTAAGTCACTTCCATATTCATGGTACAATACTCCTAATTTACATATGTGCTCGATAAAGGATTTTTACCAATTTTGTGAAAAAAAAAATATTAAGATAGATAAAGTTATTGGTATTAAAGGAGAAAAAATATCTTCTATTTATAAAATTAATTTAGAAATGAAAAACTTATTTTCAGAGGTTGGTATTTTTTTAGTTAGCTAAAATGTTGAAAGTCAATATTATTCCATGTCTTCAAGATAATTATAGTTACATTATTAAAGATCAAATAAGTGGCTACGTAGCAGTAGTCGATCCTTCTGAATTCAGTCCAGTTGATAACTTTATCAAGAAAGAATTTAATAAAATTGATTTTATATTAAACACTCATCATCATTTTGATCATACTGGTGGGAATTTGGAACTAAAAAAAAAATATAATTGTAAAATAATTGGGTCATCAAAAGATGAAGATAGAATTCCTGGTATAGATATTAAGCTAAAACATAACGATACTTTTAAATTCGGTAGTATAGAATTTAAAATTTTTCTTGTACCGGGACATACAATCGGCCATATTTGTTTTTATTCTAAAAAAGAAAAAATTATTTTTACTGGGGATACATTGTTTTCATTAGGATGTGGTAGGGTGTTTGAAGGAACCTATTCACAAATGCTATTATCACTTAATAAGATTAAAAATTTACCAAAAGAAACTAAAATTTATTGTGGTCATGAATATACAAAAAAAAACTTAGAATTTTGTTTAAAGATTGAAAATGACAATCGCTTTCTTAAAAAGAAAAAAAAATGGGTAAATTTAAGAATAGATAAAAAAGAACCAACTCTACCGGTAACTTTAGAAGAGGAGCTAAATACAAATATTTTTTTACGTTGTAACATTTTTTCTGTAAAAAAAATCTTGGGCATGGAAAGTTCGTCAGAAACAGAAATATTCGAAAAACTTCGTAATTTAAAGGATAGTTTTTAGTTCTATCGTCTTGACTTGAAATTCTTTCAAGTTATATTGCTTTAATTTTTAAAAAAGGAAATTTATGTCATTTGCAATATTTGAAACAGGTGGAAAACAATACAAAGCATCTGCAAGCAAGATCATAGAAATAGAAAAGTTAGATGCTGAAATAGGTAAAACTATTCAGTTTAAAAATGTTTTATTATTAAATGACGACAAATCAACAGAAGTTGGAAATCCAAACGTAGCTGGTGCTATTGTTGAGGCAAAATTATTAGACAATGTTAAAGATAGAACTGTTTTAATTTTTCATAAAAGAAGAAGAAAACACTCTAGAAAAATGAATGGTCACAGACAAAGACATGCTAAAATTCAAATTACCAAAATATTATCTAAGGATGGAAAAATTGTTGCCGAAGCAAAGCCAATTGATTTAAAAGTAAAAGTGTCGACTAAGAATAAAATGGAAGATAAAAAAACTACTAAAAAAGATTTAAAAAAATAGGAAAATTAAATGGCAACAAAAAAAGCTGGTGGTTCGTCGCGTAACGGTCGAGATAGTGCAGGGCGAAGACTTGGCGTAAAAATTTATGGTGATCAAACCGTCATACCAGGAAATATTATAGTTAGACAAAGGGGAACACGTATTCATGCCGGAGAAAACGTTGGTATGGGAACTGATCATACTTTATTTTCTTTGGTTAAAGGCAAGGTTAAATTTAAAAAGTCGAAACTAAACAGAACTTTTGTTTCTGTTATCCCCAATTAAACATATAAATAACATAAGTTATTTATTTTAGAAATCTACAATGAAATTTTTAGATCAAGCAAAAATCTATATTAAAGCTGGTAATGGTGGATCAGGATCTGCGAGCTTTAGAAGAGAAAAATTTATCGAGTACGGTGGTCCAGATGGAGGGGACGGAGGGAATGGTGGATCTATTATTTTTGAAGCAGAAAGAAATTTAAATACACTAATTGATTTTAGGTACGCTCAACATTTTAAAGCTAAAGATGGTTATGTTGGCACTAAAAGAAAGCGAACAGGTGCGGCAGGAAAAGATTTGATAATTAAAGTGCCTGTAGGCACTCAAGTTTATGAAGAAGATAATAATACTTTAATTTATGATTTTACAAAGAATAAAGAAAAATATTTAGTGGCAGTGGGTGGCAGACATGGGCTTGGTAATGTCAGATTTAAGAGCTCTACTAATAGAGCGCCAACAAAAAAAACAAATGGAAAATTAGGCGAAGAATTTTGGGTGTGGTTACAATTAAAAGTAATTGCTGACGTAGGAATCATTGGCATGCCAAATGCAGGTAAATCTAGTTTACTTGCAGCCATAACTAGAGCAAGGCCGAAAATAGCAAACTATCCATTTACAACTTTAGATCCTAATTTAGGTGTGTCATATTATGATGATAAAGAAGTTACTCTAGCTGATGTTCCAGGTTTAATAGAGGGAGCACATGAGGGCGTGGGACTAGGTGATAAATTTCTTCGTCATATCGAAAGATGTAAAATACTATTACATTTAATAGATTTATCTGAAGAAAAACTTGAAGAAAATTATTTAAAAGTAAGAAATGAGTTATCTAAATATGATAAGAAACTAACAAAAAAGAAAGAGATTGTTGTATTTAATAAAACAGATTTGTTTCAAAAAAAAGAAATAGAAAGAAAATTAAAACTTTTTAAAAAAAAAATTAAAAAAAAATTTGAGTTAATTTCAGTGATTGCAGATAAAAACTTAATTAATCTAAGAAAAACATTGTTGAAAAATGTACATAAATAAAGCTAAGAAAATTGTTATTAAGCTGGGGTCATCAACGGTAGTTGATAAAAAAGGAAACTTTAAGAGAAAATGGTTAGATAGCTTAATCAGTGACATTAAAAAATTAAAAAAGAATAAACAAGAGGTGGTAATTGTTTCATCAGGCGCTATTGCGCTCGGTCAAAACTATCTAAATATAAAAAATAAAAAAGTTAAACTTGAAATGAGTCAAGCTGTAGCTTCTGTTGGTCAAATTCATTTAATCAATGAATTTCAAAAACTATTTGAAAAAAATAAAATTAAAATAGGACAAATTCTTATTACTCCTGATGATACTGAACAAAGAAGAAGAGCTTTAAATGCAAGGAGGACATTTGAAAATCTTTTTAAACTCGGATCTGTGCCTGTTGTTAATGAAAATGATACTACCGCTACTTCAGAAATTAAATATGGTGATAACGATAGATTGGCAGCTAGAGTTGCCCAAATTATAGGTGCTGATTTGTTAATAATTCTATCTGACGTTGATGGGCTTTATAAAACTGTTTCAAACAAAAAAAGTCTTATCAAAAAAGTTGAAGTCATAAATAATAATATTTTTAGTGTGATTGATAAAAAATTTAATGCTTATGGATCTGGTGGCATGTTAACTAAGATTGAGGCTGCAAAAATTTGTATGAACGCAGGATGTAATATGTTGATTGCAAATGGAAAGAATCTGTATCCTATTAAGCAAATTATTGAAAAAAAATTATTTACTTGGTTTGTGCCAAAAATTTCTAACCTAGACGCAAGAAAGAAATGGATAATAAGTTCTTTGTCATCTGCAGCAAAAATTTATATAGATCAAGGAGCGTCTAAAGCATTAAAGTCAGGTAAAAGCTTACTTCCGGCTGGTATTACAAAAGTTTCTGGCACTTTTAAAAAGGGAGATAATATATTAATCGTAGATAATAATAATGTTGATATCGCAAGAGCTTTATCATCTTTTACGTCTAATGAAATAAATAAAATTAAAGGTTTGCATAGTGATCAGATAGAAAATATTCTTGGTTATGCTAGTAAGTCAGAAATAGTTCACAAAGATGATATCGTTATATTATGAAAAATTTAAAACAAATCGGCATAAATGCAAAAAAAGCTTTTTTTGAACTTAATAATTTAGACTCAAAAAAAATAAATAGAGTTCTTAATACCTATAATCAGCTTTTATTAAAAAATAAAAAGCAAATTATTAAAGAAAACTCAAAGGATGTAAAATCTTCAATAAGAAAACATTTGATTGATAGACTTGTATTAAATGAAAAAAGAATTGATGGAATAAGAAACTCTGTAAATGAGATTATTAAGTTTAAAAGTCCCCTTAATAAAACTTTGGAAGACTGGAAAAGATCTAGTGGACTAAGAATAAAAAAAATTACAACTCCGATAGGTGTAATAGGAATAATTTATGAAAGTAGACCAAACGTAACGGCTGATGTGTCCGCTTTAAGTCTAAAGTCTGGTAACTGCGCTATATTAAGAGGTGGTTCTGAAGCATTTAATTCCAATAAAATATTAGCTAATCTATTTAGAGACTCTTTAAACAAAAATAAAATTGATAGAAATTGTGTTCAATTTATTGAAGATAAAAATAGAAATATCGTAAATAATCTTCTTTCTAATATGTCAGAATATATAGATGTTATTGTGCCAAGAGGTGGGAAAGAGCTTGTAAAAAAAGTGCAACAACTTTCAAGAATTCATGTGATTGGACATCTTGAAGGCTTATGCCATATTTACGTAGATAAAGATGCAAATACTTCCATGGCAACCAAAATAGTTGCTAATGCTAAAATGAGAAGAACGAGCATATGTGGCGCTGTTGAAACATTATTAATTGATTCAAGATCGCTACGAAAGCACGCCAAGCCAATTATAAATAAACTTGAATCTTTAGGATGTGAAATTATTGTGGACAGAAAGATTAATCAAATATTTAAGAATAAATTCAAACTAGCAAAAGAATTGGATTGGAAAACAGAATATCTTGATGCAAAGATTTCTATCAAATCAGTAAATGGAGTAAACGAGGCAAAGAATCATATTTTGAAATATGGAACAATGCATACAGATAGTATTATTACTAAGAATTCTAAAACTGCACAAATTTTTCTAAAAGGGATAAATAGTGCTATTGCGATGCACAACGTTTCTACCCAATTTGCAGACGGAGCTGAATTTGGTTTTGGTGGAGAAATTGGTATATCAACAAATAAGCTGCCTCCTCGTGGGCCTGTAGGTATCAATCAATTAACCTCTTACAAATATGTTGTTACAGGAAAAGGAATAATCAGGTCTTAATCGATAATGATTAAATCTGAAAGAGAAAAAATTGGACTTTTAGGTGGAAGCTTTGACCCACCTCATCAAGGTCATTTGAGAATATCAAAAATAGCGATAAAAGAATTACACTTGGACAAACTATACTGGTGTGTAACAAAAAAAAATCCCTTTAAAAATAAAACATTTTTTTCATTAATGAAAAGAATTAAAAAAAGTAAATCAATTACAAAAAGAGAGAGAAAAATAAAAATAAAATATTTCGAAAATATAGTTAAATCTAATAATACAATAGACTTAGTAAAGTATTTAAATAAAAAAAATAAAAAAAAAATTTTTTATCTAATTATTGGTTCAGACAATCTTATTGATTTTCATAAGTGGAAAAACTGGAAACTATTAACAAAATTAATAAAAATAGTAGTATTTTCTAGAAAGGACTATGATATTAAAGCTAAAAAATCTGCTACAATAAAGAAAATGAAAAAAATTACTTTTATTAAAAACAAACAAATAAATATTTCCTCTAGTCAAATTAGGAAAAAACTATCTAAGCTTTAATGGAAGTGTCAGATATTAAAAAACAAATTGAAGTTATTTTAGACAATAATAAAGCTAAAAATATTGTATCGATAGATCTTAAAAAAAAATCTTATATTGCTGATTATATGATAATAGCTTCAGGCACTTCTTCAAGGCACTTACAGTCTTTATCTGAGAATTTAGTGTCGGAGTTAAAAAAAATAGGTGTTGCTAATTGTAGAATTGAAGGAAAGGAAAGCAATGATTGGAAACTTGTGGATACTATTGATGTAATAGTACACATCTTTAATCCTGAAAAAAGAGAATTTTATGATCTAGAAAAAATGTGGTCAGAGTTTATACCTAAAGAAAAAGCATCTATATGAAAAAACTAATATTTATAATACTATTTTTTACCCTTAGTATTTTTATCAATACTAATTATCTCTACTCTAAAAATTCAAATAAAATTTACGAAAAAATAGATTTATTCGGTGAGGTTTTAGAGACAATTAAACAAGATTATGTAGATGAGGTTGATCAAGAAGATATTATGGACTCTGCAATAAATGGTCTGTTACAGTCTTTAGATCCTTATTCCGCTTACATGAGTCCTAAATCATTTGAGGGTATGAAAACTGATACTAAGGGTGAGTTTGGTGGGCTAGGAATAGAAATAGGTATGGAGTCTGGAGTTGTTAAGGTAATTGCACCGATTGATGACACGCCAGCTGCAAATGCAGGAATTAAAGCTGGTGACTATATAGTTCGAATCAATGACGAACAGGTACAAGGCAAGTCATTAACAGAAGCTGTTGAGTTGATGAGAGGTCCCGTTGGATCAGATATAAAATTAACGGTTAGGAGAAGAAATGAAAAAAAAGCTTTAGAATTTAAAATCAAGAGAGCGATTATAGAAGTCAAATCTGTCGTAGCAAAAATAATTGGAGACAAAAAAAATATTGGATATTTAAGATTAAAATCTTTTAATGAAAATAGTGACAGTCAACTATTCAAAAATATAAATAGTTTTGAAAAAAATAATAAATTAGTTGGCTATATTTTAGATTTACGAAATAATCCTGGAGGTTTATTGACTCAGGCCATAAGTATAAGCGATTTTTTTCTAGATGATGGCGAGATAGTTTCGACAAAAGGAAGAAAAGCAATTGAGACTAGAAGATTTTTTTCAAAAAAAGGTGATGGTATTAATGGCAAACCATTGATAGTCATTATTAATACCGGTTCTGCTTCAGCTGCAGAAATAGTGTCGGGTGCTTTAAAAGACCACAAAAGGGCAATTCTTTTAGGTGAACGTTCTTACGGAAAAGGTTCAGTTCAATCTATTATCCCCCTTAAAAATGGAGGAGGGCTAAGATTGACTATATCAAAATATTACTTGCCATCAGGCAAATCAATTTCAGAAGTAGGTGTATTGCCTGACATTTTTGTAGAGGAAAATGGAAATGATTTTAGAATCAACACTGATACTGATAATCAATTGGAGTATGCCGTTAATTTATTCAAATCTTAGTAATGATGCATAAAAAACTTCCTCTTAGAACAGGGGTTGGTATAGCTGTTCTCAATTCTAAAAATAAAGTTTTTGTTGGTAAAAGGAAAGATAACCCATTTGATAAATGGCAAATGCCTCAAGGTGGTGTTGATAAAGATGAGTCTCTAATAAATGCCATGAGGAGAGAATTAATAGAAGAAACCAGTATAAAAAATATAAAAATTTTAAAGGAATTTGATCAGTGGTTAGAATATGAGTTGCCTGAAAACTTGATTGGAAAAATATGGAAAGGTAAATATAGAGGACAAAAGCAAAAATGGTTTATAGTAAAGTTTTTAGGAGATGACGACGAAATAAATATAAATACTAAAAATCCAGAATTTATTGATTGGCAGTGGATAACTGTTGAACAATTACCAAAGCTTATTGTACTTTTTAAAAAGCATGTTTACGAAGAAATAGCAGAAGAGTTAAAAAAATATATTAATTAATTTCTTGAAGAGCATCGACTTTGTAATTTAAAATATATCTTTCTTTATCTTTAATTTCAGACTTCTGTAAAAGAGTTTTAGAATCCTCAATCATCTTTTCTACGTTATCTTTAGTAAGATTTTTAACTTGAATTACGGATGAAGAAAGAATTAAAAGTTTGTTATTGAAAAACTCTACAGTACCATCTTCTATATAAAATTTTTCTACTTTATTATTAGTCACAACTTCAATAAAGCCTGGTCTTAAGAAAGTTATCAATGAAATATGGTCTATTAATATCGTCATTGCTCCTTCGTAGGCAGGTATAACTGTTTCTCTAACTTCAGAGTTAAATAGTGTTTTCTCAGGGCTTATTATTTCTAAATTAAAGTTTTGAGACATTTCTACTTAGTGTCATTTTCCATTTTTTCTGCTTTTTCAACAGCTTCTTCAATCCCCCCAACCATATAAAATGCTGATTCTGGAAGATGGTCGTAATCTCCTTTACATATAGCTGCAAACCCTTTAATTGTTGACTCCAAATCAACTAGTTTCCCAGGAGAACCAGTAAACACCTCTGCAACAAAGAACGGCTGAGATAAAAATCTCATAATTCGTCTAGCTCTTGCAACGGTAAGTTTGTCTTCCTCGGATAGCTCATCCATACCTAAAATTGCTATAATATCTTGCAAAGATTTATAAGCTTGAAGTATTTCTTGTACTTCCCTAGCAACTTTGTAGTGTTCTTCACCTACAATTCTTGGGTCTAATATTCTTGATGTTGAGTCTAGAGGATCTACTGCCGGATAGATTCCTAACTCTGCGATTTGTCTTGAAAGTACAGTTGTTGCATCTAAATGTGCAAAAGATGTTGCTGGCGCAGGGTCAGTTAAATCATCCGCAGGAACATAAATAGCTTGAACTGATGTTATTGAGCCTTTGCCAGTAGACGTAATTCTTTCTTGTAAATTACCCATGTCTGTAGCTAAAGTTGGTTGGTACCCTACAGCTGAAGGTATTCTACCTAATAAAGCTGAAACCTCTGAGCCAGCTTGTGTAAATCTAAAAATATTATCTATGAAGAACAGAACATCTTGTCCTTCTTGATCTCGAAAATACTCTGCAACAGTTAACCCTGTTAATGCTACTCTAGCTCGAGCACCTGGCGGTTCATTCATTTGTCCGTAAACTAAGGCTGCTTTAGAGCCGGGCCCGTCTGGTTTTATCACACCAGACTCCATCATTTCATGGTAAAGGTCATTTCCCTCTCTTGTTCTCTCTCCAACACCAGCAAAAACAGAAAATCCCCCGTGAGCTTTTGCAATGTTATTTATCAATTCCATAATTGTTACTGTTTTTCCAACTCCCGCTCCTCCAAATAAACCTACCTTTCCACCTTTTGCGTAGGGGGCTAACAAATCTATTACTTTAATCCCAGTAACTAGCATTTCTGTTTCAGTAGATTGGTCTGTAAATTTAGGCGCCTGTCTGTGTATAGGCCACTTTTCTTTTGTTTTAACTTCTCCTTTTTCATCAATAGGTTCGCCTATAACATTAATTATTCTTCCCAATGTTTCTGGCCCAACTGGAATACTTATAGGAGATCCTGTGTTAACAACTTCATCTCCCCTTTTTAGCCCTTCAGTAGAGTCCATTGCTATAGTTCTAACACTGCCTTCCCCTAAATGCTGAGCAACTTCGAGTATTAATTTATTTCCTTGATTGTTGACTCGAAGAGCAGTGTAAATTTCTGGCAAATCTCCTTCAAAACTTACATCTATTACAGCCCCGATAATTTGAGTAATTTTTCCAGGTTTGCTCATAATTATAAACTCTCTGCTCCAGATATTATTTCAATAAGTTCTTTGGTAATCGCTGCTTGCCTGCTTCTGTTGTAAACTATTGTAAGGCTCTTAACTAAATCGCCTGCATTTCTTGTGGCATTATCCATTGCTGTCATTCTTGATCCTTGTTCACTAGCTGAGTTTTCAAGAAAAGCTTTAAATACTTGTGTTGAAATATTTTTTGGAAGTAGATCGTCTAATATTTCATCTTCATCTGGTTCAAATTCATAGAAAGTTTCATTTTTTGTTTTAGGATCTTCTTTCTTTTCAGCAGGAATTATCTGCTGGGCTTGGGGTATTTGAGTAATAACGTTCTTAAAATTGTTATAAAATAATACACATTTATCAAATTCGTCTTTTTCAAATAAATCTAAAATTATTTTGCCAACTTCATCGGCTTCATTAAATGAAATTTTTTTTCTATCTTTAAAGCTTAGTTTTTTAATTATAAATTTACCATATTCTCTCTTAAGTTGATCGTGCCCTTTCGAACCTATAGTAATTATTTTTAAAGTTTTTCCTTCTCTCAAAGCCTTTGAAAAATAATTTTTGGCCAGTCTGCAAATATTAGAATTAAATCCTCCACATAGTCCTTTGTCTGATGTCATTACTACACATAGATGGGATTGTTCTTTGCCAGTACCAACTAATAATTTTGGGGCATTTGCTGGATCACTAATTGACACAGTTAAATTTAAAATAATATTTTGCATTTTCTCACTGTAAGGCCTGCCTCTTTCGGCGCTTTCTTGTGCTTTCCTTAGTTTTGCCGCAGCAACCATTTTCATAGCTTTGGTTATTTTTTGTGTAGACTTTACACTAACAATTCTTTTTCTTAAGTCGTCTAAACTTGCCATTATTTTTTATTTTTTTTATATTCTTGGATTATTTGTACTAAAGAGTCTTCTACTTCTTTTTCTAGTTTTCCAGTAGTTTGGATCACGCTGATAATTTCATTTTTTTCATTTTTAATCTTCTCTAAAATTTCTGTTTCAAATCTTTTAATTTCAGTTAGCTCTACATCGTCAAGATATCCTCTTACTCCTGTAAAAACTGAAATAACTTGTTCGGCAACAGTTAATGGAGAATATTGATTTTGTTTTAGAAGTTCAGTTAATTTAGCACCTCTATTCAAAAGTTTTTGTGTAGCGGCGTCTAAATCAGATCCAAATTGAGCGAAAGCGGCCATTTCTCTATATTGGGCAAGCTCTAGTTTAATAGAGCCTGCAACTTTTTTCATAGCTTTAGTTTGTGCTGCTGAACCAACTCTTGAAACTGATAATCCTACGTTTACAGCTGGTCTAATTCCTTGATTAAATAGTTGTGTTTCTAAAAATATTTGACCATCTGTAATAGATATAACGTTTGTGGGTATATAAGCCGAAACGTCACCAGCTTGAGTTTCAATTATGGGTAAAGCTGTTAAAGATC
>Ga0209425_10003090_pt1 | contig 17991 bp, 18 predicted proteins | sample COG_05_FD_184749 | JGI IMG/M metagenome (GOLD analysis project Ga0209425, IMG submission 184749) | Pelagic Microbial community sample from North Sea - COGITO 998_met_05 (SPAdes) (version 2) | ecosystem: Environmental > Aquatic > Marine > Neritic zone/Coastal water | place: Helgoland, sampling...
ACTACCTCCTTTGCTTGGATGGTTACCTATATGGATAAATGATTCATTATTTTTTTTAATGAATGATTGGATGCCAATGGAATTTTGGAATGAAGACACACAAGAATTCAAAACCCAACCTCTAGTTTTACAAATAACAAGAAATTTAACATCATTTATCACATTTCTCATAGAATTAATTAGAGAGATTTTATTAGGCGGCGTTGAAACTGTAGTCGCATTTACAAGTTGGGATTGGATAAGTGAAAATTCATGGGCAGAATTGCCAGGGTTACCTTGGACAATAGTTGCAGCTAGTGCAGCAATACTTGGGTATAAATTAAGCGGTAAAGGTCTCGCTTTATTCGCTGCTATAGTCATGATTTATATTTCTATTTTTGGTCAATGGAAACCTTCTATGCAAACACTTTCTTTTATATTGGTTGCAGCACCCCTATCTTTTATTTTTGGTTTGAGCTTAGGGATTGCTGCATTCAAAAGTAAAAGAGTGGAGAAAACTTTATACCCAATACTTTTAGTTATGCAGACTATGCCTCAATACGCAGTATTGGTTCCTGCAATTGTTCTTTTTGGTGTTGGTGATCATGCTGGGGTAATTATAACCATGGTTGTAGCTGTTCCACCAATGATATTATTAACTTTGTTAGGTCTCAGAGGAGTTTCTCCTGAGGTTATTGAAGCCGGCAGAATGAGTGGATGTAACAATTTACAGCTTATGTTTAAAGTATTAATCCCAACTGCAAGAAGAGATATTTTGATTGGAGTTAATCAGGTTATTATGGTGTGTTTTTCTATGGCAGTAATTTCAGCATTTATAGGTGCTAAAGGCTTAGGATTTAATTTATTGCTAGCTTTAAATCAGCTGAACATCGGATTAGCATTAGAAGCAGGCTTATGTATTAGTTTGATTGCAATATTGCTAGATAAATTATCTTTAGCTTGGGCAAATAAACAAATAGATTATTTTGGCAACCTAACTTTTTTTCAGCGTTATAAAAATATATTATTTTTTTCTGGAGCAGTATTGATTGGAATTATATTTGCTTACGCTGGATCTTTTTATTTTAAAGAAGGTTTTAATTATTTATATGAAATTCCCCATAACAAAGGAATATCAACAGCAGATTTTTGGAATAAGGGTGTTGATTGGATTTGGGATACTTTCTTTCAAACTTTAAAAATTTTTAATACATGGTTAATAGTAGATGTATTACAACCCATGCGAGCTGCCTATCTGCGTATGCCTATTGTTGCAACATTTGTTCTAGTTATGGGAGCTGGTTATATAATTGGTGGAATACGTTCAGCTCTTGTAGTGGGGGGGTTAACATTATTTATAGCATTAAGTCCGTGGTGGGACAGAGCTTTAGTTACTACATACATGGCAACTTTTGGAGTTATCTTATCTTGTATAATTGGTTTTACTGTTGGAACTTTATGTTTTCAGAATAAACATACAACAAATTTTATGTTGGGAGTTTGTGATATTTTTCAAACATTCCCTTCATTTGTATACTTAATTCCAGTAATGATGCTTTTTGGAGTTACAGATACATCAGTGTTAATTGCTGTAGTTGTTTATGCGACTATACCTGCAACAAGATATACTATTGAAGGTTTAAGAAGTGTTCCATCTTCTTTACATGATGCAGCTTCAATGTCAGGTGTAACAAAGATACAAAGGTTGTTGAAAATAGAATTCCCTTTAGCACTTCCTCACATGATGCTTGGGTTAAATCAAACAATTGTATTTGCTTTATTTATGGTAATTATTGGTGCATTTATTGGAACAGAGGATTTGGGGCAGTATATTTTAAAAGCTATATCTGATAAAAAAGGTGCAGGCATAGGTCTAACACTAGGTCTTTGTGTTGCTTTTATAGGTTTGATTTTTGATAATTTAATTAGAACTTGGGTAGAAAAAAGAAAAAAACACCTGGGTATAGATTAGTTAAAATACTCAACTTCAGAGAAAGTATCTGTTGGAAAGATCCAATAAAATTCTAGGGTTTTGGTTCCAGCATTTTTTAAAGCATGTTTTGCATTTCCTTGGATATAAACTACATCACCTTTTTTAATTTCTTCTAGCTCACCAGATTTATTTAATATTCCTTTACCGCTAGTAACCACATATATTTCTGCAGGTGAGTGATAATGGAGCGACAAGTTACCACCTGGAGCAATTTCAGCAAAACCAAGTGAAAGTCCAGAACTACCCATAAAATCTGCATCAATTAAAAATTTCCATCTAACACCTGGATATTTTTCAGTTGATGACCACTCTTGATCAGAGACAGATTTAAGATTTTTTACTAATATCATACAAAACAGAACTTATTGATTATTTTTTAGGTTGATCTAAAAAAGTTTTTAAAGAATCGTCCATTGCAACTTCCCAATCTGTATGATGTTTTGGACCAACCGATCCTGTTACAGGTGAAGGAAATGATTTATTTCTATATGTCATAATATCTTCTACTTTATGATGTTCCCATTCTTTAAAAGTTTTTCTAATTAATTCAAAGTCAATTTTTGGGTAATCAGATAAATCATGAAGTTCTTTAGTATATTCAGTTTGAAAATCTATCATTTGATCTGCATTTTCTAATTTTTCTTCTATTGATACCCATTTGTTTATATCTTTATCAATATCAGAGTCGTTTGGAATTTTAATTTTTCCCATTATAACATCTCTTGCAAACCAAGCCTGACAATCAAACATATTAAAAGTATGAAATTGATCTTGCATACCTAGATATATTAATTTGTGATTATCTTGCCAAACAACACCTTTATATAACTTTGGTGGATATAATCTGTTTCCTGTTTTTAATTTAAGATCCTCAGATAAAAAAGGAAAATGATGAAGGTAACCTGTACATAAAATTACAGCATCTGTTTCCTGTATATGACCGTCTTTGAAAATTGCTTTATTACCCTCAAGTCTATCTAGGTGAAAAACTTCTTTCATTCCATCGGGCCATTTAAATCCCATTGGATTATTTCTATAGGCTATGGTCACACTTTTTGCCCCATACTTGTGACATTGAAGGGCTACATCTTCAGCTGAATAACTACTTCCTAAAACAACAACATTTTTACCTCTGAATTCTTCTGCATCTCTAAAATCATGAGAGTGCATTATTCTTCCAGGAAATGCTTTCATTCCTGGATATTCAGGAATAAATGGAACTGAGAAATGACCAGTTGAAACTATCACATAATCAAAAACATCTTTTGAAATTTTATCATTTTTTTTATCATGATAAGTAACTTCAAAACTTTTACCATCATAGGAAACATTCTTAACAGAGGTGTTAAATCTAATTTTAGATTTTACATTTCCCTTTTTAACTCTACCTAAAATATAATTATACAAAACTTCTCTAGGTGGAAAAGATGGAATTGGCTTTCCAAAGTGTTCATCAAATGAATAGTCAGCGAACTCTAGACATTCTTTAGGACCGTTTGACCAAAGATATCTATACATGCTGTTAGGAACAGGATCACCGTATTGATCAGAACCTGTTCTCCAACTGTAATTCCATAAGCCTCCCCAATCTTCTTGTTTATCAAAACAAACTATTTCGGGTATCTTTTCACCTTTTTTTTCAGCTTGCTCAAAAGATCTTAAAGCGGATAAACCACAAGGCCCAGCACCAATAATTGCTACTTTTGTCATAAAATCACCTCTCTCTAATAAATTTATAACTGTACTTTACCAACAAAATGCTAAAAATTAATATAAAAAAATACAGTATTATGAAAAAAATTATTATTATTGGTGCTGGTGCTATGGGGTCAGCTTTTTCTGTGCCATGTATAGAAAACAAAAATGATGTAACACTTGTGGGCACTCACCTTGAAGATGATTTGATAAATAATATTAAATCAAAAAATAATTTGCACCCTGTCTTAAAAACAGAATTACCCTCTCAATTAAAAGTTGAAAAATATGAGAGGTTAAAAACAATTCTTGAAAAAGGAGTGGATATAATTGTTGCTGGCATAAGCTCTATAGGAATTGAATGGTTTGTTAATCAAATAGAAAAAAATTATAAAAAGAATCTTCCTATTATTTTATTAACAAAAGGTTTAGCGATAGAAGATAATGAACTAACATTACTTTCAGATAAAATTAAAAAACTTCTAAAAAAAAATGGTCACAATGAAGTAAATGTTTCTGCAATTAAAGGACCTTGTTTGGCAGCTGGTCTTGCAAACAAAATGAGAACAGGAACAGTTATTGCAAACCCAGATATTAAAGAAGCTGAGGAATTAAAAAAAATAATATCAACTGACTATTATTCAACAGAAATATCAGATGATTTAACTGGTATTGAATTATCAGGTGCAATTAAAAATATTTACTCAATGTTGATTGGAGCCTCTGAAGGATTAAGCAATTCAAAAGCACCAAAAGAAATTCAATCTAAATATTACTTAAATACATCGGCCTCATTAATTCATAGATCAATTTCCGAAATGGTAGAGTTTGTTTCTTTCTATGGAGGTAGAGCAGAAACAGTTTATGGTCTAGCTGGTTTAGGTGATTTATATGTAAGTGCAATAGGAGGAAGAAACAGTTTGATGGGAAAATATTTAGGTGAAGGATATTTATATAAAGAAGCTAAAGAAAAATTTATGAAAAATATTACAGTAGAGGGTGCACAACTTGCATTGGAAATCGGACCTAAAATTTTACAAGATCTTAATTCTAAACATTTTCCATTAATGTTTAGTATGCTAAACACTATATGTGAAAATAAGAAATTAGAAATTCAATGGTAAAAAATATATTAATATTTGTTTTTATAGTGCTTGGAATGGTGGTTATTTTAAATTTTAGTGATCATAACTTAAAAAGAGCTGTCGATGCCTGCTTAGCTGGAAGTCAAAAATTATCCAAATCAAAAATTACAGATCTTAAAGAAGCTAAAAAATTTTGTGAAGAAGAAATTAAAAAAAATAAAAATTAGAAAGAGATTAATAGGTGAATTCAAACTGGAATTATCCCACAACTATGTGGGTAGGAAAAGACAGAATTAAAGATTTAAGCATTGCTTGTAAAACTTTAAATATTAACAAACCATTGTTGGTAACTGATAGTGGTCTAGCTAAATCAAAAATTGTAATTGATGTTATAAATAATCTAAAAGAAAATAGTATTTTAGTTGAATTATATTCAAATGTTGTCGGTAACCCAACAGGCACCAATGTAACCGAGGGTGCTGATTATTATAATAAAAATAATTGTGATGGAGTAATAGCTTTTGGAGGAGGTAGTGGCTTAGATGTTGGTAAGGCTATTGCATTTATGTCGGGTCAAACACAGTCTATTTGGGATTTTGAGGATGTTGGAGATAATTGGACTAAAGCAAACTCTGATAAAATTGCTCCAATTATTGCTGTACCTACAACTGCTGGAACAGGATCTGAAACCGGCAGAGCGTCAGTAATATTAAATCAAGAAACAGGTGTGAAAAATATTATTTTTCATCCAAAATTTTTACCATCAATAGTTATTTTAGATCCATTTTTAACAGTTGGGTTACCATCAAAAATGACTGCAGCAACTGGAATGGATGCACTAGCACACAATTTAGAGGCTTATTGTGCGCCAGGTTATCATCCAATGGCTGATGGAATTGCTTTAGAAGGAATGAGATTGATTAATAAGTGGCTATTAGAAGCTTTTAACAATGGATCTAATATTGAAGCAAGAATGAATATGTTAACTGCAGCCAGTATGGGCTCAACTGCATTTCAAAAAGGCTTAGGTGCAATTCACTCTCTAAGTCACCCTGTCAATGCATTAAATAATATTCATCATGGTTTATCTAATGCAATATTTATGCCTTACGTATTAACTTTTAACAAAAAAGTCATCGAAGAGAAGATAATTAAGGTTTGTGATTATTTAGAACTTAAAGATAGATCTTTTGATGGCTTTGTTAGTTGGGTTTTAGATTTAAGAAAAAAACTAGATATGCCACATAAACTATCAGAAGTGATTGATGAAAAAGATTTTGATCTTGATAGATTATCAAAAATGGCTTTAGCAGATCCATCTACTGGGGGAAATCCTAAAAAATTAACAGAAGATGATATGAGGATAATGTACCAGCACAGTATGACAGGTGAATTGTTTAAATGATTGATTTAAATATTTTAATTGTTGAAGGAAATATTAGAGAAGATAGTGAGTTTTTTATTAAAGCAGCTGGAGCTTCAGCAGCAGATAACTTAAAAAATTTAATTTTAAAAATAGAACCATCAACAAATACAGAAATTATAAACCCTGGTCATGATGATGAGACAACGAATGCTCTAAAAGATATGAGTAAATATAATGGTATTGTGTTTACAGGTGGAGCAATGAGAATAAATGATATGACGGATGTAATTAAGAAACATATTAATTTTGCATCTAATTGTTTTGCTCAAAAAAATAAAATTCTAGCAATTTGCTGGGGACTACAAGTCTGTTCAACAGCAGCTGGGGGCAAAGTAAACCCTGGAAAAAATGGTGCACATATTGGAATTGCATCAGATGTAATTATTAACAATGATGGCAAGAAACATTTTATATACAAAGATAAAAAAAATATTTTTACATCACCAGCATTTAATTTTGATGAAGTAAGTGAATTGCCAAAAAATGCTATTCTTTTATCAAGTGACAGAGTTAACAATGTAATGGGTGTTAGTTTTAAAGCAGGAAACTCTGAAATTATAGGCTTACAATATCATCCCGACTATGAATATTTTCAGATGCTCAAGCTTATTGCTGGACGTAAAGAGCGACTATTTGTGAATAAAAATTTTTTAAATGAAGAAGAATATGAAAGCCACATCTCATATATAAAATCTAAAAATGAATTATTGAATTTTAATGATAGAACATGTGAAGTTAAAAATTGGCTTAATTATATAAGGAACTAATTTTAAAATAGACCTTCAATTTCGCCATTTTTATTAAGTTTAATTGAATCTGCAGCTGGAACTCTTGGTAATCCAGGCATAGTCATAACAGCCCCACAAATAACAACAATAAACTCTGCTCCAGAAGAAAGTTTAATTTCTCTAATTGGTAAAGCATGACCTGTTGGCGCACCTTTTAGATTTGGATCTGTTGAAAAACTGTATTGAGTTTTAGCAATACAAATAGGAAAATCACCATAACCAGCTTCTTCAAAACTTTTTAATTGTTCTCTTATTTTTGTATCAGCAATAACTTCATCTGCTCGATAAATTTCTTTTGCAATAGTTTCTATTTTTTTAAATAGAGGAGTTTTGCTTTCATATAAAAATTTAAATTTATCCTCATTTTTTTCACATAGCTTAACAACATTGCTTGCTAATTCTTTTGTTCCTTCACCACCATTTGCCCAATGTGTACAAAGACTTGCTTTAACACCAATCTTATCACAAAATTCAATTAAAGCTTTTACTTCGTTATCTGTATCTTTGATGAAATGATTAACAGCAACTGCAACAGGCAAGTTAAATTTTTTAACATTTTCAATATGTCTTTGAAGATTAACTAAACCTTTTTTCAAAGCTTCTACATTTTCTGTTTTAAGATCATCTTTTGCTACACCACCATGCATTTTTAAAGCTCTAATAGTTGCAACAATTACAACACAACTAGGTTTTAAATTTGATTTTCTACATTTAATATCAAGAAATTTTTCCGCACCTAAGTCAGCACCAAATCCAGCTTCTGTTACAACATAGTCAGCAAGTTTCAATCCAGTCTTTGTTGCAATTACAGAATTACAGCCATGTGCAATATTCGCAAATGGACCACCATGAATAATTGCAGGATTATTTTCTAAAGTTTGAGTAACATTAGGTCTAATTGCATCCTTTAATAATACAGTCATTGGACCTTGTGCTTTTAAATCTTTAGCATAGACAGGTTTTTTATCTCTAGTATATGCAATTGTAATATTTCCTATTCTTTTTTCTAAATCTTCCAAATCATTAGACAAACAAAAGATTGCCATGATTTCAGAAGCTACAGTTATATCAAAACCGTCTTCTCTAGGAAAACCATTTGCTACACCGCCTAAATTTATATTTATAGATCTTAAAGAACGATCATTCATATCCATTACTCTTTTCCAAACAACTCTTCTTACATCTATATCTAATTTGTTCCCCCAATAAATATGATTATCAATTAAAGCTGACAACAAATTATGAGCTGAAGTTATTGCATGAAAGTCTCCAGTAAAATGTAAATTGATTTGTTCCATAGGAACAACTTGAGCATAACCACCTCCGGCTGCACCACCTTTCATTCCAAATGAAGGACCAAGACTTGGTTCTCTCAAACAAACAATAGATTTTTTTCCAATTTTATTTAACCCATCATTTAAACCAACCGAAGTTGTTGTTTTACCTTCACCGGCTGGTGTGGGCGTGATAGCGGTTACTAAAATTAATTTCCCATCAGGCTTATTTTTTAAAGTATCTAGATATTCTAAGTTAATTTTTGCTATATGTCTTCCCATTGGACTAAAAGCTGTGCTTTCATCTGGTACATTTATTTTGGCCAAGATATCATTTATAGGTTGCATTTTAGCTTCTCTAGCTATTTGGATGTCCGATTTAACTTCGCTCATTTAAAATTCTATAATTTTTATTTATTTTCTGGTGGATTAGTATCTTCTTTTATCTACTTTGGAAACTTCTAAAAAATATATATAAAAAAAATAAGAACTATTTATATTCTTTTATATAAAATTATTTAATGCAAAAATATTCTATATTTAATCTAATAAAAAATGCCTTTTCTAATCATCATAATTGGGATTTAGCCTGGAAAGATCCCACTCCAAAAAAAGAATATGATGTTGTTATTATCGGAGGTGGAGGTCATGGTTTAGCAACTGCATACTATCTTGCAAAAGAGCACAATATTACAAACGTAGCGATTATTGAAAAAGGATGGATTGGTGGAGGAAATGTCGGAAGAAACACTACCATTATCAGATCAAATTATATGCATGACGATAATGCATTATTTAGTGAGTTTGGAATGGATCTTTGGAGAAGGATGAGTCAGGATTTAAATTATAATGTAATGTTTTCTCCACGAGGGATTATAAACTTAGCACACTCAGATGCTCAAATGAACGTTTATTCAAGACGAGGAAATTCAATGCGTTTAAATGGGATAGATGCAGTGCTTTTAAATAGAGAACAAGTTAAAGAAATTATTCCAATGGCAGACTTTTCAGATAATGTGAGATTTCCAATTTTTGGTGCTTTAATGCAGCCAAGTGCTGGAACAGCAAGACACGATGCAGTTGCTTGGGGTTATGCAAGACAAGCAGACTCAATGGGAGTGGATATAATTCAAAATTGTGAAGTAACTGGATTTGATATTGCTGGTGGAAAAATTAATGGAGTTAGAACTTCAAGAGGAGATATCAAAGTAAAAAAAATTGGATTATGTGTTGCTGGAAGTACAAACATTTTGGCAGAAAAATTAAATATTAATTTACCAGTAGAAACTCATCTTCTTCAAGCTTGTGTTTCAGAACCAATAAAACCTATTCTAGATAGAGTTGTGACTTTTGGTGCAGGACATTTTTACATTAGTCAATCTGATAAAGGTGAAATGGTAATGGGTGGAGATTTAGATGGTTATAATAGCTATGCCCAAAGAGGAAATTTACCAACCTTACAACATGTTTTGACAGAAGGAATAGCTATGATGCCTTTTTTAAGTAAATTAAAAATGTTAAGAACTTGGGGTGGAATAATGGACATGTCAATGGATGGCTCACCCATTATTGACAAAACACATATTAAAGGTTTGTATTTGAATTGTGGATGGTGTTATGGTGGATTTAAAGCGACACCTGCATCTGGTTGGACATTTGCACATACAATTGCACAAGATAGAGTCCATAAACTAAATGCTGGATATAGTTTAAATAGGTTCAATACTGGTCACTTACTTGACGAAAAAGGACTTGGAACTAAAACTTGGATTTCATAAATGTTACATATTAAATGTCCACACTGTGGAATGAGATCACAAAACGAATTTTCATATGGTGGTGATGCAAGTGTTAAAAGACCTGAGTTAAATAAAGAGATTTCAGATCAAGAATGGGATAACTTTGTTTACAACAGAAAAAGTTTAAGAGGAAAACACTTAGAGTTATGGCAACATCTTTCAGGGTGTAGACAGTGGATTAAAGTAGAAAGAGATACAGCAACACATGAAATATTTAAAACGATGAAAGCTAGCGAAGATATTTAAACATGACTCAAAATTTTAGATTAGAAAATACCGGTTTAGTTAATAGAGAAAAAAAAATATCATTTAAATTTAATGGAAAAAACTATACTGGATATGAAGGTGACACCTTAGCTTCAGCTTTATTAGCTAATGGAGTGCATTTAATCGGAAGAAGCTTTAAATATCACAGACCAAGAGGGTTTTTTGGAGCTGGTGTGGATGAACCATATGCAATAGTCCAACTATATAGAAACAATGAGACAGAGCCAAATATAAAAGCAACAGAACAAGAGCTTTTTGAGGGTTTAGAAGCAACAAGTGTTAACTGTTGGCCAAGTGTCAACTTTGATATTGGAGCAATAAATAATTTTTTAAAAGTATTTCTTCCAGCTGGATTTTATTACAAGACATTTATGTGGCCAAAAAGTTTTTGGTACAAAGTTTATGAACCATTCATAAGAAAAGCAGCCGGACTTGGAGTTGCATCAATTGAACATGACAAGGAAAGATATGAACACAAATATGAGTATTGTGATTTATTAATTGCTGGTTCAGGCCCATCAGGACTAGCAAGTGCATATGCTGCAGCAAAAAATGGTGCAAGAGTTATTTTAGCTGAAGATAAAGCTAGATTTGGTGGGACGTTGCTTACAAGCGAAGTTAATATTGGCAACCAATCAGGAAAAGAATGGGCCGAAGGTATTATCGCAGAACTTAAAGAAATGCCTAATGTGACTGTAAAAAATAGATCGCAGGTTTTTGGTTACTATGATCATAATATGTTAGTTATGTCTGAAAGAATTAGCGATCATTTACCAGAAACGAAAAAGTTTCATCCAAAACAAAGACTTTGGTACATTAGAGCAAAAGAAGTTATAATTTCTTCAGGATCAATTGAAAGACCTATAGTCTTTGGCAATAATGATACACCTGGTGTAATGCTTTCATCAGCAGCAAAAGAGTATCTTAAAGTTTATGGAGTATTAGTTGGAAGAAATCCTTTAATATTTACCAATAATGACAGTGGATACGAAACTGCAATTGAATTTAAAAAAAATGGTATTGACTCAATTATTTTAGACACAAGAAAAAATCCTCAATCTGAAATAGTTGATGAAGCAAAAAGATTAGGAATAAATATTAAATTTTCTTATGTAGTAGTGGCCGCTCAAGGTTATAAAAAAGTAAAATCTGCTGATATTGCTAAGATTTCAGATGATAAAGAGCAGCTTGGAATAGTAGAAAATATAAAGTGTGATTGTATATGTGTTTCTGGTTTTTGGACGCCAACAATTCATTTAGCATCACAATCAGGAAATAAAACAAAATTTAATGAAACTATTGATGCATTTGTTCCAGGAAAATCAAAACAAAATGAAACAACGTTAGGTGCTGCAAATGGATCTTATACTTTAGATGAAACTTTAAAAAGCTCTTTTGAAACTGCTCATGATTTATCAAAAAAAATTACTAATAATAATAATAAAATTTCTTTTCCAAGCGTTATTGAAAAAAAATCAACAACACATGATAAATTTTGGTGTGTACCATTACCCAAGGGTAAAAATTATAAAAGATTTTTAGACTTTCAAAATGATGTTGCAGTTTCTGATGTTGAGATAGCTCTTAAAGAAGGTTATCGATCAATTGAACATGTAAAAAGATATACAACTCTTGGTATGGCAACTGACCAAGGTAAAACAAGTAATTTAAATGGTTTACAATTAGTATCTAATATTGAAAATAAAATTGTGCCTGCAGTTGGGCATACAACATTTCGACCACCATATACCCCAATTTCAATAGGTGCGATTGTTGGAAGAGAGGTTGGAAAGCACTCAAGACCCACAAGAAAATCTCCAATGCATTCATGGCATGAAAAAAACAATGCAGTATTTGTTGATGCAGGTGCGTGGTTGAGACCCAGGTATTATAAACAAGGAAATGAAAATTTATTTGAAGGATCAAAGAGAGAAGCTAAAAATGTAAGAACAAATGTAGGTGTTTGTGATGTAACTACATTAGGTAAAATAGATATTAAGGGGCCAGATGCAGCAGAGTTGCTTAATAGGGTGTATACTAACGCATGGTTAAAGTTACCAGTTGGTAAAGCTAGATATGGTGTAATGTTGAGAGAAGATGGAATTGTTATGGATGATGGAACAACAACAAGAATTTCAGAAAATCACTATCATATGACAACTACTACAGCACAAGCAGCAAATGTTCTTTCACACCTAGAGTATTATTTACAACTAGTATGGCCAGATTTAAATGTGAATGTGGTTTCCACTACAGAACAATGGGCAGGAGCTGCAATTGCTGGACCTAAGTCTAGAGATTTATTACAAAAACTATTTCCAAATTCTAACGTATCAAACGAAGGATTACCTTTTATGGGCTATATAGAAGGCGACTTGTTTGGAGTAAAAGCTAGAATCTTTAGAATTTCGTTTTCTGGCGAGCTTGCATATGAAGTGAACATCGAGTCTGACCATGGAAACTTTATGTGGGAAAAAATTATGAAAGTTGGTGAAGAGTTTAGAATTCAACCATATGGAACAGAAGCATTGTCAACCCTAAGAATTGAAATGGGACACGTTGCTGGTTCAGAACTTGATGGAAGAACAATACCTTATGATAATTCACTAGAGGGATTATTAAGTAAAAAGAAAGATTTTATAGGCAAAAGATCTTTAGCTAGAGAAGCATTTGTAGCTGCTGACAGACAAAAAGTTGTTGGTGTTATTCCTTTAGATAAAAAAACAAGCATTCCTGAAGGATCTCATTTGGTTAAAGACTCTAATGCACCATTACCAAATCCAAAATTAGGATATATTTCAGCATCATGTTGGAGTGTTGAATATGATAATCCATTTTCTTTAGCCATTCTTAAAGATGGAAAAAATATGATTGGTAAAAAATTATTTGTTATGTCTCCACTAAAAAACAAAGTAATTCCAGTTGAAATAGTGTCCTCACATTATGTTGACCCAAAAGGTGAAAGGGTGAGGTCATGAGCCTGATATCAGCCTTAACAAATGTTCATTTAATAGGTCAATTTGGTGATTACGAAGGAAAAAATGAAAATAATCTTTTAAAAATCTCTGAGAAAAAAAATTTATTAATAGTTCAAATAGTTCATTATAAAAATTCTACAGTTTCATTTGAAAGTATTAATATTGATGGTTTGAAATTAAAAGATGAACCATTAAGTGTAGCACATAATAATGAAACAAGAATATTATGGAATGGTCCAAAAAATTGGCTTTTAGTTTCAATAAAAAAAGATTTAATTAAAAATATTTCACAAAATCTTAAAGAAACAGATTTTGCTATAACAGATCTATCTAATTCAAAGGCTATAATTGAAATAGAGGGGCAAGATGCAAAAGAAGTTTTAAAAAAAGGATGTCCTTTTAATTTTAATATTTTAGAAAAAAATAATTCAATAAACTCTATGTACAATGGTATATCTTTTACAGTTGATATGCTTGATGACAACCCTGATAAAGTAAGATTATTTGCTCTTAGAAGTTTTGGAGAGTCTTTGTATCACTCTATTACTGATGCATCTTTAGAGTTTGGGTTTAAATCTGTTTAATCTCGTGTAGCAATATAAACACCTATAGTAGTAATTAAAAAACCTATAAGGTCTAAATTAGTCAAACTTTCATTTAAAAAAAGCCAAGCCATAAAAGCTGATGTAGCTGGTATTAAAAAAAATATCGAAACAGTCTTACTTGCTGAATTTTTTTTAATTAAAAACATTAATATTGTAAAAGCACCAAAAGATACTAAAAATATTTGATGACTCATTGCAATTATAAAAGTTTGTGAAAAATTAATATATGGTTTTGCAAAAAAAACTATAATCAAAAAATGAAAAATAAAACCACCTAAAGCCTGATACATATTACTTACAGATAAAGGTAAGTTGTTACTAATTTTTTTTTGCCATATTGTTGAAGAAGTAATTGCAATTAAAGCTATTATAGTTGCAATCAAACCAACAATTGGAATATCTGAACCAATATCTAATCCCAAAACTAAGGTTGCTCCTATAAAACCCAATAGAACTCCAAACCATTGTTTCATTGAAACCTTTTCATTCAAAATCGGCCCACTTAAAGCATTTGTTAGTATTGGTTGGAGCGTAACTATTAGAGCAGCAATTCCTGTGGGCATACCTTTAGAGATTGAAAAAAAAACTCCACCTAAGTAAAGTCCATGAAAAAGGACCCCACTAAAAAATGACTCAATGAAATTTTTTTTATCCACAATAATTTTATTTTTTGTGTAGATAGAAAATAAAAAAAAGCCAATAGCGACGAATAAAAATCTAAAAGCTAATGCTGAAAAAGGGTCACTATTATCAATTATTGGTTTTGTGGTAATGAAAGCAGAAGACCATAGTAAAACAAATATAAATGGAAAAATTTTTATCATTTTGTTTTATAGGTTAAATCATCACCAAATATCACATATTTAATGGTCAAAATGAACATATTCGATCTTGAGTTGTATTCTAAAATATCTAATATATTTATTAAAAGTTATGTTTTTAAATAAAATAATTATTGGACTCTTTTTAATCAGTTTTTTAAATGGCTGTGTACAGTCTACCTCTTTTTTAGGGCCAGTTTATACATACGGGGCTACAGGAAATACGTTACAAGCCGGATTAACTTATGGATCAAACAAAATGGTTACAAGTTTAACTGGAAAAACTGCTGGACAAAATGTTAAAAAAATTCTTAAACCTAAAACTAGTGACAGCGAGTTTCAAAAAATGGTAAAAAAAAGAATCATAGAAACAAGAAAAAAATTAAATCTCGCAAAATAAAACCTGTACTAGAAAAACCAAAGAATAAAAATTTTAATTTATATTCTTAACAGTCAATAAAAACCATTGTGTATATAATTAAATCACATACAAGATACTTAGGATTCGATTGTTATGAAAATTTTATCACTAATATTATTTTTTTTATTTTTAAATGGGTGTTTACAAAACACTGCATTTTTAGGTCCAGCTGTGACTGTAGCCAGTACGGGTAATATTGCTCAAGCAGGGTTATCATATAGTTCTAATCTAGCAATAAAAAAAATTACTGGAAAAACTCCAATTGAAAATGTTAAATTAATGCTACAGCCAAAAGATAATGAAAATAAAATTATAACCTCGGCAAAAAATAAAATAAAAGAAGTAAGTAAAATAGAGGATTTATCTAATCAGTAATTTTTAGAATTAAACTTTCAGGCTGATTTGTTTCTTTACACCAAAGCTCATAACTCTCACACATTCTCCATAAATAATCAAAAGCTCGTTGAGAGATTTCAAGAGGAAAAGAACTCTTTGCATAATATAACTCAGGAAATTTTATCAACTGTTTAATTGTTGCATCTTTTTGTACCCTTAAAAGTTTGATAGTTTCTTCAGGAATTTTTTCATCAGAATCTTTGTCAATAAATTCATTATTTTCTAAATCTTTAAACCAAGTATCATGAAATTTTCCACTACTTATATAATTAAATTTTTCAGTACCAATAAATCCTTCAATAGCATCTATATTTGAAAAATTAGAGTTTTTTTTTTTAATTTCTGATATATTTTTATAAATGATTTCGGCTAAATAAATGACATAAGGTTTTTTTTCGGCTTTAATCACAAGTTTATTTGTAATTTTTCATTGATGAAATTGCTAATATCAAATTTGGATCTAGAAATATTTTTGATAATTTAATTTTTTTGAAAGATTTAAATGCAAAAATTGCTATTGGTAGCTCAGTGCAACCAAGTATTATTTTTTTGCAATTCATTTTTAATAAATAATTTATTGCTGGCCGTATAGTTTTTTCTGCTAACTTTACTTTCCCCATTTTTACATATTTAATTGTTTTATTAACAGAATTTTTTTGTAAATTTTTTAATGGTTTAACTAATATAAAATTTTTTTTGAATAGTGAGTCATATATCTTTGTTTTTAGGGTCCCTTCTGTTGCAAGCAAACCTATCTTTGAGTTTTTTTTACAGTTTTTTTTGGTATGCTTAAACACTTCTTTGGGCATGTTAATTATGGGAATTTTGATTTTTTTTTGTAAATCTTTATACCAATAATGAGCTGTATTACACGGTATGACAATATATTTACATCCACTACGTTCTAGTAATTTACAACCTTCAAGTAAACTTTTTAGAACTTTATTATACTTGGTAATATTTTGTCCAATCCTTGGAAGTTCTGAAAATTTTCTAGTTTGAACACCAATTGACTCTGGTCTTCCAGGTATATTGGATTTATTGTATAGCATAAAAAGAGGATATTTTTGATCAATCTTTCCTCTATTAAGCATCGCAAGTTTGTTGCAAAAATCAAGCCCAGCTTGTGTTCCCATCCCACCTAAAATTCCAATCATAATTATAAATATTGTTAAATATTGTTAAATTTTTTATAGTGGTTGATTAATACCTCTCATGAAGACCAAAACCAAGCAACCATTTATTGTATGTGACGAATGTTTTGACTCAGGTTCAAAAGATATAAAATCACCTTTTTTAAATATTTTACCATCTGGATCAATTAATTCCCCCTCTAACATCAGAAATTCCTCAAAACCAGTATGTTTATGAGATAAACTTTTCGCACCTGGTTCCATTTTTAAAACATAAGTTCCTTGTCCACCATTCTCCTTACTATAGCTAATTTTATGCCAACTCATGCCGGGCACAGTTATTCCATAGTTATCAAATGGAATAAACTCAACATCGTATGGATTAGTTATTTTTCTTTTAGTCATAATTGATATAATCCATAATTATTAATAAATAATAAATATGCAAGATATATTTAATGAAGATGTGGGAAAAGGAACTCCTTTGGTTTTAGTTCATGGGTTTTTAGGCTCTTCAGAGATGTGGCGTCCACAAATAAAATTTTTCAAAGATAGTTTTAGAGTTATCGCACCAGCTATTCCGGGTTTTGGAAAAAGTAACACTATAGACTCTTGTGATTCAATTGAGTGTATGGCCAAAGCAATATTGAATCTCTTAGAAAAAAAAGAAATAAAAAATTTCAATTTATTGGGACATTCAATGGGTGGAATGATTGTACAAGAAATGACAAAATTAGCAGGTAATAAAATTCTAAAATTGATTTGTTACGGAACTGGTCCAAGAGGAAATATACCTGGTCGATTTGAAACTATTGATCAATCTAGAGAAAAATTAAAAACAAATGGATTAGAAGTTACTGCGAACAGAATAGCTAAAACCTGGTTTGTAGATGAAGAGAGAGCTAAATATTTTTATCTTTGTAATCAAGCTGGCAAACAAGCATCTATGGAAGCGACTGATAACGGACTTATTGCTATGAAAAATTGGGATGGAGTGGAAAATCTAAAAAATATTAAAAATGAGACATTGATAGTTTGGGGAGATCAAGACAAAGCTTATAATTTTGATCAAATTGAAACCTTGAGTAGCAATATTCCCAATAGCAATTTAAAAATAATTAATGGATGCTCTCACAATGTGCATTTAGAGAAACCAGACGAATTTAATATAATTGTTGAGGAGTTTCTTAAAAGAAACTGATCGGTATTGGCTGAAATATTTAGCTAAATAATTGAAAATTAGTTAAAAAAAAATCTCAGCCAATAGAAAGTGTGAATATTATGCAGTTTTTAAGTTTACTGCTGAAGGACCTTTTGGACCATCTTCAACA
>Ga0209425_10003091_pt1 | contig 17987 bp, 12 predicted proteins | sample COG_05_FD_184749 | JGI IMG/M metagenome (GOLD analysis project Ga0209425, IMG submission 184749) | Pelagic Microbial community sample from North Sea - COGITO 998_met_05 (SPAdes) (version 2) | ecosystem: Environmental > Aquatic > Marine > Neritic zone/Coastal water | place: Helgoland, sampling...
CCTCTTCGTTAAGCATCTTGAAATGTGTTGACTGCTCGCGCTGGTCAAAGAGACCGTCGATGGCTGGCGCTGGTCCGGCAAAACTTTTCCTCAGGTTCAAGAAATTTCCAGGAAGTGAAACTGTAGTTGTAAAGGCAATAGGATTCGGTGCTTACACATGTCTACAGGGTGCGTCGATCCCACATTTTCATATTACGACCTGATGTTTCCATTTCTGACTAAAACTACTGCTGGAGCCGAGCCAACATTTTTGGGCCCGGCTCCAAATATATCACCCTCAACACGCCATCATGACTCGCTCGTCCTCCTTGACCTGCCTCAGCACCTCGTTCACCATGAACACCGAGAAGACGGTGCACGTCACCCACACCGACAGGAACTTCCCGCTGCTCCCGCGCTCCTTGATCTCCACCTGGTTCTCCCTCGATATCTCGCACCCGCACACGTGGCCGATGATGTCGCAGAGGTCGTCCAGCGCCCCGTCCTGGCCGATCAGCTCCTTGCGCCCGCTCACCTGGAAGGTGTACTCCGTTGGAAACTGCGTGAGGGTGTCCAATATCTGACCCTCCTCGTGCTCGGTGCTGGTCCCGATCGGGTCGTACTCTCCCCGCATCGCACGCACCGCGACGTCGAAGCGGGTGGCGCCAAACTCGTTCAGAACCTTGCCGGTCTTGGTGTCCACGAGGTCGCCGTCGTCGTTGAGCACCAAATCTTTGAGCGTGTCCGGGATGAGCTCCGGGGGGATCTCATCGGGGATGTCGTCTATGCTGGATCGCATCGCCACGGAGCCCCGGCCGCGGACGGAGAGGCGCGGAGATTGACTCGTCGGAATCTTGCCCCAGTTTCCCGGACCACGCGCCCTCTGGCGGAGGCCGGCTGCCAGCGACGAACCGCGGTCCCGGGCACCCGCGAGTGTCGCAGCCGATCCAGCGCACGACAGATCGACAGTCCGATGGGTCATCGCACAGATCGCCGCCATGACGTGTAAACGGAGGCGCCGACGCGGACGTGACGTGCACAGGTATTTCTGAATCCGCCAGTTGTCGCCCGTCCGAGCTCGGGCTGGAAGATTGCCGCGCAAAAGCTCCCGTCACCTGAGGGTAAAAAAGCAGTGAGCTGGGAGGAGGAAAAATGGCAAAATCAAACTGAAACGCCCTCTCGCATTTGCCGGGACCAGCTGAAGTTTTTTAAGCCGTTGTTAATCGTGTTTTGGTTATCGGCAGAGCCGAGACAGTCGCCCTTCGGCACTTTATAGGGCGACGAGGCGGTACTTAGACCGTGCATCGTCGACGCATCGATATATCGACGCGAGGACGCGTGTTGTGCATTGACATCATGCGTGACACGTGAGAGAGCGGCGCTCGTGGACAGCGACTGAGGACGGAAGAAACAATCGCCCGACTCGCCAAACACCCGGGCGCCGCGTCATCATGAGGCCTCGCGGTGGGATGTCGCCCCGTTGGACGGTCCCGCTGCTCGCGCTGATCTGCTTGCTCTGTGCGAGTCCGGTTCAACCGCGCTCGTTCGGGAACTGCAAGAGTCTGTGCAACATCAACAAGGGGCGCGGCCTCTGCCTGGTGAGGACAAACGGCACCCATAAAGCACAATTTCCACCTTCCACATCGCGCGCTGCCCCGCCCGTTCCCGCGCACCCACGACCTTCACCGACACCTTCTGACTCTTCACATTCCACGCCCCAATTGTCGATATCTCGCAGGAGGACGGAACGTGCGCGTGCAAGGACGGATGGACCGGAGAGGGATGCTCGCACGCGACTCCGGGCGTTTCCAAGGAACGTCGACGCGACGGTACGTACGGCTATTCCTTCACCACGGAGGCGGAGAAGGGCGTGGGCGCGGCGGTTTTCGACCCGCAGAAGAAGGTATTATACGTATCCGTGTACGATGCCGCGGCGGGAGCGGATACTGTGTTCGAGGTGGATCCCATGAACCCCGCCACGTTCACGGCGAGCTCGCTGACGTCGCGCGGCTGGGGCGTGAATGGTCCCAACCGAGCGGATGGCGCGTCGAAGCAGCCCGCCGCGCTCACCCCCGACGCGGGATACTGCGGCACGGCGACGGGTATTCAGACCGCGGCTGGGTGTTCCGATGGGACGCACCCGAGGGCTCACGGACATTACAACGCCACGCTTTCCGGCGGATGGTACTCAGTATTCAGGGGCCTGGCTCTCGACCTGAGCGGTTCCCTGACGGGCGTTTACGGCTCGCTGAACATGCACGGAGCCGCCCAGTCGGTGCCGTACAAGTTTAAGATCGCCAAGTACTACGGACGCGATTGTACCGGCTATACATGGGACGACTGTGTCATCGGGTCAGGAGATGGCCAAGGTCCGAGCGACGTGTCTGTGACGAAGGACGGCATTCTCGACGCGATGGCGTCAAACGAGGTAACCGGCCACGTGGTTTACAAATACTCGCCAGATGACGGTACGTCCCAGGGGAAGGTTGGGATGCTGGCACCTGATCTGAGCGACTTAGCAGAGGTCGACATCGTTCCCACACTATTGGTTACGAGGGTCAGCGGTTCGTGTCCGTCATGCGCGACGCACCACGAGGCTCTGAGGTTCGAGACTGCGACGTACGCTAAGACGGCGGATGACAAAAACTGGGTGATCTTTGCGGGCGCGGCGAGGATGGAGTCGGACGGCACCTCCTACCCGGCGCTGTTCAAGATCACCGCGGACCCCTCAGACTTCACCGCAGGTACCGGTCAGGAGATGTATCTCGACGGGTCGAGTGAAGCGCTTAAGCTTCCAAGCGCGTGCGAGGGTGTGACTGACGCGAAGCAGGGTCGCCACACCTCGTTCACGGCGCTGACCAAACACGGGTCGTACGGGTACGCGGGCACCTCGGGTCGCGACGCTAATTGCGATGGATGCGAGCACCGTTCGGCGTGCGTGGTTATGTTCTCGCTCGACTACACCAGTGGGGATTCCCCGACGAATGTCATCGTGTTTGAGGGTGGTAAAGGAGGCCTGGAAGAGAAGGATGTCTGGGCCGCCGCGGTTGAGCCCGTCGGCGACATGGGTGCTGACGGTGGGTTCATCTACTTCGCAGTCGGTGACCGCTCGAACTCCGGTTTCGGGAGGATCGTCAAGGTCATGATCGGAGGGACGGATACGGCATCGACGTGCACATCGGGCTGCTTCAAGCGCGTGGGTACGTTCGAGGAGAGCGCTCCGTTCGGAGGCATCGTCCACGTCGCCGACCTCAACGGGATCGTGTCCCTCAGTCGGTCGTTTTCAAACACGACGTACACGAAGTTTTCAACCGCGTCGGTGACCTCCATATCTCCGCAGTTTGTCAGCTCGGCGACTTCCGGGACGGTCGTCACGATCCAAGGGACCGGGTTCTACTCTCCCACGAATGACGACTCGACTTACAACGTGAGCTGCAGGTTCGGCCACACCTCCACTTTGGACTCGGACTTTCAGGAGGAGGCGTGGAGCGGCGCGACTTACGTATCTTCCACGGAGATTCGCTGCACGGTGCCCTCAGCATCTGATTCGATGACCTCAACCAAGACGGACAATCGGCAGACGTACACGGAACTCGAGGTTTCATTTGACGGGTTCCCCATCGATGGTGTCCCCGCGTCCGGGTCGCTCGATCCTTACTGGGGGAAGAGCATGTGGACTCGCCACAACGCGGTGGTCCTCTACTATGATGAACCGATCTTCGCCGCTTTCGACGTTGGACATGGCGACTATGGGAACAAGGTACTCTTCACGGGAGAAAACGAGACCAACGCGCCCGTCACGGTTCGAGTGTTCGGAGGGCCCTTCATCGACAGTGACGGCAGCGATGGTGGACCGGCACGTCTGAAGTGCAGGTACAACGGCGACGCCACGACGGACGTCGAGGCAACTTTCATCGCCGTAAACCAGCTGGATTGCCCGCTGTGCGAGGTCTCCACCGCGTCAGGGGTCGAGCGTTGCGGTGTACACGGAACATCGGGCGCAGCGCAGTACATCCCACTCCCATGGTTGGCCGGTGGAGAGCCCAAGGCCGACGTCGACGTCTCAATCACGATGAACGGTGTCGAATATCACGCCTCGGGCTCCACGGTTCTACACCTGTACGGATCACCCCACGGGCTGAACGTGCTGCACCCGAAATGCACCGAAGACGGGTTTTCCGGCGTGGTCACTGACGCCACGCTTGGCGTGCTGAACGGGGGTCAACGCTGCAGACACAACTTTCTCAGCTACCCCGGTAACGCCGAGGCTGACGGGACTATGAAACTCGACGCCGTCGAGGTGAGCTTGGCCGACGTGCAAGGGACGGTGATCAAAAACGACATGGGCGTGGGCGGTACGCGTGGATTCACGATTACAGCCGCAGTGAACGCGACTGGCTCCGAAGGATCCAGTAGGGACATCCTGACCCTGGACCCTGCTGGTGTGGAACGCGTAACTGTTGACGGAACCACAACTTTTGAACTCTCACTCAGCTTTGTCCCAATCCAGGGAGTTTACGAGATTTACTTCACCGGGGAGGATTGCACCGATGGATCGACCTGCACTGCTCTGAGTGCCACTAATTCGTTCAAATTTACGGTTCAACCCGGAAAAGCGGTTGGTCTTGATTTAGAACCCGGGAAAGCGGTCGGAACATATTTGACCGATTCCCAATTTCCTCCCGGAACCACAGTGGTAAACGCGTCTGAATCGGTCGAAATCGATTATTTGATGGTTTACACAGTCGACGCAGGCGGAAATCCACTGCTGTCACTTGACGCTGGAGGTAACTCAATCACAGCGGAATTAGTCACAACTGATACACATTCTAACGGAACCCATGTTGCGAGGAGTTCGGGCGCAACACTGAAAGGCACTGTAACGCAAACAATCATGGATTATAACGACGGCAAGTTGCAATTCATCGATCTGACTCTGGACTCCGCCGCTCCGTCTGGTCAGCGAATACCGAATCAAAATGATGTGATAACTTACGGAGAACCGTCCAGAGGGCCGCATGGGACCGATTCCAAATATCTTATTCAGTTCAGTACATCCTTTGACGGTAACACAGCTTATTCTCACGCTGTCGTGGAAATGCGCCTTGGAAAGGCGGTCTATTTGCGTGTAAATGACACGTACAGCATGGTAAGTATTGTTTGTTTCAATCCCTTCCCATCCTTTTAACGCATTCCGCGTGCTGCAGATTGAAATTGATGCCACTGAAGAAAGCATGCCCGTGCCGCGAAGAATAGAGATTGCGGCATACGACGGCGGCAATAATTGGTAAGCGACCGCGCTACGTATATTTCACTTTAAAACGCTTATCACTGTTGTTCAAAACAGGGTTGGAGCAAATGTTGATGATACAAATGTCACAGTTTCGAGCCCATCGGATCCCGCGTTAGAGCTCTCCGGGACGTTGATGACCGCGCTGAACATATCGACGGGAACTTGGTCGTTCGCAAGTATTGAGGAACCCATCAACGTGCACACGCCTCTTCTCAACGAATACACCTTGCGCTTTTCACCCGGATTTGAATCCAGCCTGATTCCGGTTGACCAGATTGTCAAAATCAATTTAGGGAGCAGGGGATATCAGCTTTCTGCCTCCCTGCCCGCTGGCTTTGGTCCGTTCGCAGCCGCAACAACTGTGCTCTTTGATGCGTTCGACGTGCAAGTCATGGACGCCGGTGGTAATTTCATGGGGAGTTCAGATCGTTACGCGAACGTCGATACGTCAACTGTCATCAGAAAGATCAAATTGTCATCCCAAACTTTACAGTTGACAGGCACGACGACGCTTTATACAGCTGGAGATGGAAAGGCTACTTTTAATGCAGTATCGGCCTTGACGCCGAAGAATGGCGCGCACGTTATCGTCATGGAAGAGGAAGAAGCCACGGTCGACAGCGTCGTCAAGGCTGCGTCTCTGAAATCCGGTACATTTACAGTCGATATTTCTGTTGGAAGTGCATCTCACTTGGCTGTCTCGGGAAATCCAGACTCTCTCGTGTCTATCTCGCTCGGCGCAAAGCTGCAACCAACTGAGATTGTTCATTATGGCCTGAGTGACAAGATCACGCCGCTCGATGTCTACACCATTCAATCCGTAGACAGTGGAGGAAATCTTCTGACTTCTTTCGTTCCTTTCTACGAGAACGTTACAACAGTTTTGTCCACGGAGACGACGAATTACATCGCGACAGAGGATTCCAGCATGTCAGTGAGCAACTCTTCTGCTACGATAACGGAGCAAGTCGGCAATGATGTCTATGTATCGCTGGACACCGTGGAGAAGACGTACAAAAATACTACGCAGGTGACAGAAGTCAGCGCAACACACGTTGTGCAGTACAGAGTTGTCGTGAATTTCAAAACTGCGTACACGTTGTACCAGGAGCGCACAATCACTGCGAGCTTGAATGATACGAGTCGGGAACCGTATCCGTTCACGATAAATGACAACGAGATTTTGAACCGTGGTCCTGTTCTCGTTGCTTCTGCAAGTTATCCTCGTGCTGGATCTCTGTCCGTTGTTCAGGAAGATGGAATCGCAGTGTTTTCCGGTGCGAAATTGACTGAACTCGTCGAGACCCGATCCCGAACCTATTTTCCACAAATCCCTGACTGCCGAACCATTGAATTTTATTCATTTCTGAGTCTCGTTCCACCTCAAAAACTTATCAGGGTTGCATCTCGCGAGGCCGGCAGTTGGAAATTACGAATTGACTTTCACCGCTAAGGATCCTACTTTTGAGCCTGCCAAAGCTATCGTCACGGTTGAGCACGGCCGCTCACATCACCTTGGTCTCCCGAATCCCTGCGACACTTACCTCGATGCTAACAAGGATCTTCAGTGCGTGTCTAACAGCACCTGCAGCTGCAATGATTATATGGCGGCCACTGAGGTTGCCTTGAACACACTCGCGGTGCACGTCATGGATGCTGGCGTCAATCCTGTTTACGAGCTTGACACCTTGCCGTGCTCTAACTGCACCCGAGAGGTCTTCCTCAAGGCAGAGATGAGTAGCGTCATACTGTGCAAGTTGAATGTCTCAAACACATTGAGTCCTTGCGAATGCGTTGGCAACATGACGAGTGGCGAGCGACAGGTCTCGAGCACTTCGTGCACGTCGGTGGATACTCTGAGCGTTACTTCCGTCGACGGCGTCGCCCGGTTCGAAGGCTTGTACATGCTGACACCAACAATCAGCTCGGAGTACAGTCCCGATGGCTACAAATTGATGTTCAGCTCTCCGGGGGTACTTGACCTGTCTTTTGGGATGAAGATTTCTCCCGGGAAAGGGTACGCTCTGGAGGTGATCATGCCGACTGCTTTCCCTGCTCCTGCGATTTCAAAGGACACTTTCCGCTCTGCGACGACGACTTGGATCACCAACCCTCTCGACTCCGCGACGTTGAAGCTCAATATCCTCGATGGAGGCGGTAATTTTATCGGTGGTACCGAGCCGTCTGGTCGTCTGATTTACGTGACGTGCGACACTGCTGAGTTGGCACCTAATCCTCAAGGGGTTGGTGTCGGAGGGAGCAAATACGCCGTCACGTGCATGCCAGGGAACTGCGCGACAGGCGAGGAACCAGGAGTTGCGAAATTCCGGAACATTAAGCTCTTATCAGCCGTCGCTGGATCACACGTTATCAAGTTCTCTGGGCCTGGACTGTCCGTCGAAGCAACGTACACAGTCAGCGTGCTTATTGGCGACGCCGTGGGCCTCAGGGTGGTCGAGTTTGCCCAGACTGAATACGAAGCCGTGAAGATGGTTGCACTCTCCCCGCCAAAGGTGGCTGTCGTTGACGCCGGTGGTAACCTTGTCGGGGATCTGAACAGTATGACGCGGCTGATAAAAGTGGTGATTTCTGGCCCCAGGCACACATTCGACGTCGCTGATGGCCAAGACGAAGCTATCCTGGTGAGGCTGAACGGTGAAGTTTCCTTCGATAGGTTGGAGATTGGCAGTCCCGCTGTTGGGGATTTCAACATGACATTCTCCTCTACTGCCCTGTTGGGCACCGAGGCGAACTTCAAGATTGTTCAAGGCCCGTCATCTCGACTGTACATCCCCGTCACTTTCACAGTTCCGAGTACGGGACAGATGATTGCCCCTTCGGTGCAATACGAATCCGTCAAGGAAACCAAGCTGAAACCTTTGGTCGTGCTCGTGCTGGACGGGGGCCTCAACTACGTCCAGGACGCATCGAGGACGGTCAACGTGACAATCGATAAGGGTGAAATCGCGTACACCCAAAAGAATTCAAGCCTAGGTTACTTACTCTTCGACGACATCGTCATGATACGCCCGGCGGTTGGAACGTACAGGCTCACGTTCAGTTCTGACAATCTGACGGCTATCAACATGGACATCACCATCACCGCTGGTTACTCTGCCGTGTTGGACACGTGCGTTGGTAATTCATTCCTGACCAGAAATGCTGTCACTGGCTACTGTGAGGACGGGACATCATACGGGTCAGCCGATGAAGTCATCCTGCGAGACTTCCAGGTTCAAGTTTTGGACGCGGGCAGGGTGTTTGTTGGAACTCGATGGAACTCGGAGAAGAGGAACGTGTCGGTGAGTCTTGACTCTTACATCGACACGCGCGGAGTCAAGCGCCTCGCCGCCGCTAATAATCCACTCGCGCCCGATTACGATGGAGCGCAAGAGGTTAAGGACGGTTCCATCGGTTGGTGCAAAAATGGGTATGACATCAACCCTGTGAACCAGACACGGATTGATCCCGCGACTGGAGAGCTTTTGATATACGCCGTGTACTCCGATTCTTCTCCATCATTCTGCAGAGAGATAAGCTACAGTGGAATCGCACCGGATGTGCACGTCAATGCAGGTCTCAAGTTGAGATATCCAAAAGCAGGCACTTACCTTCTGAAGTTCACCTCCGAATGTTCCTTCAAATACTGCGGCGACGCGATCTATCCGAGCCTCGAAGCGGACATTCTCCAGATTAAGATTACCCCAGGGACCCCCAACAACATGAAGTTTATCGTGGAGCCTCCAGCAGTCAATGAGAACGATTTCCGCTTGAACCCGATGCCATTGGTTGGTGTGTACGATCAGGCTGATAATTTGTGCACCGAGACGACGAACACGTCCATGACTGGAGACCTTGACCCTTTGCCTCATCGGCTGCACGGAAACATCGCTCCAGTAATAGGGGGAGTGGCTAACTTCACCGAAATCCGTTTCAGCGCAGAGCGAGGCAAACCTCATAAGATCATCTTTGATCTCCGCAAGTACGATCTGAAGCTCGAGTTTTACCCATTCATGACTCGATCGTGCGAAGAGGTTAAGCCAAACAGCTATTCCGACGAGAAGGGGGACTGCCACTGCATGCCTGGGTACACCGAAGATACTGCTCTTCCCAACGAGAATGGTACCGGATACTTCCTGGACCTCAACAACACCCAAGTTGCACCTATGTCGCTGTACGAGCCCGTTGTGTTCTTTGAGGGTGATTGGGTCGGTGCCTTAAATCCATACGGAGTCTGCGTGCCGTGTGGAAATGGGTTCTACAAGGAAAACCCAGGATCTCACAAGTGCACAAAGTGTCCAGACAATTTCGACACCGCGCGCATCAACGGTAGCTGGGCTCCCCCGCACACCTCTACGTCGGGGAAGATCCTCGATGGTCCGTACGGGAAGACAAAGAAGGAGGACTGCCATTGCATTGCAAACACCCCGATCGTAGGCAACGCGAGCTTCACCATAATATGGCCGGGCGAGCCTGCGCTTGAATCTAATTACCGGGACTATTCCGAAGAGTACAGATGCAACGTTTGTCCCCATGGTGGTAATTGCACGGGCCTGGACGTTCCGTATATTGCCGCGAAGCCTGGATTTTACAGGACCAGCATAGTTACTACAACATTCAACGAATGTCCGAATCCAGAAGCCTGTGTTGGAGGTTTTGATAGCCTCTGTCTAGTGGGCAACAATAGTGGCTACACAGGAACGCTATGTGCAAACTGTCTGCCTGGATATGCTCACCCGACGGTCAATGGGCGTTTTCCTCCTCGATGCCTGGGATGTGGGAACGAAGGCGTCAACACGGCGATCTTTTTGGTGCAGCTTGCGGGCATAGTGGCCATCATCTCCATCGTTGTGTGGACAAATGTCAGGCGCGGGTCCGATGCCATCTGCATTATCAAGTCCTTCATCACCTACATGCAGACAGTCTCCCTCGCGAAGGACCTCAACCTGCGATGGCCAGATGCGGCATCTGGCTTCATGGTCTTCTTGGAAAAGTTGAGTACGATTGACATGCGATCTTTCTCGGTGCAGTGCTTGTTCCCGGGGGATTACTACTCCGAGACTGGATTGTACCTGGCGACGCCCCTCATCATGGGCACCGCGCTGCTGCTGTACTACTCGGTTTTCCAGTTCTTCGAAGAACAGAGAAGTACCATCTCGAGTAGACGAGGAAGGACATCCAAGATTGCAGAGATTGAAGAGGAATCGGAGAGCGACGATGATGGAGATCGTAGCCCTGTGGTCAAAGCTTCAGATCTCAGGACCAAGATCAGGGTCAAGGCGATGGACAACGCTGTGTTTGAGGAGTCGTGGGAAGCAAAAGCATTTGACAAGGTGTTTATGCTGGCGATTATCATGCTGTGGTTCATGTACCCCACGCTCGTAAAGTACATGATGGGTCTGCTCACATGTGATCGAATTGATAGCGGAGATGACGACGTCTTCCTGGTGGCTGACATGAGCATCAAGTGCTACGACCCGACACACAGCAGCTGGCTGTTCCTCTTCTTCATCGTTCTCGTCATCTACGTTCTCGGCATTCCTTTGTTGTCGATGTTCCTCCTCCAACTGGAGGGCGACAACCACGATCGCCTAGGCATGCGCTTCCGAGTCGGGTTCCTTTACAAGGGACATGATCTCGAGAGGTTTTGGTGGTGGGATCTTGTGATATTTGCTCGCAAATTCACGATGGTTTGCGTCGTCGTCCTCTCAGCGAAGACCACTCGCATCGGCGGTTACTTCGCCGGCTGGATCCTCGAGATATTCATGATTCTCCATTTGCTGTTCGCGCCGTATAACAACGAGAGGCAGCATAAGATCGAGACGTACGGTTTATTGTCGACCGTTTTCACCTTCAACATGGGATACATATTCTACGACCGGGACGAGTGGTGGATGCACCTCATAGCGTCGTTCGTATTTTTCGCATTCAACCTCTTCATGTGGTACTTGCTGTACATCTGCTTGAGGCAGGAGCTCGCTCTTGAAGGTGAGACTATGTTGGTCGCCCGCAAGAATCACGACTTCGAGCTGGAACAACAGATCGCGGATGAGTTCGAGAAGAGACGCGACAGGGAGAAGGAACAACGGAAGGCGATGGAGGAGAAGGCGAAATTCGACCAGATGATTGGCAAGCCGGTTCCCTTCACCAACGGGTTGTTTGACAAGATGAAGACCGCGACGGTCCCGGAGATGAGACAGGACCACAAGGAGCTGTCGGACAAACTCGAGGACATGAGATCCAAGTGGAAGCACCGCTGGAAGGCCAACGCGGAGAGGAAATACCGCGTGGACGAGGTCCACAGAGCGAAGGAGGTCTCCGCGGCTGATCGGTGGCGCGATCGAAAGGCTGCGGAACAGAGCGCGACCCTCAGGGCGAGGGAGGGAACGCTCAGGCAGACCTGGCAGGATAGGATGGCACAGCGTAAAGCTGAGAGAGATAAACCAAACGGAGGACGAAGGTAAGCCGACGCACATCTCCTCCGCGTAGTTAGAATTAGCAAAAGATAGAGGAATGACACGTGACACTGTGCTCTTCCGCGCTGGCAGCTACATCTGCCCGCCTTTTTTCGTATTTAAATGGGTTTTCTTCCTTCTCTATGTTAGCAGCGCTATCCCCCCGCGGGTGCTTACGCGAGCTGCTTGATGAGGGCGTTGCCCTGCTCCTGGACGGCGGCGATCGCGGTGGTGGCCGCGGCCTGGTCCTTCTGGCGGATGGCGAAGTCGAGCTTCTCGATGGAGGCGTAGAAAGCCTTGGCCTGCTTCTTGTCGCCACTCTTGTCCGCAACGAGGTTGTTCATGTCGAAGCGGAGGGTACCGACCTGGCGGCGGAGCTCGTTGGCGGCCTGGGTCCAGTAGGCCTTGCTGACGTACTCACCCACGTCCTCGTTGAGGCGCTTGATGGACTCGGACGCGCGAACCGCGGTCTGGGCGGTGGTGAGCTTCTGGAAGTCGCGGCGGGAGTTGCCGTCCTGGCGCACGGACTGGGTGATGTTGAGATCACGGGCCTGTGTGAATCGAGAGAGGAGACGGGATCGTCAGTGGATGCTCGGTTATCTCTGCAGGGGTGCGGATTTGGATGGAGGGGCACAAACAAATTGACGACACCTCGGGGCGATCACGTCGGATCGCCTCGGGTCGGGTTAGATTGGCCGGGCACGCACCTCGTAGATGAGCTGGAGACCGTTCTTGTTGGTCTGGCGCTGATCCTGGAGCTCGATCGCGTTGAGCGCCATGGCGGGGGTGGCCTGGAGAGCGATGACACCGGCCGCGAGGAGGGAGGCAGCCTGCGAGGAAGGATTCGGTTGGAGGAGATGAGTTCAGGGTTTTTTTGCCGGCAACAACGCCGGGCGATCGCGACGGGAGGAGGGTCGAGCCACGATTCCCACGCGCGTGCTGGGGGATCATCGCGGTGTTATCATCCCCACGGCTCGCGCGCGCAAAACCGGCGGTGGATATCCCACGGATCGCCGGTTCCGACGCGAAAACCGGAGAGTCTTGTTAATATCCGCAACGCAATCGCGACCAGGTTGAGAGATTTCTCACCTTGCGGGCATCGGCGGACGCGGTCACGGCGACGGACGCCTTGGCCTTGGGGGCGGTCTTCGCCTGGACGAGGGCCTTGCCGGTGAACACGGAAGCAACGGAGGAAATGGCAGCCATTTTGACGAGTATAAAGGCTCGTTTGCGGTCGGGGAGTGTGCGAATATGACGGCATTTCGGAGCAGGAACGCGAGCAAGTCAGCTGCTCAAGATTTCCAGCCGAAATCCAGCCAATCAGGAGTCGTTTTTCGACCTGACGGGCCAGCTCAATCCAACTTCGATGATTCCGGCGTTTGGGGATTCATTAGACTGGGAGATTTGGCGGTGGTTTGATTTCGCCATTTTCTCACTCATTTTCTGCACTGCCAGACTGCGTTTCATCTCCTGTCGATCCAACTTTCACCAGTCCTCTCCTCGTCTCTTTTTCTTGGGCGGGTCGCTTCACACTCACGCCGACACGCATACTACCAACACCCGTTCAGCATGAGCGCAGCGATGCGAAGGACCAGCGGCAACGAGATCGTGTGCGTGCGCGCCTTCGTGCTCATTCCCGTGGTCGCGGTTTGCCTGCTAACCCTGCGCGCCGCGCTGCTCCTGTACTTCTACAGCGGCCCGCTGGTGAGCGTGGTCCTCTCCACGTCCGCGGACACGGCAGCCTGGCCGACCGGGCCGGCCGGGGGTGCGGGGCTCCTCGACCGCGTGCTCTCGCTTCGCTCGATCGAGCACGCGCGGCCTCGACAGCCTCGACGGCGACCCAAGGACGAGGCGGCGTTGTTCGCGGTGCACGTCAGGCGAGGTGACCCGACGGGCGACGGGCGACCCCCAGGGGAGGTGGAGAGGCTCGCCGCGCAGAGGCTCGCGAGGGACGACGGCGCGGAGTTCGAGGCTGGGGACGAGCGAAGGATCGTTCGCGCGCACTTCGTGTACGAGAACGACCTGGAGGATCCCCTCGACCCCGTGGAGATCGAGCGGTGGCTCGGCGGCGCGCCGGGAGCCGACGTCTCGAGGCTCGTCGAAGCTTCCAGGCGCACGGAGCGCGACGCGGTGGGTGAGGCGTTCGACGAGTTCAGCGGTATCTACGGCGCGGCCGTCAAGACCAGGGCCATCAGGTGGCTGCACGAGTCCCCGCCCACGTACGACCGCGCGTGGGTGATCGAGCCCGACGTGGTCTACGCCGGCCAGTGGACCGAGCTGTTTGCCTTTTACGACTCTGAGTTTCCAGCCCATGACCTGGTGTCTGTCAACAGTACTCACAGCACGGGAGGATCCGCATGGCCCCACGCCGCGGCGTGCACCCTCTGCGCCGAGGGTGACGGTCGGTGGCAAACGGCGTTCCTGCCGGTGTTCAGAATCAGCAAAAGGCTCGCATCCGCGGTTATCGAGGTTCTCCGCTCTAATCAAACCGGGCATCACGAAGCTCTCATTCCAACAGTGTGCGAGAGACTTTCGTGGTGCAAGTGGACCAGCATCAGCCACGGTGACGTGTACAGATACCGACCGTTGATCACGTTGGAAGAGGCGGAGCGAGACGCGAAGCCAGGCAGGCTGTACCACCCGGTCAAGTCCGCTGAAGCGTTGCGGGCGTTTGCACGCGTCGAGGTTTGAAGACTACGTTTTTGTAACTAACATCACACGCACGACGGCTATGATGACGCCTCACTCCACGTCCTGGTAAACTCCGATGGTCGCGCATCGCCTAGATTTCCCCGCAAGTACGATCGAACGAGCGAGGCGCAGCTTGTACGCCAGCTCGTCGTCGTCTTCGTCGTCCACGTCGTCGAACAGCTCGGGCATGACCTCCTCGTACAGCGCGTTCTCCAGGTGCGCCATGAAGAGGTTCATCTGGATCTGCTGCCACATCAGCGCCACCTGCACGTACTGCGTCCGATCGCAGCTGAGACTCAAATCCGGGGGTCGCGGCGGCGGCGAGCCGTCCAGCCAACACTCACGGGGCAGCCAGGTCAGGAACGAGGGCTCGCCCCCCGCGCCCTCCATCCTTCGCAGCGCCCGCTCGTCAACCTCGGCGTAGACGCTCCTGTTGGCGTACCTCAGGTGCTTGGACTGCGCCAGGGCGGTGAGAAAATCGTCCCTACGTCGCAGCACCTTGACATCGTCCGAGTTCATGAGCGAGTCCAGCACCGGGCCGCACTCCTTCCACAGCCTGACCACGTTCCCGAGCGCGTACGCCGCGTCGCACAGCTCGCCGGTGGACATCTCCTCGGCCCTCAGTCGCGTCCAGTCCGTGGCTTTCATCGTGCCCTGGATCCACCGGAGCGCGCCCAGCACCGACCGGGCACTCAGGCAGTCCTCGCGCTCGTTCGAACCGCCGCCATCCCGCGCGTTACCGCCGCGTCGCCTGCGCGCGGCGAGCTTGTCCATGAAGCCTCGCGACGATTCGCTGACGCGCTCGCGTATGTCCAGCAGCACCCGCTCGTTCGCCGGTACGACGCTCATGTATCTCTCCTTCAGCTCGACGAAATCGACGGGCAGTGTGCGTCTCTTGCTCGACGTCGACGGCGCGTCGCCGTCGTCCAGTCGCATCTGCCGGATGCCCTTCGCGCGGTCCAGGACGTCGTCCAGGCCTGAGGAATGGTCGCCGGTGGTTGTCTGGGACCACCTCCTGACCGTCGCCTGAGCCGCCTCGTACTCGTTGCACGCCGCCTCGAGTGTCCCTGCGGCCCTGCTCACAAGCAGACACGCATCGCTGAGGCGACGATGAGCCGCCTCCATGATGCTCGTTGTTCGTTGTCGCCTCCTCCCGCGCCCGCACAACTGCTGCTGCTTCGTTTTGAAATGGTGACTTGGGTTTTTTCTTAACCATATATTGAGTTGTATCGCGGTGCATAACGACATTGACCCATTTGGTACTTATATTTGCTTAATTCGTAATTTTACAACAACTAGTTGTCCATTGGAAATGCAGTTCTTTTGTAAATTCCCGGTTTTTGCTTTTCACCGAAATCCCGTCCGCTAGCCAGCCCTCTTAGAACCGCGCGCAAGTGGCACGCGAGTTCCGGCTTTGTTATTTAGAGCTTCAACATGGGTAACCAGAGGGCTCGCTCCCGCGGTCTCCGCCATGGCACGCGTAACATGTTCAGCCGTCCCTTCCGCAAGAAGGGGCCGAACAACGCCACCACCTACCTGAGGACCTTCAGGGTGAGTAGCCGCTAGAAATACCGCGGGATGGCGCGCCTCGAGCAGCGCTGCGGCGCCGAGGGCGACCCAGCGCACGCGCGCACGTTGCGTTCACGATGTGTTAGTGACGTACGCCGCGTCGATGCCGTCATCCGCGCTCCCGCATCGCGTCGCGGCCCCGTTTTCGTGCGAGTCCCGCGCTATACATCATTTACTGACGCTAGGGTTTTCCTCTTTCCCGCAGATCGGTGACTACGTCGACATCAAGGTGAACCCCTCTCAGCAGAAGGGTATGCCTTACTTGGCGTACCAGGGCCGCACTGGTATCGTGTGGAACGTCACCGCCCGTGCCGTCGGTGTTGAGGTTAACAAGCAGGTGCGTCTCCAACCCCGCGTCTCCGCGCGCCCTCGAGGAAAAATCTCTCGCCAAACACACCAGTGACCAGGAACACAGAACTAAACCCTAGGTGCCCTCTTCCCTTCACAGATTGGTGGTCGCATCGCTAGGAAGCGCATCCACGTCCGCATTGAGCACGTGCAGCACTCCAACTGCCGCACGGACTTCCTCAACCGCCGCAAGGCGAACGATGAGGCCCACGAGGCTGCGCACAAGTCTGGACGTGAGTGCCCCTCTCGCCCAACCCGCCCAAGTTTTTTATCACGCGCGCGTCGCACCACTCTGTCGCCCCTCGACGCCCCTCCCCGGACGCGATTTACTCACGATTCACCTCCCCTTCGATTCAACAGAGCCCGCGCCCGTGACCAAGCGCACCGTCCCCGGTCCCCGTGATGGTTTCACCCTGGAGAACGTCAAGACCGAGATTCTTACGGCCGTCCCCTACGACATCGTTCGTGAGGGTATCAAGTACTAAGTGGGGGGGTTCGCCTTTGTGCATTTGTGTAGGTTTTATGGAATGAGATCTGCGCATTCTTAACAGTGTTCTCGTAGATGTCGCGCTCCCACCTTCCGACCCTCCCTTCGTATTTCCCGCGCCGTGTCACCGCCAGTGCACCAGGGACGAAACTCTGGTGTCGGGACTCGAACCAGTTGCGGTTGTAGTCGCGCTCCTCCTGGCTCTGGTCCCTGCCGTTGAGCCTCTGCCAGATGTCCTTGGCCCAATCCGGATAGGGCTCGTCGCGCGGTGGGCGGTCGAGCGCGCCGGATGAGGGGTCGCAAGGTGGGCCGGTCTGCGTGCCCGCGTCGACGTATTGGTTTTGCACAAGTGTGCCCAAACAGCTTGAACTTTTCGCGAGAGTCCTTCGCAATGTGAGGGTTTAAACAGGGTTCAGGTTGTCCCGCCTCTGATTGGTCCAGTTCAGATATGCCTACTGGCTAGATAAAAGTTGGAGATTTCCAATCGGCGGCTTCCTTCTCTCCCCGCGGTTCGGTCGTCAGTGTACACGAGCACCCGATCCGTGGAACCGTATCGGTGTTGCCATGTTCTCCACCACCGCCACGTCGGCCGTTCCCGTCCCCGCCACCCGTGTGGTGCGTCTCCCATCCCCGAACCGACCCGATCTCCAAAACAACAACCTTCGATGTGGAAAGTTCACCCCGACGACGAGGGAGAGATGTCGACCTTCGTCGTGACGTGAAACCCGATGAAACCCGAGCTGACCCTCACCATCGCCACGTTCGTTTCTTCGTTTCGCAGGCGGGCTCCCGCCGCGTGCGCCGCGCCGCCAAGTCTCGCGCCGCGGTCCGCGCCTCCGCCGCTCGCAAGGATGAGGATGTCGAGGTGAACGAGGTTGCCGCGGGCGTCGCGGGCATCGCCGCGGCCGCCGTGGTCCTCGGCGCCCCCGACGCCGCGATGGCTGACGCCTACACCGAGTATCTCGAGGCTATGAAGGCTCAGAACATCGAGCCGGCCTCCGTCGCCGTTGTGGAGACTCCCGCGGTCAAGGCCATCCCGGCAGGTGCCAAGAAGGCTGCCCCTGCCCCCAAGGCCCCCAAGGCCCCCAAGGCCCCCAAGGCCGAGAAGGCCGCCGCGCCCAAGGTTGACAAGGAGGCTGCCGCCGCCGCCAAGGCCGAGGCTGCC
>Ga0209425_10003095_pt1 | contig 17962 bp, 9 predicted proteins | sample COG_05_FD_184749 | JGI IMG/M metagenome (GOLD analysis project Ga0209425, IMG submission 184749) | Pelagic Microbial community sample from North Sea - COGITO 998_met_05 (SPAdes) (version 2) | ecosystem: Environmental > Aquatic > Marine > Neritic zone/Coastal water | place: Helgoland, sampling...
CGACGCCGCGGGTGTGACCGCCTTTCGCGACGAGACGGCTGGGGCTGTGTGGACCGGCGGGTTCGACGACACGACGCACATCGACGAGTGCGCGGCGCAGATCTGCTACAGCTGCTACTGCAAGAAAAACACCGAGGAGGATTTCTGCAAGACGTACAACGAGAACGAGGTTGAGTTTAACCTGATCATCGTCGGCGCCATCTGCGTGTCCGCGACGGCGAACCTTATCATTAAGGAGCTCGCCATCAGGCTCTCCTTCTTCGAGAGGCCCCACAGCACAACCGCACGCGAGCTCGGCATCGCCGAGAAGATGACGGTGGCGCTGATGGTGAACATGTGCCTCCTGCCCTTGCTCATGACCACGCAGCTCGCGATTCCCTCGTGGCCCGGCAAGTTTGACGATACCAGCTCGGGTTGGTTCAACGACTTTGGCAACACCCTGGTGCAGATCGCGTTGATCAACTCCATCTCCTTCCCGTTCACCTTGCTCTCCCCGGTGATCATCTGGAGGCTTCTGGTGCACTTCCTCACGCCGTCGGTCAAGTCCCAGAGGCAGCTCAACGAACTGTGGACCCCGCCGCCGTTTCTGCTTTCAGAGCGCTACGGTCAGATGAACGCCGCCTTCCTCTACACCATCATCTTCTCCTCTGGCATGCCCTTGCTCTACGTCGGGCACTTCGTCAAGATCGCGCTGGACATCGTCATCGATCGCCTCATGCTCTTCAGGGCGTGCGTCCAGCCGCCGAGGTACACCGGAAAGCTCGCGGCGCAGTTTCTTTACATCGTGCCCGTCGGCATCATCCTTCACTTTCTGTTCGCCGTGTACATGTGCGGCGAGAGGGACCTGCCCACGCACACGCTGGCCAACGGCGTGTTCGGCAAGTGGCCCGGTGGCCCGGACCAGGCGGTCGCCATCCGCGACAGCCAGTTTGACTTCACCGCGAGGCTCCAGCGCGTCAACGGGCTCATCCCCTTTGTCTGCGCCATGGTCACCGCGGCGCTGGTGCTCATCGCCACGATCGTGCTGCAGGTGCGCAAGCGCAAGAAGAAGGGGCAGATGGAGGCTGAGGGGTGCCCGCCGCTGTCGGAGGCAAAGGCGAAGAAGCTCATCACCGACCTCACGTCGTACCGCATCACGGATAACCCGGCGTACAACCACCTGTTCCCGCCGGGCGAGGAGGTGAGCGAGGGACTCTGATCACGCATACGCGATCACACATATCAACAATCACAACTAGTCAAAATAATTGGCGTTCACACTCCCCGACAAGGGTGATCGACGGGGTCGAACGCGGCATCTATGTAGATCCCCCGTGTTTCTCAAGCAATGATCAATCAAGAACGAAGCTTCAGTTTGATAAAAAGCTGTCCGCGTCTCTCCTCACTAGTAGTTTTCTCTCCTCGCCACCCCCCTCGCCTCTCACCTCACCACCCCCTCACCTCTCACGTCACCACCCCCTCGCCCTGCTCCCGAACAGAGGCCCGTCGTACTCCCCCCTGTCCACCTCGAAATCGTCAGGGCAATCCACCTCTACCAGCCACGCGTGCCCCGGCGGCGCCCGAGCTCCGCCCGGCCCGAGTCGCACCTCCTCGAAGTAATGGCAGTCGCGGCCCGAGCCGATGGCGTACGGCGGGGCCAGTATATCCAAAACAGCCGCGGGCTCCGTCGCCGTGAACACGTGAATGTTACCGCCGTGCCTCGGGTACAGCGCGAACGCTTCCGCGGGTGCGGACACGGACTCATCGCGGACCAACCTCGCGAGCCTTGGCGTGTTCGGGGACGTTCCCGGTACGCCTTCGTCGTCATCCGCCCAGTCGAACGCCCTGACTCGGAGGGTGCCGTAGAGCAGCCTCGACATGACAGTCATGTGCGGGTGGTTGTGGAGCGGGATGGTGGTGCCCTCTTCGTTGAACCGAAAGACGGACATGCTGAACCGGTGCGAGTCGTGTAGGGTGACGGAGTCGATGGCGGACGCCCTGGACATCGATTTGGACCTGGATTTGGACCTCGACGGGGACGACGAGGCGCGGCCGAACAGCTGCGAAAAGAATCCCTGGGCGGGCCGCGCCGAGTCCGCCGAGTCCGAGGAGCTCCGCCTGGACGTCGACGGCGGCTCCATCGCCAGGTGCCTCGGCTCGACGGCGTTCATGTACGGCGCGACGGCGCGAAAGTGGGACTCGCCCGCGGGCGTCGCCACCGGGTCCGCGGGAAGGGTTTCATGGACCTTCTGGTAGAGCTCCACCACCGGATTCATCGGAGCTGACGACGACGCCGCGCGATAGACCTGACGACCCTGACGACGCTCGCGGAAGGATACAGCGACGACGGAAGTCAAACGTGATATCGTCGGCGCGCGCGCGACGGCAACGACCGCGGAGTGCATGCGTCCGCGCCTCGCGCAGTGTCCAAGGTGTGGACGTGGCCTCGGCAAAAGATGGCAATCGTGCCGTGTGTTTTCACTTTTTGCTCGTTTTACATGTGCGTATGATGAGTTAAATAACGCGCCCTATCGTGGATGAATTCATCGGCTCAGCTCTGGTTCACGATCCTCAGACCGTCCTGCAGCGCCCTGGTGTAGTCGTTGATGGCGTGCACGATCTGCTCATCCTCCGCCACGCGTTCCTCCTTCTCCGCGTTGAGCGCCGATTTGAGCGACGCAATCTCCGTGAGCGCGATGGTCTGGAACTTGTCATCGTGGGTGTCCGCCCTGCGCGTGATACCCTCGAGCTGTTCCCTGAGCGCGTTGACCCCGCCCTCCCGCGCCGCCCGTTCCACGTCCACCTTCTCCTGCAGCTTGAAGATGTCCTCGCCGACTCGTTTCAAAGTGTTGGCTTCTCGTTCCAGGCGCTCCACCCGCTCGTCGTCGATGCTCGTCTGGCATTCGTCCACCTTGGCGACGACGCTCTGCGCAAGGTGCTCCACGTCCACCCGCCGCTGCTCGCGTTCCTCGCGCAGGCCCTGGTGCAGCTCGGCGAACGAGCGAGTCAGCGCGTCGATGGACGCCTTGAGCCCTTGTTGCATCTCTCGGACGTGCGCCGCTATGCCTTGTTCCATGGCCTTGAGGTCCGTGGATACCTTCTCCTGGAGGAGCCTGTCGGACTCCTGCCGCCGGCGAATCTCCGTCTCCAGGTCGAGCTCGAGTTTCTGCACTTGGTCGTAGAGCGCGTTCCGCCGGCCGGTCTCCACCTCCCGCCTCGCGTTCTTCTCGTGCTCGAGGTCGCTGTAAAACCGGGAGAACTTCTCCGCGACGTGCGCCAACCGCCGCGCGGGTCCGCCGTCGTCACCGGGATACTGGGAGGGTAACGGCGGCGGGACGGGGCCGGGGCTATCGTTCTCGGCCGCGAGGTTCTCGAGCGTTCGGAAGTTGGGCATCTCGATCTTGGAGGCGGCGCCTTTTGGACGGGGGGATGGGGGTGCGTTGGTCAGCGACGCGTTCGTTGTTGGCGATTTCTTCTCGGAAGATGGGACGGTGCACGCGCGGCGACACGGGGCGCGTGGGGGAAACACACGGGTTCATGCGGGCTCGACGCACTTCTCTTGTCCATCGCGGTCACGGCGGAGGCGCCGGTGGAGTCGGTGGACCGGCTCTGGTACCGCGGGGGGCGCTGTGAGTGTGCGAGGCTGTCGAGTGCAATTCCAACGGATACTGAAACAGACGGCACGGCACGAGATGGCGCTGGCAGATCCTGGGAGTATTGGATCTGTGTCGACGCCTTCACTCGGAAGAGCGCGTTAGCATGCTGCGACACGCCTCGTCTCGCCTCGCCGCGCTGGCGCTGGCCGACTGTCGCGCGTCTGCCGTCTCCCACGCGCGTCTCCCCCCTTCGCTGACGTCCTGGCGCACCGCGGGCGCGCGCGATCCGTGGACAGAGGTGGCGCTCAGGCGGCACTCCACGTCCTCCCCCGAGGCGAAGCGGGAGGCCAACGCCGCGGCCGCCCGCCGCGCGCGCCTCGCCGCGACGACCGCGCGAGGGCAGGGATCCGCGGCGTCCGGCGGGCTCTACCTCGCCGCGCTCGCCATCGGCATGGTCGGCGTCACCTACGCATCCGTGCCCCTCTACCGCATGTTCTGCCAAGCAACCGGCTTTGGCGGCACCACGCGGCGACGGACCTTGGAGGACAAGCTGTCGGAGCAGAGTGCGCTGCCGGAGAGCGTCAAGACCGCCGCGGCGAACAGGGAGGTTGTCATATCGTTCAACGCGGACGTCGCGGAAGGCATGCCGTGGCGGTTCGTCCCCACGCAGAAGAGCGTCAAGGTCAAGCCCGGGGAAACCACCCTGGCGTTCTTCACCGCTAAGAATCGGTCCGACAGGGACATCACCGGCGTCGCCACGTACAACGTGCAGCCCAACAAGGCGGGGAGCCACTTCAACAAGGTGCAGTGCTTCTGCTTCGAGGAGCAGCGGTTACGGGCTGGGGAGGAGGTGGACATGCCGGTGTTCTTCTACCTCGACCCCGAGTTTGCGTCGGATCCCGCCATGGTGGACGTGAACGACGTGATGCTGAGTTACACCTTCTTCAGGAGCGACGATTTCGACGAGCTGGAGGAGGAGGAGGAGAGGGGGGCGACGGTGGGGGTGAAGGTGCACGGGACCGGGACGGTCCCGCCGGGAATCAAGGGCCACGCCGCGCTGGGGTAGAGTACCGTAGCCTACACTCGTAGCGATAAATCTGCGACACATCTGCGTCATCTTCGGGCGTTCACAATTCAAAACTTCAGACGCACGCCCCTCGCTTCCCCGACTGCGCGACGATGGGGAAGCGTAAGAAGAAGGAGGCGAACCTCAACATGCCGCGAAGGAAGCGCGCGGATGAGCTCGCGGCGGCTGCGGCCAAGGAGGCGCAGGAGGAGGCCCGCCTGGGGGAGGTCAGCGCGGACGTGCCGATGGCGGATCTCGTGGCGTCCTTCGCGGACGAGCTGCGATGCGGGCTGTGCCGGGAGATCTTCACGGACCCGTGCACGCTGCCGTGCGGCCACAACTTCTGCCGCGCGTGCGCCGAGGAGAGGCTGCACGGCAAGGGGGTGTACAAGAACGAGTGCCCGCACGACAGATGCACGCAGCCGTGCTACGTCAAGGACCTCGAGCGCAATCACACAATCGCGAGCATCGTATCGACGCTCAGGGACGGCGTCGCGCCCTTCGCCCCGGGATTCGACCGAGCCCGTGGCCGCGGAGGCCTTCCCGGAAAGGCCGATACGAAACAAAAAAGGAAGAAGGCCGCCGAGGCGGACGTAGCGGTCGCGAACGGGGACGACGGAAAGGGCACCACCGCGGCGATGGACGCCCACGGAGGGGTGCCCACGCTGGAAGAGTGCGCCAGGCTCGTCAAAGAGATCCGGGAGATCGACGCCGTATCGGACTACCTGCGACGCGAACTGACGCAGCTCAGGGCGAAACGAGAGGCGAGGGAGGCGAAGGAGGCGAAGCGGCTGTTGAGCCGCGCGTCCGCCGACGCCGGCCCGGTTGGCACCCAGACAAAGGAAGGGGGCGGGGCGGTCGAAACCCAGACCCAGACCCAGACCCAGACCCAGACCCAGACCCAGACCCAGGCGGCGCTGGGCCAGTGCGCGCGGCTCAACATGACGCAGGCGCGCCACCTCTACCTCATGGCCCACGGGACGGCGCCCAAGAAGGGCACGACGCTCAAGAAGCTACGAGCCGCGGCGGCGGTGTTCGACCCCGACGTCGTCGCCGCGGTGCTTAGGGCCGAGGACGGGGACGACGAGGACCCAGGTTCGAATCCCGCGTCGGACGAACACGCGGCGGAGGCTCGACGCAAGCGACGCGAGACCGTGGCGGCGGAGCGGGCAACCCTGATCGTCCCGCCGGGGGAACGAAGGAGGGCGGTAGGCGTCGCGCCCCCGTCGCGCGTGTTCACCTTCACTCAGGCGACGGGCGGCGGCAAGGAGAACGCCGCGACGACGACCAACGCCGGGGAGAGTAACAAGTCGCGGTTCGCCGCGGACGTCGCGCGGCTCAACAGGCTCGACCCCGACGGCGCCATCGCGGTCTACGCGGAGGAGGTGGGCGCATCCACCCCGCTCCCGCGGGCGGTGACGCACCTCCTCTTCGACAACGGCCGCCGCTTTGACAACTTTTGCGACGCGTCCAGGGTGGTGGCTAAGCGAACCGTGCGGTACCTCGAGGCTGTGTTACGCGGCGTGTGGGTCATCCACGTGGACTACATGAAGGACTGCGCGTCCGCGGGCAAATGGCTGGACGAACAAGAGTACGAACTGAGGGACGCGGGCATAACCCAGGGCGCCGCCGCAAAGTTCAAACGTAAACGAGAAGCGATCGGAGTCGAAGCAGACGACGTTGGAGTCGACGCGTTGGACCCGCATATGTTGGAGCTGGGCCCGCCCGGCGGACGGAAACGTGCCGCGGAGGGTGCGATCGGCGTGTTCGTGGGCGAGCGCGTGCGGGTAGCGTCGCTCCCCGCGGACGTCCCGGTGACGCTGACCGAGTTTTCTCGGCTTCTCGAGCTGGGCGGCGCCGTCGTGTCGACCGGGCCGGCTTCGGATCTACCCTCGCCGCCCTCGCCGTCGCTCAGGGTGTCCGACAGTCAGGACCAGGTCCCGGAGAGCCAGCCGTTCGGGTGTGAGTTCGGCGGGACGCAAGGGGGGGTCGTGGTCAGCGCGGTGAAGTCGGGGCAGCCGCCCACCGCCATCGTGGTGTCGGACATCAAGGAGCTGGACGGTGACGTGGCGCGGCGGGATCTCGCGGTTGACTGGCACTGGGTGTTCCACAGCATCGTGCACCACAGGGCGTTGGATAAGGAGCCGTACCTCCGGGCGCTGCTGGAGACGGGGAACGAGTAAGGGGAACGAACGGATAGAATAGGTAGCACGTCTCGTATTGAGTCTCATCACAACCTAACGTAGATTTATATTCTCATCGATCAGTTGGACGCCTCGAGGGTCTTGTCGGCGGCCGGGCCGGGGTAGGTGCAGATGCCGAGGCCCTGGATGGGCTGGCACTTGGCGGACATGGGGCACCCGCCGTTGGGGTACATGCCGTTGGGCTCGCAGATGAGCGCGCACTGCGACGGCGCGGGTGAGCCCGGGGTTTGGAGCACGCACTGGCCCTCCGCGGTGGCCAGTCGGTACTTGTCCGCCGGGCAGGGCTTGCTCGGGGAGCACTCGGGGGAGCAGAAGGAGCCGGGGAGGCCCTGGATGGACACCTTCTGCTCGTCCGGCATGCATGCACCGGTGTTGGGGTTGCCGTAGGGAAGCTTGTGCCCGGCCATGGCTTCCGCGTCGAACAGGAACTCGGGCGTGAGCTCCATGACGTTGAATCCGCCCTCGGGTACGGATTGGGCGGCGAGGGGGACAGCCTCGGGGGTCTCCCTGGCGGCGTGCGCGCCGCAAGCGAGCGCGCCGATGAGGGCGAAGAGGAGGATGGCGTACTTCATCGTCGGATACCGTGCGATGCGTGGTCCTCGAGTGGTGGCTCAGATCTGATGGAGGGGCGTTTTTGGATTTGATACCTTTCCGCGCAGTGTGAGGACGTGGACAGGTGGAGGAGAACTAACAAGGTCATTTCCCCGGTCGCGATGTCGCAGCGCGCGTACCTGTGGGCGTTCGTGATCGCCGCGTTCACGTCATGGTCGCTCAAGGGCATGGCGATGTCCGTGAGGTGGGACCCCGGCGTGTCCAAGCCGGTCCGCGACACGTTCGCGTCCGTCGAGCGCTCGATGGGGTTCGGCGGAGGGGGCGTGCAGACCCATCCTCACGGCTACCGCCCCATGCCGGGGCTGCACCCGGGCTGGATCGCGGGGCGCAGGAACGACCTCTCCGACAACCAGTGGAAGAGCTTCCGCGATAACCTCCCGCTGCTCGCGATCGCCGCGGTGGCCACCTCGGCGCTGGCGCGCGCGATGCGTCGAGCCGTCGAGGATGCCAAGGACGCCGGCAGGGTTCTCGTCCCGTTCCACGTCGTCTACGGCGCCGTCTTCGCCTTCTTCCTGCACGGATTCGGCGCAATCTGGCCCATCGGCCTCGCCGTGGCGCACTATTTCGTGTGTCGCGCCACCGCGGGGGTGCCCACGGTGGGCTTACTCGCGGTGTGGGCCTCCGCAATCGTCATGCTCGCGAAGGTTCAATTCGGCGCCGATAAATGGACTTTCGCAGCGCTCGGATCGATGTCCCCACTCCTATCCCCACTCGCCGGGATGGATAAATGTATCTTCCGGGGTTTCATGCCGCGGTGGTGGATCCACTACAACCTGGTGACCCTGCGGATGATCAGCTTCGGCTGCGACCTGCACTGGCGACGGTGCGGACGCGAGTCCGCTGGGGATGAGAAATCCACAAAGGACTCCTCGGACTACTGGAGCCTGGTGTCTAAACCGAGCGATAAGGTGAGGTACTCGCTGGGCGAGTACCTGGCGTACGTCACGTACCCGCCGCTGTACATCGCGGGTCCCACCGCCGCGTTCAACGCGTTCGCCTCGCAGCTTCGGGCTCCGTTGACCGGCGGGGCGTTGGAGCGAAGGGCGGTTGTCAGGTACGCCGCGGTGAAATTCGCGGCGGTGTTGCTCATACTGGAGGTGTGGACGCACACCATCTACGCGAACGCGATGTGTAAGTCGAGGGTGTGGCTGTGGGGCGAGCGCGTGGGCTTGGGTTCGTACGGGCCGTTCGAGGTTGGCGTGCTGTCGCTGATGGTCCTCAACTTTATGTGGCTGAAGTTCACCGCCATCTGGAGGTTCTTCCGGCTCTGGGCGCTGGCGTCCGGGGTGGAGGCGCCGGAGAACATGCTCCGATGCATCAACAACAACGCCACCATCCTCGGCTTCTGGAAAGGATGGCACGCGTCATACAACAGGTGGCTGGTCAGGTACATATACGTGCCCCTGGGCGGAGCCAAATACAGGCTTTTAAACGTATGGGTCGTGTTCGGGTTCGTCGGCGCATGGCACGACAAAATCGCGTGGCACCTCATCCACTGGGCGTGGATATTCGCACTCTTCCTCGCGCCCGAGATCGCGGCACACGCCATCGGCGCGAAGTTCTACGGCACCCCAGAGAAACGTCGATCGAGAACGTACGTACTGGGGAGGGCTATATGCGGCGGTGCCATGATCCACGTGCTCGTCGCGGGGAACATGGTCGGGTACGTCGTGGGTCTGGACGGTCTGTCCCAGCTCGGTAAGCTGTATATGGACGACCTGGGGAGCGCGATGAAGTTCTTCGGCATCACCATGGCCATGATGTCCGCGGCGGCGCACCTCGGGTTCGAGCAACGCGCGAGGGAGGATGCGGCCAAGGCGAAGGCGAGGATCGGCGCGGCCGAGGCTGAGGGCGCGGGGACGGTCGGGGCGGGGAGAAGGAAGGGCGCCAAGGGCGGGCGCGGCACCGCGGGTGACGAGGCGCCCGCGGGAGACTCGGACGCCGGGGACGGCGGGCGATGAGCACAGCGGTAATATCATATTCAACTCGCTGAGTCACGGAGAGCTTCTGGATACAAAAAGACACATTGATCCGCCCCACGTTTTAGCGTCAAGCCCGCCCCGAGGGAGGTTCTCGCATTGCACCGCGCGCATCGCGGCGTCTACGTGCCCGATACCGAATCCTACGAGACGTGCGTACCGCTCGCGTGACCCTTCACGATGTCCGGCGAAGCCCCACCCGCCGATCGCGCGGATTGTTACGTAAGTCACGGGGCGTCCGGGGCGTCCGATCGACACATGGATACCACGGTTCCCGCGCCCGCCCCGGCCGCGTCGGTCCCGAAAGAGACGGACGAGGACGTCGCCAAGCGCCTGTCTCACGAGTTGAACGTCACCGGACGCGCCAGGAAAGCCCCGGCGCCGTCCTACGTCCCCGCGCCCATCAAGCCCGGGCTCGATCCCGAGCGATTGAAGCAGCTCCGCAGGCGGCAGAGAGACAAGGAGCGAGCCGTGAAGGATGCCGCCAAGGCCAAGGCCAAGGCCAGGCGCGCCGCCGCGGAGGCGAAAAGAAAGAAGAGGAACGCGGATACGAAGAAGCAGATTCGGGTCAAGCCCAGGGACGCATCGGACAGGCCGCCGAAGAGACCAAAGAAGGCAAAGCCAACCTCCCACGACGAGCTCCTCTGTACGGACCCTCTACTGAACGTCGAGCCCCTCAACGAGGAACCCGAAAACTACGCGGACGACGACGTCGATGACAACGCCGACAGGGAGAACATCGACCCGGACACCCCCCAGCCCCAGCTACCGAGGCTGGCCAGTCCGGAGGAGGCACCCGATGAGTCACAGCCCGGTGAGTCACCACCCGGGCCCGGTGAGTCACCACCCGTCGTCGTCGACTACGGCGTCCTGGGTGACGACGAGGACTGGCAGTCGAAGCTGCCGCGGCGGGAGATGCCCCCGCCCGAGGGATACTCCGCCGGTACCCTCGTGTGGGCGTTCCTCAGGGGATCGCAGAAGTACCAGACGCACACAGATGAAGCCGCGGGGGTGTGGTGGCCCGGCAGGATTTGGAAGCTCCGCAACGCGAAGAGCGCGGCGAAGCTCTGGCGCGACCGGGGCGCGCCCCCGTCGCAGCCCAGGGCGCTGGTCCGATGCCACGGCGACGGGAGTTTCGTGTGGTGCGGGCCGAACGAGCTCGCGAGGTACACGGGCGACGCCGAGCTGCGCGAGGCGCGGGCGGCTGAGCTGTTCGCCGCCGCGACGGGAGGCCGACGGAAGCGTGACTGGACCGCCACCGGGGGGATCCGGGTGTACCTCCAGCACGTGCGCAAGGCGCTGAAGGAGGCGGAGGAGGCCGAGCTGTTGGACTGGGACACGCCGCCGTGGACGGACAGCGACGACGCGTACAGCGACGAGAGCGACGACGATAGACCGATACTGTTCCGAAGGGGCAAAGGCCCACCCGTGTCGGGAGACGCCACCGCCGCCGCCGCCGCCGCCGCCGCCGCGGCTGACGACGGATCCCCGAAGGACGGCCTCACGCCCGACTGGATCATCGACGCGGGATGCCGCATCTTCGGCCTGAACGTCCCATCGGTCCAGACGCCCATCGTCCGCGGTCTGCTCGATCCGTGCACCAACGACAAGAAGGACCCGAACATCCCGGCGGAGAAAACCTACGACAGACGGCAGGACGGCTTGAAGCAGGAGAACCCGTGGAAGGGATACCACGTCATACTCAACCCGTCGTACGAGTCGCAGGTCCAGTGGCGGTTCATCAACCGCGCGATAAACGAGGTGGAGTGGGGTTTCTGCCCCGGCATATTGCTCGTGTGCCGCAACAGCACGGATACGTCTTACTTTCAACGCCTGCTCCCGTTCCCGCGGATCTTCCTTCGACGAGACGCGGTGCGATTCAAGGACTACACCCACACCCCGATCGGCTTCGGCATCGCGGTGTTCTGCCTCGTCTCGCCCGTCGTCCCGCACGATGCGACGATGGCGACGTACCGCCGGTTCCACGACGAGTTTAAGCACGCGGGTGAGTTCAACGTCCCGTTCGACGGAGAATTTTTATCAAGCGTCGAGTTCGGGGCTCTCACGGACCGGCTCCGCGTGGAGGCTGCGCTCAAGTACCGCGACAGCTGGGTGGCGTGCGACGAGTGCGACCGGTGGAGGGAGATACCGCCGACGCAGTCGTTAGCGGAAGTCGGAGCGGTGGACACGTGGCGGTGCCGTGACGCGTACCCGGCGCTCGGGTGCGAAGCGCCGTTGACGGGTCGCGAGTTCAAGGCTTTCTCCGTCGCGAGCAAAGGACAGGCCACGCCCTTGCTGGCGGCGAAGAGAGGGAGCGACATCCTCGGGTACGGCGATGGGGATGAAGCCGAGGAGGACGCGGACGCGGTGTTGGCGCTGCCGTGCCCGGTGGAGGAGAAGGAGGAGCCGGGAGAGGAGGAGGAAGGGGAGCGGACTAAAGAGGAGCCGGGAGAGGAGGAGGAGGAGGGGGAGGGGACTAAAGAGGAGCCCGGCGAAGAGGAGGAGGCGGCGGAGGAGGAGAAGGAGGCACCGCGGGACGACGGAAACACGTGGCTCGACGAGGCCACCATGCGGGGCGGACGTAAGCGCTTCACCCTCGTCGAGGAATCCTTCCGCAAGTCCAAGCTCCACGGCGCCGCGGGGACGCCGCCGAGTACGCACAAGATCGGGTGTACATGCGCGCTGACCAAATGCCGCGAGAAACGAGCTCACGAGATGAAGCTCCTGACGCAGATGCCGCACGAGTTACTCGCGAGGCCCAAGTGGATGGGAGTCCAGGAGGCCATGCGGGAGTCCGGCGAGCTCTCGCGGTATGAGAAGGAGCGGCTTGCGCGGATCAAGCGGAACCGGGAGAAGCTCCGCGAGCTGATGCACTCGAAGGAGGACGTGGCGGCGGTGGCTTTACAAAAAGTCGCCGAGGCATCCGCCGCCAGGAACGCGTCGCACAGGATCCTGCACGTCGCCGAGGAGAGACACAGGCGCGCCACGGCGGTCGCAGCCGCGACGCTGATACGCTCGAGTAAGGCCGCCGCCGCAGCCGCGGTCGCCGCCGCCGAGGTGGCCACCGCCGAAGCCGCCGTGGCTTCCGCTCTCGGGGAGGTGCAGAAGGCGAGGCTGGTCGCCTCACGGCTGGAGAGGGCAGCGGCGGAGAGGAACAAGGAGTGCGCCGACGCGGAGTCGGCGCTCGAGGAGCAGTAGTGATCACGGGGGCGTAACCATCCCCGGAACAGTTTTTATAGACTCGTGTAAAACGCGAACACTCCTCAGAACCGGGCTGGGCCGACATTTTTAGAATGTCGAATCGCGATCCGGTTCGACACTGTTCCGAACGCGCCACGACGCGCGGGATGCGTCGATCGCTGGTACTCCTCGCGATCCTCGCGCTCCTCGGGTGCATCGCACCCGCGGCGCGCGCGGAGAAGCCCCAGGAGGACTGGCAGCTCTGGTCGAACATGTATATGCGATGCCTGTACAACTGCGGCTTCGACGGGTGCTCCCGGCTGGGGTACAAGAACGTCACGTACATGGTCGGCGAATGCGTGGATGGGTGCGTCGACAGGGGGCCGAAAGACGGCAGCCACCCCCCCGAGTTTGACTTGGGCATGCGACTCACCGGGTGGACTTGCCAGACTGACTGCCAGTACAGGTGCATGCACACCCTGCAGGCGATCAGGAAAGGCGAAGGCCTGCAACCCGCAAAGTACTACGGCAAGTGGAGCTTCACGAGGGTGTACGGCATACAGGAGTTCGTCTCCGTGGTCGCGTCGCTGGCCAACATGGCGGTGCATCTGCGGTTCATCCCCATGGTGTTCAGAGCGGTGTGGAATCGGAAAGCCGGGGCGAACACGGGCGCGATGGACGTGGTGTCCCGCGGCGACGCATTCGCGGCCACCTGGCTCGTCAACTCGGTCGTCAACGCGAACGCGTGGTGGTGGAGCGCGGTGTTCCACGCGCGGGACACCAAGTGGACCACGTTCATGGACTACACGTCCGCCAACGTCCTCATGTTCTCGGCGCTGTACAGCGTGTTGGTCAGGACGTTGGAGCTGGACGCCAAACGCGCCGTTGTTCTGCTCGCGGCGTTTGCGGCGTGGCTAGTTACGCACGTGAGGATGGTGAACGATCCCCCGGACCGACGGGTTGAATCGTACCGGTGGGCGCTCAACATGAACGTCATGATCGGGATCGCGGTGACGCACTGGGCGATCGTGCTGCCGTGGGCGTACGGCTGCAGGCTGCGAAAGGGCGGGTTCGGGTCGGAGAGCAGGACGGTTCTGTCGCACCCGGGGCGGCACTCGCTGGCGCTCTTCGCGGCGCTGTGGCACCTCGCGGCGCTCGCCGAGGTTTTCGATTTCCCGCCACTGCTGGGGTACCTGGACTCCCACGCGCTGTGGCACTGCGGGACGCCCCACTGCGTTTGGCTCTGGTACAGGTTCCTGCGGGAGGATCTGCGGTGGGACGGTGGTCGGGCCGTTGCAAAGACCAAAAAGGAACAATGATTCAAGACGCGTCGTAGACAGGGTGCTCTCTTTTACGTTCTTGTCTGTAGTGTAAAACAGTGGTGGTACAGAGTTGGAGCTCCTTCATCCCTAAAATCTTCTCTTCCTCCTCGACGTCTCACGCGTCTCTCGTCAGATCACGGTGCCCGCCGCCAAGACGGTGCCCTCGAGGATCGTGATGATTCCGTCGTCGATGATGTAGCCGTGTCCCTCATCGTCAATCACCTCAGCGCTCTTCACCCTCTTCTCGTTGGTAAGAACGCATCCCGCGCCGATCAGCACGTCGCTCTGCACCACGCACCCGTAAACAACCGAACCCGCGCCCACGTCCGGGACGTCGTTCCCGTGGATGTGCGCCATCTCCGGATGCCCGTTGAACACGACGCGCTCAACCGACACACCCTCGCCAAACACCACGCACGGTCCCACGACGCTGTCCTTGATCACGCAGCCGTTCGCCACGACCACGCCGTCGCTGATGAGCGAGCTGTCGCATTGGCTCTCGCCCGAGAACCGCGCCGGCGGCAGCGTCCTCGGGACGGTGAAAACCGGATCCTTGGAGACGTCGATGAGATCCGAGGCTCCCGCGTACATCTTGCGGAAGAGGTGCGGGGAGCAGATGGAGATGTTGCTCTCGTACCACTCGCGCAGGTTGCGGACGGGCTGCCAGAACCCGCCGTGCTCGTGCGCGTGGATCTGGTAGTCGGTGGCGATGGCCATGGGCAGGATATCGCGGCCAAAGTCCAGCTGCGTGCCCTCGTCGATGTGCTCAATCACCTCCACGAGCTCCTTCATCGCGCGCCTGGAGAAGATGTACACCCCCATGTTCACGTGCACGTTGCAGTCGTCGAGTGAGGTCTGTGCGGACGGGCACTGCGCCATCTCGCGGAGCTCCGTCTGGCTGGGCTTCTCCCTGAAGCCGTAAACCTGCGTGTCGTCGGAGTACACGCTGCAGATGCCGAGGTTGGTGGCGTCCACATCCCCGACCCGCTGCTTGCTCACGCCGATGGTGATGTCCGCGCCGGTCTCGTTGTGGGTCTTGAGCATGTCCTGGTAGTCCATGCGGTACAGGGCTTCGCCCGAGAGGACCAGGTACGCATCCGGCTCCCATTGCCCCGGGCCTTGCAGAGCGCCGCTCTGCAGGTGCCGGCGCACGCAGTCGGCGGAGCCCAGGCTCCAGCTCTTCTCCCGCACGGTCTGGTTGGAGGGGAGGACATCGACGGACCTGTGGTGGAGTGAACGAGGCGGCGATTGGGTCAGTTTACGGCGCGATACGACGCGGGAAGGGGCGCGATACGGCCCTATGGGTAATAGAGTTTTTTTGGTGACTGGAAAAACCCAGAGGGGTATAACAAATCTGGGTTTGCAGACAGGGTGGCAAGTGCCGTTGATTGTTTGGTGGGCGGGGAAGGGACGCGCTTCGAAGCGACGGGTGGGGTTGGGTTCGGGGTGGAGGATGCCGGGGACGCACCCTTGCTCGCCGAAGCCGAAGACCTCGGGCGGATACGCCGCGTTGACGTGCTGGTTGAGCGTGTGGGAGTTCCACTGCGTCATGACGAAGACCCGTCGAACCTTGGAGTTGATGCAGTTCGCAATTGGAAAGTCGATGAGCCTGTAGGTTGCCCCGAATCGGAGCGCCGCGCGAGCCTGGTTGCGCGTCAGCGGGTTGTTCGAGTCCGCGCCGCCGGCGAGAACGACGGCTCCGACCTTGTCCATCGTCACCGGATTGGGCGCGGGGTTGACCCGGCGCCGTCGTTCGGGCACGACGGACGAAGGCTGGAGGTTCCGGCGAACGTCGTCGTCCACGGAAGTTGACGCTCGGGGTTCGTCCGCGACGACGGGCTCGGAGATTGCCGAGGCGGAAACCTTGCGCGCCGCGTCAGCCTGGGGAAGGGTTGGGTGGAAAGCGACACGGTCAGCATCTTTGGACGTGGTATCAAACGTCCAGCGGTTTCGATGGGCGATAAAAGCATCGCGCGCGTCTCGCGACGGCGTCTTTCGGCGCACCTCATTCGCCGCGGAGTTGAAAAACTTCCGCGACCCCGCCTGACCCGCGGGCTTCCGGGAGTCGGAAAATGACCCGACGCGCACGACGCGCGCGGGCTTTAAGGGTCGCGCGGCGGCGACTCTGGTCCAGGTTCGGTCGGCTCCGAGCCGCGGGGCGCCGCGAACTCCGGCCTGTCCGGCCGCGCTCGGCGCCGCGTGCATCTTCGTCGCGTGCATCTTGCTCTGTACCGATCGACTCGATAGGGCCCGTGAAATAAAAGCAACAAACGGCCCGGTGAACCGGGAATCGGGGGTCTATTCTGCCAGCTGGACTGCCACCTAGACCGATACTGCCCAGTCACCTCCTTTCCTCAGTTCCACCGCGAAATTAGGGTATCGGGTGCCGTCGGTGCCCTCTGAGACTGGATTTGATTGCCTTTACGTTTAAGCGCCCATAATTGGCTGTTGGTGGAAAATACTCGTACGCGATTGGCTCAATAAACGCGGTAGGCAAATCTCGTGGATTGCCGATTTCGTGAAGTTTCCGAGGCCACCATCAAGAGGCGATCCGACTCGGAGTTCCCGCCCGAATGTCATCTCGTGCCGCAAATGCGTCATTCCATTGGTCCACATCGTCACCCGATTGCCCTTTTTGTGCGTAAAGGCAATTTAGGTCGGATCGATAAACCACGGGCGCGACGACTCGTGGCACGAACGATATGGAGATACTCGGTGTTGATTCGATATAAATCCAATTTTCACGGTTTCAGACTAACTGCCCGGTCCCGCCGCAATGAATTTGCGGCTAAATCGACGCTTCGAGAGGATTGCGCAAACAAGCGGATTGCGCGGCAAATAGGCCACGAACAGCCGCGCAAGTATGGGCAAACAGTCACAAGTCGACGAGTTAAACGACGATTCGGGTTGGTCGCAAACACGACTCTTCGAGCCTCCTTTCCAGCTTTCCGTTGCCGACGACTGCGCTTGATGGAGCGAACGATGTTTTAAATCTGGAGCGCGCAGGCCGAGGAGGCGCGGCCCCGACCGGCGACGTTGGGACCGAGTCGGGAAGGCGAGTGCGCACATCGCGGGGGCGAGCTCGTCATGGAGGGAAGGACGAGACGCGATACGTCGGTTTTGAACCGCGATGCACGCGCGCGGGGCGTTCGCGACGACGGCAGGGACGAGGAAGGTGCCCGAATCGCGGCGGTCCGTCGCGCGGTCCGAGGCGCGGCGGCGTCCACGTCGTACTCCACGCCGTCGGTCCATTCGTCCCGTCGGATGGTGACCAACAACATGGACATGAACGCGGACCTAGACGAGAGCTCACCGCGGCTCACGCGCGCCGCCGCGGTGCTCCGCGAGGCGAAGGCGCTCATGCGCGAACTCTCCCCGTCGTCAACTCTGAGCAATGGAACCCCATCCTCGGCTGGGGGCGGCAGCAGCGCGTCCTCCGTGGAGGCGCCCGAGAGCCGGTGGAAGTCTCTGCGGAAGAGCTACGACGCCATCGAGGCGGATAAGGCATCGCGCATGAGTGGACACCACGGGACCGACGGGCCGACGCCGCTGCCGAAGAAGCAGCTCTTCACCGCGGCGATGCGCAGATGGAAAGAATCTGAATCTCACCCGTCCAAAGGTGAGGTCTACCCGACGTCCCGGGATACGCACGAGAGCTCCGAGAACGTGAACCCCGCGCGTCACGCACGCGCGGCGAACAAAGCCGCGGAGCTCTCCACGCTGCTCCGGCCGAGCGTGAGGCCAATAGACGCGAGGGAGATACTCGCGCGAGCCGGAGAACCCGTCGCAAACAAAAGCAAAAAACGCGCCGACGTCGGGAGGTCGCCGTCTTCCGCGCCGCCCGACGCGCTGCTCCTGGACCGCACCCGCGCCGCGCGGCAGAAGATGGAGGCGCGGAGAAGAGCCGCGGACGACGAGGTCCAGGCGCTGCGCGAGCGGCTCAGGCGCGAGACCGCCGCCGCCGAACGCGATCGAGCGACGCGAGACGCCGCCGCCGACGAGGCAGCTGCGAAGGCCCGCCTCG
>Ga0209425_10003100_pt1 | contig 17955 bp, 15 predicted proteins | sample COG_05_FD_184749 | JGI IMG/M metagenome (GOLD analysis project Ga0209425, IMG submission 184749) | Pelagic Microbial community sample from North Sea - COGITO 998_met_05 (SPAdes) (version 2) | ecosystem: Environmental > Aquatic > Marine > Neritic zone/Coastal water | place: Helgoland, sampling...
CATATTACACCGGGGCAGGCGATCGCTATAATGCTGACTAAAAATTCACAGCTTCTAGATTTAAGCAATATTTGGATTACCTGCGGAAGCAATCAAATTACTTACCCGATAATCAAGTGGTTTTTGGAAAGACGCGCACATTTTCTCGCCAATTGGGGCATGAGTGAAGTTGGCCCAATAGCAATAAATAGACTTTTTTCAAAAAGAAATGACTTAGAAAGCCTTCAAAATGACCTTTTAGAAATTGGGTATTCTTACAAAAATTCTCAAGATGATGATTATAAGAAATTATCAAAAAAAACTTTAAAGTATGATCCATTAATTCCAACTATAATTGGTAATAAACAATACTGCGAAGTTAAAATAATAGAGAATCAACTTCACGTTAAGGGTTTAATATGTGTCAAAAAAGGCTGGTTCAACACTAATGACTTATGTGTTACAAATAATGGTAGTCTCTACTACCTTGGAAGAACTGTAAAATCATCTGGATAGTTTATTTCTTCAGAAATAAAAAATAACCGAAGCAAAAGTTGGCAATTACGGGCCTATAATTTCTTGTTAAATTCATATAAACTTTAGAGGACATTCCTAAACCTTTGTGTTTCTAGCGGCCTCATACTTAAGAATGCATTTCGCTCTCTGATTCTCTCGCACCATTGAAGAACATATGGATAATTATCAAATAAATGAGACCATTTACACTGCTCAAGGCGATCAATAGCTGGAGCATAAGCGATATCTGCAAGCGTAAACTGACTGCCACACAACCAATCATTGTTGGTTAACGCATCATTCATTCGTTCAAATATAAAATTAAACTGAACTTGCGCATCCTCCAATGCTTTAGTATTTATTTCTCTCCGCGCCGCACCCTTAAACATTTGCCGGCTCTTTTCAAGCGGATGGGAACTCAACCATTCCTCCAATTCCTCATCAGTTTTTTGGGCCAGCAATGGCTTCACAAGTAAATTAAACGTTGGTTTTTGAATAGCGGGATGAACAATATCATCTTGTAATTTTGTCCATATTTTCATTTTCGCACGAATTACTGGGTTTTTTGGTGTGAGAGAACAACCATCAAAAACTTCATCGATATATTCGTTGATAATTGTTGACTCAATGATGGTATTATTATCATGGACTATTGTAGGGACCACAGAATTTGGATTCAGTTTTTTATAGGCGTCAGTCAGGTGTTCCCAATTGAGCAAATCAACGTACCGGGACGTAAATTTAACTCCCTTCTCATAAAGGCAAAATCGAACCTTCATTGAACATAATGAATCTCCATAGTGATAAAGTTCTAGCATTACGCTCCCCCTGAGCTATGATTTGAGCTCATTGAGCACAATTAAGATAGCCTAAATCTAGTATAAATTGAATGAGGATAATAGGAGAAAATATCCAAAAAATTTATTTATCTCTAATTCAATAGTTTTTGCCGATGATAGATAGGTGATAAATAACTTCTGATCAGACATTTAAGAAGACTAGATTTAATTAGAATATATTTGAAGAAATTAAAATATATATGATCTAAAAATATAAAGAATACCATATGCCAGATTTTAAATAGAACCAAAAAAAAGAAACAAGACACGTGCCTTGCTTCCTTCAATTGATTTGTAACGTTTATACCTAAAAATATTAACGCTTCGAGAATTGAAAACTTCTTCTTGCTTTCTTTCTGCCATATTTCTTTCTTTCAACAACGCGGCTATCTCTTGTAAGAAAACCCTCCTTCTTGAGAGGCGACCTCAACTCGGGTTCATAAAAAACCAATGCTCGGGAAATACCGTGTCGAACTGCGCCAGCCTGACCTGATAGTCCGCCTCCAGTAACCGTACACGAAACATCATAACGATCATTACGTTCAGTAACCCCAAAAGGTTGATTTATCATCATCCTTAAAACTGGGCGCGCGAAATACACTTCGAGGCTTTTACCATTTACCGAAATCTTACCACTACCTGGTTTAATCCAAACCCGTGCGATTGCATTTTTTCTTTTCCCTGTCGCATAAGATCTGCCCAATTCATCAATGATTGGCTCAACCTTAGCAATTTCATCTGGGGCAATGCTGGAAGTTTCGACTGTATTTTCATCAACAGAATTTTTTGCTATCTCTGGATTTTCAGCAGCTTGCGCAACAGCAGCGGACTTTGCAGCCACAGCTTCCCCTAAGTCCTCAAGTGTTTTCTTTTCCTCAACCATAACTAAACTCTCTCTTTTGCGCTAGCTGCGCGGTTTACCAAATTTTTTGAACTCATGCCACCAATATCTAAGGGTTCTGGTTTTTGAGCATCATGAGGGTGTTCCGTTCCCGCATATACATGCAATTTTCTCATTTGGGCGCGTCCGAGTGGGTTGCGGGAAATCATTCGTTCAATTGCTTTGATTACAACTCTCTCTGGGTGCTGACCGTCCAATATTTTATCGGCCGTCCGGCTTTTGATGCCGCCAGGATGGCCTGTGTGCCAGTAATAAATCTTATCATTCCGTTTATTACCTGTAAGCCCCACCTTCTCTGCATTAATTACTATAATATTATCTCCGCAGTCTACGTGAGGCGTAAAAGTTGGCTTATGCTTTCCTCGGAGCCTCATGGCGACGATAGTTGCTAAACGCCCAAGTACTAAACCCTCTGCATCAACAATAAACCACTTACGATCTACCTCTCGAGGTTTTTGCGAATATGTTTTCATAATACATCCAATCTGATATGTCTCTGGCGACCTCTAACATCTGACCGCTATAATTGTTAACTGTGGCGTAGTATGTCTAAATAAGAAATTAAGTCAACGCCTTTATACTAAATTATGTATTATTTATCAGTAGTTTAATATTGTGGTATTATATTACCTCATGTTAAGCATATTGCATCAGTATTTTTTTATTAATTTAATACTTTTCTGTTTGCGCTGTAAAATTTGATATCTTCTCAAACATTCGTGCCTTAAAACCCTCAAGTTCACGGTATAGTTTTATAGTTTACATTTATTTTTTTTAAACATTGTGTTATCGTATAGAGCTTTTAGGGGTTTTGTATACGATGCGAATTAAAGAGAGGAAACTTATTTGCTAAAACGTCGCGTATTCAACTTTCTAGATGTTTCAATCCCTGGCGATCGATACGGGTACTTATTTGATCAATTTATGATCGTACTAATTTTGCTTAATGTAACTGCTATTGTTTTAGAAACTGTTCCAGAAATTCACAATTCATATGCGACACTTTTTTATAGATTTGAGCTATTCTCAGTAATTATTTTCACAATAGAATATATTTTAAGACTTTGGTCTTGCACCGAAAATAAGGCAAATAATTACTCACATCCCATCCTCGGACGAATAAAATTCATATTCTCCCCAATGGCTCTAATTGATTTATTAGCTTTTCTACCATTTTATTTGACAGCTTTTGTGGGCATTGATTTGCGCATACTAAGAATTTTAAGAATGCTCCGGTTACTTAAACTAAGCAGATACTCACCTGCATTAACAATTATTTGGGATGTATTTGTAAACCAACGACGCGCACTAACAGCTGCTTTCTTCGTCATGATTATTGCACTTTTGTTTACTTCATCAATTATTTACGTATTTGAGTCTGTAGCTCAACCCGAAAAATTTGGGAGTATCCCTGACGCAATGTGGTGGGGATTAGCAACTTTAACAACTGTGGGGTACGGCGATGTTACTCCAATAACAGTTGGTGGTCGAATTTTTGCAAGTGTTACTATGATTATTGCTATTGGCATGGCCGCCTTACCAATTGGGGTTATAGCAACAGGTTTCTCAAATGAGATTAGCAAACATGAGTTTATGGTTACCTGGCGCTTAATCGCAAAAGTTCCTCTTTTCTCAAATTTAGATGCAGACCAAATTGCAAACATTGCTGGCATGTTAGATCCCCTCCGCGTTCCGCATAGCCACGTTGTAATTAAAAAAGGCGAGGAAGCAGATAGTATGTTTTTTATAATAGCTGGAGAAGTCGACGTCAAAGTTGACCCCGAACCGATTAAACTTCGACAAGGAGATTTTTTTGGAGAAACAGGAATTCTTAGAAATACCATCCGCATGGCCGATGTGGTCTCGGTAACAGATTGCCAACTTCTTGAATTAAGAAAAGATAAATTTAATGAATTAATCTTAATTTATCCAGAACTTGGACAACACGTCGAGCAAGTAATGGAAAGCCGAATGGCAAAAAAAACATCGAATTAAGAAGTTCAAATCAAAAAATTATACGCACTAAACTATTTTAACGAATGAGAGAGATCTCTTGCTACTTCATTAATAACTGGATCCCAGTTATTAAGCTCCTTTTGACGGTAAACGCGCACCGATGAGTGCCAAAGGTGATCACTTCGATTAAGCCCGAAGCGCCATTCTGGTTTTCTTGATAAAAGTGTCCAAGTTGGCACCCCGAGTGATCCTGACACTTGGATCGTCGAATTATCTATCGAAATAACATGATCTAATGATGCTATCTGCGCAAACCAGTTCTCAGCATTTTTTCTAGGCTCAATCATTTCGTCTTGGTGAATTTTTACCCCGAAGAGGCGTGAAACTGAGCTGATTTCATCAGAAATATTACCATATTGCAAATTTATGAAATGGCATTTTCTGAGAGATAGGACCTTACCCCATAATTTAAGGGGGGCCGAACGCTCTGGACCAATAATTTGATTACCGCTTGTCCAGCTAATGCCAATTTTTGGCTCAGGCCCTAGTTTAGAATATCGATTTTGTATCTCCCTTTTTAATTCAGGGTTTTCTTGCAAGTATCTGACCCTAGTTGTCTCAAAGTCATGAGTATTTTTTCTCAAAAATTTACATAATGAACCCATCGAAATTTGATAATCAGGGCCCAAACGCTTCACAAGTGCTCCGGATAAATCATTCCTATCGATTACTAAAATATTATCAAATGATCTCTGAAAAATTGGTTTTAATCGACTGTCGCATTCGATTAATAATTTATCACATATTTTGTTTAATTCAGGTATCAGGCTCGCAAACATGATTTCATCGCCAATACCCTGTTCGCCCCACACCAAGATTTTCTTTCCCTTTAAATTCTGCCCCGTCCATTCAGTAATATTTGTGTATCTGGGACTAAATGGAAACTCTGAACATGACCATCGCCACTCACTGTGCTCCCACCCTTCAGTAAATTTCTCAGCCATTAGCAAAACTCTGCCTAAGTTATAATGTGCCTCTGAGTATTCTGATAGATTGTCGAGAGATTTGCGAAACGATCTTTCAGCGTCTTCCAAATTATTGCAATCCAAGTGCAATACGCCCAGGTTATTTAAAATTTGTGGATTTTTGTTATCTAACGCGGCAGCACGTTTAATCGTTTCTAACGCTTTATCATATTCTCCTTGCGCACGATAAACCAAACTCAGGTTACTATACGCTAATGCTGCATCTGGATTAAGAGATATTGATTTTAACAATTTTTTTTCTGCCTCAGGAAAACGCTGAAGACCGAGCAATGCCAAACCGATCATGTTAAAAGCTTCTGACGACTTCTTATCGATAGAAAGGGCTCTATCTGCAAACTCTGAGGCTTCAATAAAGTTTTTAGAAACCGATAATAAAAGAGACATTCGACACAAAAGGGCTGAGCTTGAAGGTTCTATTGTAAGAGCATAGCGAATTAATTCAATAGATTTTGGTAATTGAGATGTAAATGCTGTCTTCTTTGCTTGTAACTCTAAGGCACAAATCAACTTGATTTTTATTTCTTTATCTTTGGGATTTAATTCAAATGCTTCCTTAAATAAGTTGATAGCATCGTCATAAAGGTGCTGTTTTAATTTAACTAAACCAAGCCCTTTTAACGCGTCTAAATTTTTGGGCTCTACTTCCAATATCTTACGGGCCAACATCTCAGCTTCATAAATTTGGCTGGAAACTTTATTTTTGCTCAAAAGTAGCGTCTCTCAATAACCATAAAATTTAGCTCCGCGATGCAACAATCAAATCACAAATTTCCCTGACAGCAGCATCTCCGCCCTTCCTCTTCGTAACAAAATCTGCTGATGCAATTACATCTGAAACAGCATCAGCAACTGTCATTGGACACCCAACCACATCCAAAACTGGTAAATCATTAATGTCATCACCAACATGGCCAATCCTATCAAAACTTATATCAAGTTGTTCTGAGAGTTGTTTTAACTGGAATAATTTATCGTGACATCCAATAAAAACGCCATCAACTCCTAATTTTTTACCTCTAGCAATAATAGAAGTTGTCTCGCTAGCTGTTAAAATAAAGACTTTTATTCCAAGGTCACGGATCATTTTGATGCCCATGCCATCTTTTACGTTGAATTTACGTAACTCTGTTCCTTCCTCGGTGTAATAAAGTCCACCATCGGTTAAAACGCCATCCGTATCCAAAGATAAAATTTCTATTTTTCCAAGAGTTTTAATAAATTCCTGATTGATGTCTTTATTCATTTTATGTTCTCCAAGATTGATTCGACCGCCAAAAGATCCTCCGGCGTATCTACCCCCACAGAACCAGATTTAACTTGCACGCATGCGACACGGTGGCCATGCTCCAGGAACCTCATTATTTCGATACTCTCTGCACGTTCAATTGGCCCTCTAGTCAGAGTCGAAAATAAATTCAAGGCCGAGCGCGTAAACGCGTATAAACCAACATGAATAGTGCGAGGAACTGCGTCGGCAAATTGGTGCGGCACTGGATATCGAGAAAATGTAATTACACACCCATCTAAGCTAGGCACTAGATGAACGACCGAAGAATTCTCACATTGCCCTTGTGTCGCTGGCTTAATGTAACCGGTAGACACTTCAATACCTCTGTCAATCGAGCTTTTTAGACATTCAGTCACAGTGTCGATGCTCTCAGGTTCGATGAGTGGTTCATCGCCCTGAATATTTACAAAAATGTCTCCAGCGGTTTTCATTGCAACTTCAGCGATACGGTCACTCCCCGTTGCATGATTTGAAGACGTCATGATAACACTCAAATTATTCGAACGACAATACTCCGCGATTCTCTGATCATCCGTTGCTACCAATACTTCTGTAAGATTCTTACATTTGTTTACCTGATCCCAAACCCTATGAATCATGGCTTTACCTAAAATTTCTCGCAATGGTTTCCCTGGAAAACGACTAGAACTCCATCTAGCTGGGATTACGCCAATTATTTTCATAAATCACCTAAAATATTTTTTAGATATATAATTAATCTAATACACATAAAATAAGATTAATTTTTTATTTCTGTCCTCGCCAATGTATTGTTTTCAATAAAGTATCCAACGTTATTGAACTAAAAGTCGCCTGAGTAATTTCATCTATCTCAAATAGCACCGATAGCAGGGCATCTTCTATATCGATTCTGTGAGGTGAGTTTGAACCATCAGAAGCATCACTGCCGAGTTCCTCAAATATCGTAATTACATCCATTAGAGTTACTCTTTTTGAATTTCCCGAGAACCGGTACCCGCCACCGGCACCCCTAACTGAAGCAACAAGACCGGCACGCCCGAGGTCTCTCATGACTTTTGCTAGATGATTTGACGAGATGCCATACTTTTTAGCTATATCAACAGCTGATTTTTGAGACTGAGGGTCGCGAGCAAGCTCCAAGACCGCATAAAGACCAAATTGTGTCGCTTTTTGAAGTTTCATTTATACTTGCATACCAGTTATACTATAAATTCAATCTAAGAAATCGACTAAATAGCCTTTTCCAATTCGATAAAAGGACCACCCATCATCCCTTGAGCACGGAAAAATGACATGTTGAGTTGGTCTTTACGGGCTACCATGGTTCTGACTGAAGTCGCTCCATTCTCTTTGAAAACACTAGATATCTCTTTAAATAGTTTTTCGCCAATTCCCTGAATGCGATACTCAGGATCAACGGCAAGTGCAAAAATCCAACCACACGGTCTAGAACCAAACTCCCACGCCCTAACTTCACCAACAATAAACCCTAAAAGATCTGAAGATTCAGCATTTTGTTTTTCGGCAATAAATATATGGCCACCTAACCCACCATGCAATTGTGTAAAACGCTCCATCCAATAGTCGCCTTTTTCTATACCGCTGACTTGCTTATCGAGTTTGATAATCTGTTCAAGATCATTGGGTTCAGCAGGTCGAAAATGAACTTCAAGTTTTGATTGATTATAAATCATGACTCACGTGAGATCCCTCTCAAAATTTATATTTTTGACTACTTGACATTTTGATTGATTATCGATTATATGTAAATAGGTATTTAAGTACCGATTTACTTTTTGAGGTATTAGAAAGGTATTAGATCTGCTTGATTGTAGAACAAGGCGCGAGGATAGATGTCGCTCCGTACCGTCGCACGAGGAAATTATATGATAAATTTTAAAACAAGCCCCGAGAAATATAAACATTGGAAAATGGAATTTGATGGCCCTGTGGCAACACTTACAATGGATGTTGCAGAAGACGGCGGAATGGTACCTGGTTATGAATTAAAGCTAAACTCATATGATCTTGGGGTTGATATCGAATTGTATGATGCGACACAACGCCTCAGATTTGAGCACCCAGAAATTAAGTCCGTGATAATAACATCGGGCAAAGACCGAGTTTTTTGTGCTGGCGCAAATATAGCAATGTTAGGCACTTCAAGCCATGCCCACAAAGTGAATTTTTGTAAGTTTACTAATGAGACTAGGAATGGAATTGAAGACTCGTCTTTAAATTCCGAACAACGTTATCTGTGTGTTGTGAATGGTACGGCCGCCGGTGGCGGGTATGAGTTAGCTCTTGCAACTGACCACATTATGTTAATAGACGATGGGGCGAGCACCGTTTCACTTCCAGAGGTCCCTCTACTTGCTGTACTTCCAGGTACGGGTGGTCTCACACGCGTGGTAGACAAGAGAAATGTACGGCGAGACCACGCCGACTATTTTTGCACGTTAAATGAGGGTTTGAAAGGAAAACGAGCTCTAGAATGGAAACTGGTTGACGAACTCGTTCCGCGTTCAAAACTCAACGATATGGCGAGGACACGCGCAATTGATATGACAAAAACTTCAACGCGCCCCGATAATGAGAGTGGGATTAAGCTCTCGCCTTTGTCAAAAGATGTCGTTGAAGACACAATTTCGTATAAAAATATTACGTGCGTCTTAGATAGGAAAAATTTAGCCGCAGAGATTATTATCAAAGGCCCCGAATCAATACCTGAATGCGATATGGAGGCTATCTACAAAGCCGGTGCTGAATTTTGGCCTTTATCCTTCGCTCGCGATTTTGATGATTTAATCCTCCATCTAAGGTCAAATGAGCATGATATAACAACTTGGGTGATTAAAACTGAGGGTAATCCAGATTTTGTTGAAGCCGTTGACAAAGCCCTATTTGATAATGCGGATAACTGGCTAATAAAAGAGATTAAGTTGTACTTAAAAAGAACCTTCAAAAGACTTGATGTGTCCTCCCGTAGTATCATTACATTAGTGGAGCCCGGTAGTTGCTTTACTGGAACATTATTAGAGTTGGTCCTAGCTGCCGATAGGAGTTATATGCTTGATGGTGCGTTTGAGGGCTCCAACATAGCAGAGGCATCCTTGAGAGCGACCCAAATGAATTTTGGCGATCTTAAAATGTGTAATGGGTTAAGTCGCCTAGAGACCCGATTTTTAAACTCTGAAGACTCCGTTCAAGCTGTAAGATCAAAAATAGGTCAGGATTGCGATGCCTTCACATCAGAAGAGTTAGGCCTCGTTACTTTTATCCCAGACGATATTGACTGGGCGGATGAGGTGCGTATCGCCATTGAGGAAAGGGCTAGTTATTCGGGAGACGCACTTACGGGCATGGAAGCAAGTCTCAGATTTGCAGGCCCAGAGACTATTGAGACAAAAATATTTGGACGCTTGAGCGCTTGGCAAAACTGGATTTTTCAGCGTCCGAATGCTGTAGGGAACGAGGGGGCCCTGAAGCTATTTGGTACCGGCAAACAGGCAAATTTTGATAGAAAGAGAGTATAACATGACAAAAGTAGATTATTCCCAAACAATTCCAAATAACGTTAACCTATCTGACGACAGGCGCCTCCAAAGAGCACTTGAAGCTTGGCAACCAGCTTTTCTAAATTGGTGGGATGAAATGGGCCCCGCTGAGAGCTCAAACTATGAGATTTTTTTAAGAACCGCGATCGATGTAAGCGCAAAAGGTTGGGCGCATTTTGATATGGTGAAAATGCCTGAATATCGTTGGGGTATTTTTCTTGGTGACAAAGAAGAGAATCGAAAGATAGGCTTTGGAGCCCACAAAGGCGAAGATGTCTGGCAGGAAGTTCCTGGTGAATATCGCGCAGAATTGCGTCGTTTAATAGTTACACAAGGAGATACTGAACCAGCATCTGTCGAACAACAACGTATTTTAGGTCGTACTTGTCCATCCCTATACGACCTTAGAAGTCTCTTCCAAATTAATGTAGAAGAAGGCCGCCATTTGTGGGCGATGGTATATTTACTCCACGCATATTTTGGGAGAGATGGGAGAGAGGAAGCAGAAGAAATGTTAATGAGGCATTCTGGCGATGAAGATAAACCAAGAATATTAGAAGCTTTTAATGTGCCAACGACCGATTGGTTGTCATTTTTCATGTTTACTTACTTTCAAGACAGAGATGGTAAATTCCAGCTAAGCTCTTTGGCAGAATCTGGTTTTGACCCCCTCTCAAGAACATGCAATTTCATGCTAACCGAAGAGGCACATCATATGTTTGTTGGTGACTCGGGTGTGGGGCGTGTGGTCCAAAGGAGTATTGAGCTGATAAAAGAAAATGATACCCTCGATATTCGTCAATTTGGTGGCATAGATTTAGCTACGCTCCAGAAATGGATTAATTTTCATTTCTCAATCTGCCTCGATCTTTTTGGGCAAGAAAAGTCAACAAATGCAGCAAATTTCTACAACATGGGATTGAAGGGTCGTTTTCAAGAAATGAAAATTGATGACGATCATAAACTCGATGGTGAAGTATATAGAGTTCCTGAAATACGTGATAATAAAGTTATATTCTCCGAAGTTGGCGCTCTAACATCAATAAACGAACGTCTCCGTAATGATTACAGAGACGATTGTCAGAAAGGTATTGATCGCTGGAATAAGATGCTAACAAAAGCAGGTATTGATTTTCAGATAAAGTTACCTCACTCCGCGTTTCATAGAAATATAGGTACCTTTGCTGATATTAACGCTGATATTAATGGAAATTTAATATCAAAAAGTGAGTGGGATAAAAATGTAGACAATTGGATACCAACTGCAGCAGATAGAGCATTTGTTGAAAGTCTTATGGTGCCAGTTTTAGAAGTAGGAAAAACAGCTGGTTGGATTTCTCCGCCTGCTCGAGGTATTCAGGGAATGGATACTGATTTTGAATATGTAAAATTTCACTAGTATCTAGGCCACAATTATTGTAAGTCTCAATGTCTTGAAAAAAGACATTGAGACTTTTTTTGGTATTAGTTAACTGGGAGATCTGGTGTGTCCAACAACATAGTCACTGTGGACGAAAGCAAAAGTCCTGCGGAAATTACATATTCAGACGTGTTTAACGTCGCTATTCCCTTTATTGATAGACACATAAGCGAAGGGCGAAGGGATGAAGTTGCGGTAAGTGTTCATGGTGGAGGAGACGTAACTTATGAAACACTTGCTAAACATGTTAATAAATCTGGTAATGCACTCTTAACTTTAGGTCTCCAAAGAGGTGACCGCCTTCTCATGATCGTGAAAGACGGCATTGAATTTTATTATATATTTTGGGGCGCAATTAAAGCTGGAATAATCCCAGTGCCACTTAATACGTTACTTCGCGCTAAAGACTACTCCTACATGATTGAAAATTCGGAAGCATCCTGCGTTATATATTCGTCTGACTATAGTAAAGAAGTAGAAACAGCAGTCGAAAATTCCTCCCATAAACCGAAGATCAATTTACTAACCGACGGAGACGGAGATACGTTAGCCAAATATATGAACACTGCATCATCGGACCTCAGTCCAGCAAAAACTGGGCCGGAAGATGATTGCTTTTGGCTTTACTCCTCAGGAACGACAGGTGGTCCTAAAGGCGTTGTTCATGCGCATAAGGATATGGTTGTCACCAGTCAGCACTATGGAATAGGGATTCTAGGAATAAACAATAATGATGTTTGTTTCTCGGCAGCTAAATTATTTTTTGCCTATGGCTTAGGAAATGCGATGACTTTTCCTTTATGGGCGGGAGCGAGGGCAGTATTATTTTCGGGTCCCCCGACCCCCGATATCTGTCACGAAATTATTGAAAAGTATAAACCTACAATTTTTTATGGTGTGCCTACACTTTATGCAGCGCAGTTAAAGTCGATGGAAAACAATCTAGATCATGTCCCAGACCTATCGTCTATCCGAGTTTGCACTTCAGCTGGTGAAGCCTTACCACCGGATTTATTGAAAAGATGGATTGATAAAACGGGCATACCACTTCTGGATGGTATTGGAACAACTGAAATTTTACATATATTCCTCTCCAATCAGATTGACAATGTCCAACCGGGTGCAAGCGGTCTTCCCGTTCCAGGTTACCAAGCAAAAATTGTCGATGATGACGGAAAGGAGGTAAAAACAGGAGAGATGGGCTCTTTGATGATTACTGGTGACTCGCTACTTAAACATTATTGGCGTAATCCGGATAAAACAAGAGAGTCAATTCAAAATGGATGGATGTACACTGGTGATACGTATTATAAAGATGCGAAGGGCTTTTATTTTTGCTGTGGACGAAGCGATGATATGCTAAAAGTTGGTGGCATATGGTGTTCTCCTGTTGAGATTGAAAATGCACTCGTTGAACATCCCAAAGTTTTGGAAGCGGCAATCGTAGGACGAGAAGATAATGAGCAGTTAATTAAGCCAGAAGCATTTGTAGTATTAAACAACACACAAGATGCTAGCGAATTACTGAAAAATGAACTCCTCGAACACTGCAAAAATACGCTAGCACGTTATAAGTATCCCAGGTGGTTCAACTTCGTCGACGATTTACCCAAAACAGCAACTGGTAAAATACAAAGATTTAAACTACGTAGGGAATAAAAACTTTCATAATATTAGCTATCTATAATATCAATTAAGTCCAATTAATGGATCTACCAGATGAAGCGCTTCTCCGCATGGAATGTGATAAAAAATGGTTTTAAAAAAAAACCAGATTGGGATAGACAATGGGATGATGCAAAACCCAAATCACAATATGACATCATAATTATTGGGGGAGGTATCCATGGTTTAGCCACGGCTTATTACCTAGCAAAAAATCATAACATTTCTAATATTGCAGTCATAGAAAAAGGTTGGATTGGGAGTGGTAACGCTGGTAGGAACACAACTATTGTAAGATCAAACTATTTTCAAAAAGGCAACCGAGAATTTTATGAGCACTCACTCAGACTATGGGAGAATTTAAGCCACGAATTAAATTATAATGTTATGTTTAGTCAACGTGGACATATTTCATTATTGCATAGCCCAGCTGCAATTGATTTAACTGCTCGTGGATATAACACCATGAGACTTACTGGAACAGACTCAGAACTATGGACTCTTGAAAAATTAAAGAGAGAAATACCCCACCTTAACTACAATCTCAATGCCAGATTTCCTATAACGGGTGCGGCTGTTCAGAAAAAGGCTGGGACTGCACGACACGATGCAGTTGTTTGGGGTTATGCTCGGGCAGCAAATGACTATGGTGTTGATATAATACAGAACTGTGAAGTTACCGGAATGCTGAGGGAAAATAAAATCGTTAAGGCTGTACAAACGTCGAGAGGCGTTATTAATACTAAAAAAATTGGCTTGGCAGTTGCTGGAAATACCTCACGGCTTTGGGAAATGGCGGGTCTGGGATCACTGCCAATCGAAACTCATAAATTACAAGCCTTTGTCACAGAACCTATCAAACCTCTTTTAGATCATGTTGTTGTATTCGGAGTTGGAGGAACACATTTTTACATGTCACAATCTGACAAAGGAGGATTAGTCTTCGGGGGTGATATAGATTGGTACAAATCATATGCCCAACGGGGCAATCTCCCTATTGTTCAAGATGTGGCTGAATGTGCAATATCAATTCTACCATGCCTAAGTCGTGTACGTTTACTCAGACATTGGTCTGGATTATGTGATATGTCCATGGATGGCTCACATTTTATTTGCCAAACCCCCCTAAACAATCTCTATCTAAATGCTGGATGGAACTATGGTGGTTTTAAAGCTGGCCCGGCATCAGGCTGGTATTTTGCTGACCTTATTTCAAATGATCGCCCTGATAAAACTATACTCAACCATGACCTAAAACGTTTTGAAAGGGGTATTAATATTGATGAACGTGGCGCGGGGCCAGACCCGAAATTGCATGGTTAAGTGGTGGTATAAATGATAAGAATTCCATGCCCCTTTTGTGGAGACAGAGACCACAGTGAATTCACGTACGGCGGAGATGGATCAATCAAATATCCGGAGATCGGGGCCAGCAAAGAAGCTTGGATTTCTGCTGTTTTTGAACGACAAAACATTAAAGGAAAACAGCTAGAAACATGGCATCATCTTTACGGTTGCAGAATGTGGATGATTGTAGAAAGAGATACAACTACTCATGAAATATTTAGGGTATGGCCCGCAGACCAAAGAGTCATAGAGAAATGATCGGAAGTTTTTTATGACAACAAAGCGTCTAAGCTCAGGGGGTAGAATTGACCGGGCTAAAATAATAAAATTCACATGGGATAATCATGAATTAAACGGCCATCCTGGTGATACTCTTGCTTCAGCTCTAATGGCGAACAATCAAAAAATTATCGGTCGTAGTTTTAAATATCATCGTCCCCGGGGAATCACATCTTCAGGAGTTGAAGAGTCTGGGGCTATCGTAACTGTTGGAGCAGGAGCAAGGAAAGAAGCCAATGTTAAAGCCACCACTCAAGAACTTTATCACGGGCTTACCGCAAATGGTCAGAATGCATGGCCAAATGTACGTTTTGACCTTGGTTTCACTGCAAATTACTTCAGTAGGTTTTTAGGCGCTGGATTTTATTACAAAACATTTATGGGTATTCCTCCGTTTGAATGGGGAAGAGGCACACAAATCTGGATGTTTTATGAAAAGTATATCCGAAAAGCGGCTGGTATGGGAACTGCTTCAAGACAACCTGATCCAGATAACTATGAACACTCGCATGGGTTCTGTGACGTGGCTATCATAGGATCTGGACCCTCTGGTTTAGCTGCAGCCTCGAGGTTATCCGATACAAATGAAGACGTAATATTAATAGAACAGGATTTTGAATTAGGTGGAGACTATCTAAATCACGATGATAAATCTGAGGTATTAGTTCAAATACTTTCAAAAATAAATAAATCGAATATTCGGATAATGAAGCGAACTACTGCTTTTGGGGCATATGACCATGGAACATTAGGACTACTTGAACGCGTAGGAGATCATCTAGAAAAGCCCTTAAGCTGCCAACCGCGCCATAGATTCTGGACTATACGCGCAAAGAGAATTATTCTCGCAACCGGGGCACTTGAACGCCATTTTGCTTTTGCAAATAATGATTTACCTGGAATAATGGCTGCAAATTCTGCACGTACTTACTTAAATAGATATGGAATTTTACCAGGAAGCAATATAGTGATTTCCACAAATAATGATAGTGCATATATCGTCTCTCAAGAACTTCAAAAAGCAGGAGCTAGCGTTACACTATTAGATGCTCGTGCGAATTTACCAAATCATTTAACTAAAAAAATTGCCGAGGAAGGAATAGAATTGATATCGTCAGCAGCTGTATCTGAAGCAGTTGGTTCAGGCAGAGTCTCAAAGATTAAATTTGCGAAAATTACAGATGAAAAATGGACTAATCAGGGGGAGAAAAAATGTGATTTACTTCTTCTTTCTGGCGGATGGTCACCTGTTATTAATTTACTTTCTCATCGTGGATCTAAAGCAAAATGGGATGAAAAAAACTGCTGTTTTTTACCAGGGCATACTGAAGAGCCTCTTGAGTTAATAGGATCTGCCCGAGGAATTTGGAGAACTGACGATTGCATACAATCTGGGATGAATGTCAGAGATACGTTGAAAAAAACCACCTGTTCCCCATCTGGACTAAACAAAATTGCGGATAACAAAGGATGGGAGAACCCTATTTTACCCTTATACGAGGTGAGTTCCGCAAGTAACAAAAAAGCGTTTGTAGATCTTCAACATGACGTGACCACCACGGATATTCGTTTAGCCCATCAAGAAGGTTTTGTTTCAGTCGAACATCTCAAACGTTATACAACACTAGGGATGGCCACGGACCAAGGAAAAATGGGTAATGTCATAGGCATAGCATTAATGGCAGAAGCGTTAAATACAACTGTTACCAATGTTGGGACAACCACTTTCCGGCCACCTTACACCCCTATAAGCCTTGGGGCTTTAGCAGGTAGAAATACAAATAATCACTTCAGACCGCTAAGACGCACACCGATGGACGAGTGGAACCTTAGTCATTCTGCCATTATGACGCATGCAGGGCTATGGAGAAGGCCGTGGTATTTTCCAATAAATGGCGAGCATATTAGTCAGTCCTATATTCGTGAAGCGAGGACAACCAGGGAGAAAGTTGGCTTATGTGATGTGACGTCGCTTGGTAAAATTGCAATTCAAGGCCCAGACGCCACCGAGTTTTTAAACCGAGTGTATACTAACCCGTTCGCAAAACTACCAATAAACAAAGCTCGCTATGGGATTATGTTAAGAGACGATGGGATCGTTTTAGATGATGGAACAACATGGCGTCTATCAGAAACTGACTACTTTATGACCACAACTACCGCAAATGCCGCAAGAGTAATGTCTTGGTTAGAAGAATTACTGCAGGTCCGATGGAATACACTTAAAGTGCATATCACATCTGTAACTGATCAATGGGCCGGATGCGCGATAGCGGGACCGCTTTCAAGGAAAGTTATGGAAAAATGTGTAGAAGATTCAGACTCTGTTTCTGATGAGAATCTACCTTTTATGGGTGTAAAATCGACCTTTCTGATAAATAATATACCGTGCAGGATTGCACGTATTAGCTTTTCTGGAGAGATGGCATCAGAAATTTATGTACCATCTGACTTTGGACACGCCTTAATGAACCTTCTGTGGGATGCAACAAAAAGTTTAGGTGGATGCTTGTATGGCCTTGAGGCACTCGGTGCAATGCGAATCGAAAAAGGGCACATAACGGGGGCAGAATTAGATGGCAGAGTTACTTTGGAGGACGCTGCTCTCGCAAAAATGGGTTCTACCAAGAGAGATTTCATTGGTAGCGCTTTGCGTAAACGGCCAGAAATGATAAAAGAGGGTCGTCCTCAATTAGTTGGAATTTTTCCAGAAAATATCAATGAAACGTTTAATGCAGGCTCTATTATCTGCAACGAAAATGACGTAAATGGTCACGGCGAGGGATGGATTACTGCTGTTACCCACTCTACTGTCTTTAACCATTGGATTGGACTCGGTTTTATCTCTGGAGGTTTTAAAAATTGGCAAAATAAGGTCGCGATTGCAGCGGATCCAATCCGTAATAAAGAAACTCGTGTTAAAATTGTATCACCCTTCATGCATGATCCAGAGGGTAAACTGCATTATGGATAAAACAGATATTAAACGGACATCAGCTCTAGGGAAATATTATGTAAAAGGTCACTATGGTAATGAGGGGTCTAGCAATATAATATTCGAAGAAATTAAACCTCTAGTACTATTTCAGATTGCATTTTGGCCAGATACTGTTTCAGAGCTTGAAACAGTATTAAATAATACATTAGGGACAAAAGAAATTCCAAAACCAGGTTCTTCGA
>Ga0209425_10003105_pt1 | contig 17944 bp, 17 predicted proteins | sample COG_05_FD_184749 | JGI IMG/M metagenome (GOLD analysis project Ga0209425, IMG submission 184749) | Pelagic Microbial community sample from North Sea - COGITO 998_met_05 (SPAdes) (version 2) | ecosystem: Environmental > Aquatic > Marine > Neritic zone/Coastal water | place: Helgoland, sampling...
CACTAAAAAAGCCAAAATCACGTTAGGTTTTAATAATTTGAACCCTAGAAATTTTGCCCTTTTTTCCAAAAGACTAAAGCCTCTGAAATTTTTTGATTTGCCTCTAAATGGAACTTTAGATGCTGTTATATTGGAAAATGGTGAAGTTCCAGAGTTCGATTTTAATTTTGAAGGCGAGGCAGGAAAATTTGGGGTTGATAAAAATATAAACATTTCAACGGCAGTAAAAAGCGCAAAATTTCGAGGTAACTTTAATCAAAATACAGGAATATTGCGTGTTGATAATTTTCAAATAAACCTGGGTGATGATGGAATATTAAAAATAAGAAAACCAATTACCCATGATTGGAAAGTCCGACAACTTTCTTTGATAGGTAGTTACTACCTTAACTACGGATTAATAGAAATTGATTCTTTTCAATTTAAGGATAAAGACTCAACGTTTGACACGACCGCGACCATTCAGGAGTTTGATGATGAGTTTTCGTTTGAAATAGGCGTTAAGGCGAGCAATCTTTTAGTGAATAACATGTCTGATGTATGGCCAGAGAGTTGGCATCGGGCTATTCGAACGTGGCTTGTAAAAAATTTAAATGATGGAGTAATAGATGACGCTCAAGCCAGGTTTTCTGGAACATACAATGTACAAAAAGGTATTAAAATAAAAACAAGTCTCGGCTCAATGAGTTATAAAAATATGTCCATTGATTATTTAAACTCAATGCCGAGAGCAACTCGTGGAGTTGGGCATATTAAATTTAATGAGAATAAATTTGAAGTTTTTATATCTAAGGGAAAATCAGGAAGCTTAAATATTAGAGAAGGCCGCATCGTTTTTTCTGGATTAAATAACTTTGATCAATATGCAGATGTGGCTATCAACCTAGAGGGACCATTAGGCCCAACAATTAACGTCTTAAGCAAGAACTTGCCAAGTTCAAATCGCTTATCGGAACTATCCAAAAGAAATATAAAAGCTGATTTAAATGCTAAATTAAAACTTAATTTTCTTGTTGAAACAAAAACGACCACTCAAATGGTCAAGGGTTTCCTTAATGCAAAATTGAAGAATGTTGAAATACTCAAACTACCGTTCAACCTTGAGTTTCTAAAGGGTGATCTAAATTTGATTGCCGATAACAAGTCGATGAAAATTACGGGTTCTGGAAATCTTGGAGGGGCTAAAACAGATATCGTATGGGAGGAAAATTTTCTCGATAACAATGCTTATGCTCGAAAATATTCCTTAATTTCTAAACTTGTTGATAAAATATGGGCAAAAAATATAGGGCTAAACTTTATTCCTTTTACTGACGAATTTATAACAGGAAAAGTCGGGGTAAGGCTAAATGTTCTGGAAAAAAAATCTGGATATGGCGAACTAACCGCCTACTTCGATCTAAAAGATACTGATATGTATTTGTCTAGATTTAATTGGAGGAAATCGCGAAAAGTTCAAGCTAACGCTACTTTATTAGCCTCTTTCAAAGGTAACAAGTTTATTAGTATTCCTAGTATTTTAGTCCAAGGTGGGGGATTAGACTTCAAGGGAAATTTATCATTTAAGAATGATGGTGGTATAAAAAAGATATTAATAAATCGATTAGTATTTGGTAGAACAAATATTAGAGCAATAATGGCTCCTAAGCCCATCAATTTAAAAGGTGGTTGGGATATAGATATTTCCGGTAAAAGTATTGATTTAATTCAGTGGTTGGCAACTAATGATAGGCAAAATACAAGCAAAAGAAAGGGCATGTATACTTTGTCTCTTAACATTGATAACGCTGAAATTTATGATGGCAAGAGATTGGAGAACGTAAATGGAGTCCTGTCTTTTGATGGTTTGGTTTGGACTGATATTAATCTTGAGGCCCGTTTAGATGGTACAAGGAAGCTAAAAGTATCCTTAACCCCAAAGGATGGGAAAAGATATTTGTATATATCATCTAATGATGCGGGATCATTGTTAAAAGTTTTTGATTATTACGATGATTTGATAGGTGGAACTTTTTCTCTAAACGGCAAATATAGTGGTATGTCCCCTTACAGTAAGTTCTCTGGTCATGTTAGGATTGATGATTTTCGCGTAATTAATGCTCCTATTTTGGCCGAGCTACTCAATGTTGCCTCAATCACGGGAATACTGGAGAATCTTCAGGGGATTGGATTAGGCTTTGCAAAACTATATGCACCGTTTGTAAGCCAGGATGAAATCATAAAAATAACAGGTGCATCTGTCTCTGGATTGTCGTTAGGTCTTACTGCAACCGGAACGCTTAACACCTATACCGAGAATATTGATTTACGAGGCACAATAGTACCAATGTATGCATTAAATACTGCCTTAACTAGAATTCCAATAATTGGAACATTATTCTCTGGTGGAGAGAAAGATGGCGGGATATTTGCCGCAAATTATACTATGAGAGGTAGTCCAAAAGAGCCTCAAATTTCCAGTAATCCATTATCTGTGGTTGCTCCTGGATTATTAAGAAACCTTTTCCGAATATTTGATAACCCTGAGAGTGCTCCGTCACAAAACTAATCTATGGGGCGAATGAGCATATGCCGTTTTTTCCCGATTGATAATTTTATTACCCGATCATCAGCTAAATCGTGATTTGATATCATTTTTAGTTCATCATCAATTATACTATCGTTTACTTTTCCACCTTTTCCTTTTATCAAGCGTCTTGCTTCACCGCCCGATATATCAAAGGCCAATTTGAAAAGTTCAAAAGCTGGAATTCCAGATTTAAGTTTATTTTTATGAATTTTAAACGCTGGTAAATCTTGGCTCGTTCCAAACCCTTCAAATGTCTCCATGGCTGTTTTTGCTGAGAGTGTTGCGGCGTCTTGCCCATGGCATAATTTCGTTACCTCATTGGCTAGCACCTTCTTGGCCTCGTTTGCGTCAGCACCTTTAAGTTTCTCCAAGCTCTCAATTTCTTTTATGGACAGTTCAGTAAAAAGGCGCAAGAATTTTCCAATATCTTCATCTTCTGTATTTCTCCAGTATTGCCAGAAGTCGTAGGCCGGCAGTAATTTATTATCGAGCCAAATAGCTCCTTCTGCCGTTTTGCCCATTTTTGCACCTGAAGATGTAGTCATAAGTGGAGTTGTTAAACCAAATAGTTGTTTCCCATCAGTTCTCCTACCAAGTTCAACACCGTTAATGATGTTACCCCATTGATCTGACCCTCCCATTTGCATCATACAGTTTGAACGCCTAGAAAGTTCGAGAAAGTCGTATGCTTGCAGGATCATATAATTAAACTCTAGGAAAGTAAGAGGCTGCTCTCTCTCGAGTCGAAGTTTTACACTATCAAATGCCAACATTCGATTAATTGTGAAATGAGGGCCATATTCTCTAAGGAAATCGATATAATCTAAATTTTTTAACCAATCATCATTATTCACCATAATTGCATCAGTTGGTGCATTTCCAAATTTTAAATATTTTGAGAATATTTTCTTTATACTCTCTAAATTTTTATTTATTAACTCATCTGTTAAAAGTGGTCGGCTTTCATCTTTTCCTGAGGGGTCCCCCACTTTTGTAGTGCCCCCACCCATAAGAACAATTGGTTTATGGCCTGTTCTTTGAAGCCAGCGGAGCAACATTATGGGTAAAAGGGAGCCAACATGTAGGCTTTCAGCTGTGCAATCAAAGCCAATATAAGCTGGAATGATTTGACGACTTGCCTTTTGGTCTAGAGCCTCAATATCAGTGCATTGATTGAAAAAACCACGTCTCGTGATTTCATTCAGAAAGTCGGATGTATATTCATTCATACTCAAATCACTACTGATGCGTTAGAGCTAAATCAAGCTTTTTTACGCATAAAGCCGTTAATTTAGAGTTTTAGCAAAGAATGTTAATACCTTTCTTTAGAACAAAAAATTAATATCTATTCTTTATGATTAAAGTGTTTAAAATTAAACTGGCTTAGTGAAATGACAGAAGATAAAATTTTTACAGCAATTGGATTAATGAGTGGGACGTCACTAGATGGAGTTGATATAGCTCTTCTAACAAGTGATGGCTTTTCGATAATATCGACAGGTCCATTTGGCTCAGTTCCGTATCAGGCCCAATTTAAAAAACGTCTCTTTGATCAATTGGGTAAGACATCTGTTCCTAAGGCGTTGGAGGAGGAGTTTACCGTTATTCACGCAAATGTTATATTTAATTTTTTGAAAGCTAATAATATATCAAAATCAGATATTGATGTGATCGGTTTTCATGGTCAAACTATCTACCACAATCCAAAAGAAAAATTAACTTTTCAAATTGGAGATGGATATCTGCTAGCTAGACTACTTGACCGCATAGTTGTTAATAATTTTAGAGTTGCTGATGTTGAGAATGGAGGACAGGGTGCACCCTTGGTTCCTATTTACCACCAGACTATTGCGAAAGATATCAAAAAGCCAGTGGCTATAATCAATATTGGAGGCGTCTCAAATGTAACTTACATAGATGACCAAGAGCTAATAGCTTTTGATACAGGCCCGGGGAATGCGCCGCTTGATGATATTGTTTTCCAAAGACTAGGTCTGAGCTTTGATAATGGTGGCAAGATAGCTCAATCCGGCATTATAAATAGATCAATCCTTAAACAATTTCTGGCTCATTCCTTTTTTGAGAGTCCGCCTCCAAAGACACTTGATCGTAATAATTTTGATTACGGAGATCTGGTAGAGTGCACAGTTGAAGATGCGCTGGCTACAGTTGTTGAGTTTATTGCGCAGTCTATCTCTAAATCCCGAGAATATTTTCCCCAGTCAGTGGATAAATGGTATGTATCGGGTGGTGGAAGCCATAATACAGTTTTAATTAGAGCAATTTCAGAAGCTCTAAATAGTGATGTATTGCCTGTGAATATACTGGGTTGGAATGCTGATGCTCTGGAAGCTCAAGCCTTTGCTTTTCTTGCAGTTAGGTCTATACTTGATCTACCCATCAGCTTTCCAAATACCACCGGGGTTTCAGAGGCTATAACAGGTGGTGTCGTTAATAATCCTCTCGCTTAGAAAGTTATTTTCTTTTCCTTGATGTTATTTTTTTCTTTGGCTCTAATAACGTTTTGGAAAGAGACGTATCTAAGTATTTAACCACCTCATTTTTAAGCACATTAATTTTATTTTTGTAAAAATGATTAGCGCCTTTTATGGTGGTGAATTCAACCTCGATATTTTTTTGTGTATTTAACTTCGTTGCTAGTTTTGAAGTCGTTTCAATTGGAATTAAATCATCAATCTCACCATGTACAATTAAACCTGATGAGGGGCAGGGCGCTAGGAAGGAAAAATCTTCGGTATTAGCGGGTGGTGATATGGATATAAAGCCCATTATTTCTGGTCGCCTCATCATTAATTGCATTGATATTAGTGCTCCAAAAGAATAACCACCAATCCAACAGTAGGGACTATTTCTATTGAATTGTTGCATCCAGTCAAATGCGTAAGCAGCATCACTCAGCTCACCAATACCACCGTCAAAAGTTCCTTGGGACCTTCCAACTCCTCTAAAATTGAAACGTAAAACAGAAAACCCCTGCTCTACAAACGCATGAAACATATTGTAAATTATTCGATTATTCATATTGCCACCATGAAGTGGATGAGGGTGTAAGACAATAGCAATGGGAGCATCGGATTTCTTGCTCTGGTGATAGCGACCCTCTAATCTTCCATCGGGCCCATTAAAAATTATATTTGGCATTTTTACCCTTGTATTTGTTGTTGCTAAGAATACTTGACTAATTTACTGCGAATACTATATTTGGTATTAAGATATAAATGGCATAGTAAATCGGTTCATTTAATTAATTAAATTCGGATCAGTTTGTAATACTAAATTCAGAATAATGCACGGATTTTAAGTGATGATACATAAATTTTTTACAAGACTTTTAGAGGACGTCGAGTCATTTATGCACAGAGATCCGGCTGCACGCTCGAAGATTGAGGTAATATTGTGTTATTCTGGATATCATGCATTGGTGCTGCATCGTTTTGCAAATGCTGCTTGGCGGAGAAATTATTTTCTTTTGGGCCGGTTTATATCAAATTTTAGCAGATTTATAACTGGTATAGAAATTCATCCCGGGGCGACCATTGGGAGGCGTTTTTTTATTGATCATGGAATGGGGGTTGTACTCGGTGAAACTTCCGAAGTTGGTGATGACGTTACACTTTACCAAGGAGTTACACTGGGAGGTACATCCCTTGAAACAGGTAAACGTCATCCAACCCTTGGTAATGGAGTAATTGTGGGTTCAGGGGCTCAGATTTTAGGGCCAATAATAATTTCAGATGCTGCGAGGGTTGGCGCTAATGCAGTGGTACTGGAAGATGTACCCATAGGAGCGACAGTTGTCGGGATACCTGCAAAAATTGTTATGGGCCGCGATAAATCTCTAGACGATGAATTCTGTGCCTATGGTACACCCACCGAAGGTTTGCCCGACCCAATTGCAAGAAGTTTTGAAAGCCTTCGTAATCAGCTTAACTTTCTTGGTGAGAAAATAATACAGCTCGAGGGGGAGGTCGCAGAAAATAAAAGACTTTTAGATTCAAATGATGATGTAAAAAGGCCCAAGGATAGGAAGGCATTATAGATATCAAGCCAGCGAGTAATTTAGGGAGTACGTTTATTGAAATTAGGGACTAAAGGCAGATATGCGGTGATGGCCATGGTCGATCTAGCACAATCTGGAACCACCAAGCCCGTCAGTATCTTGGATATTTCTTTGAGGCAGAATATTTCTGTTTCGTATCTGGAACAACTCTTTGGAAAGTTACGTAAGGGATCCCAAGTAAAATCGGTTCGAGGTCCAGGTGGTGGATATATTCTGGCTCGGGCAGCGAAGCAAATAAAAGTTCTTGATATAATATTAGCTGTTGATGAGCCTATAAAGACCACCCGATGCAAAGATAATTCTTCTCATGGCTGTGGTGTTGATAATACCAGATGCCTCACCCATGACTTATGGTCAGAGCTTGGAAATCAAATCTCAAGTTTTTTGAGCTCTGTCTCTCTTGACGACGTAGTTAACCAAAGGGTGCAGGGATTAAATAACAGTTCTTTTTTGATCAGCGATTGTTCCTTGGAAACTTCCGGAATTTCGTCCCAAAGTTCTGAACTAGGGGCATTGGATTAGCGTAGAAAAACCATGAACCCAAAAATATACTTTGATCATAACGCAACGGCTCCGGTGAAAAAGCCGGTCATGGATGCTATGATATGCGCGTTGAAGCTATGTGGTAACGCTTCATCAATGCATTCGTCGGGACGTAACGCGCGAAAATTAATAGAGCAATCGAGAGATAGGGTTGCAAAATTAATTAAAACCTCGCCTGAGCAGGTGATTTTCACGAGCGGGGGAACCGAGGCAAATAATTTGGTTATTGACGGTATTAATAGAGACCACTGTCTCATATCGGCGATTGAACATGACTCAATTCTGCAAACAGACAAATTACATCAAAAAATCTCAGTTAATGAGAGTGGGTGCGTTGAATTGGGGACTCTAGAGAAACTACTTCGAGTTAAAGACTCCCCCAATATTGTATCGGTTATGCTTGCGAACAATGAGACCGGCGTCATTCAACCAATAGAAGAAATTGTGAGATTGTCTCAGCCTTTTGATACATTTGTCCATACTGATGCTATTCAGGCTTGTGGAAAGGTTAATCTTGACTGGGGTATCTTGGGGGTTGATGCATTAAGCCTATCAGCCCATAAAATAGGCGGTCCCCAGGGAGTGGGAGCTCTAATCCTGAATAAAAAATTTGACCTTGATGCCCGTTTTTTTGGGGGAGGACAAGAGCGTAGTTATCGCCCTGGGACGGAAAATGTGCCCGGAATTGTCGGTTTTGGTTTAGCTGCAGAGCTTGCGGCCGACTTAGATAGAAATAAAGGTATTGAACTACTTCGCAATGAACTGGAATGCAAAATATTAAAAATTGCGCCAAATGCTGTCATTCATGGCCAGCAATCGCAACGCATCCCAAATACGTCGTGTATATCAATGCCTGGAGTTCTTGCGGAAACCCAGATTATGAAGTTTGATCTAGCTGGTATTATGGTTAGTGCGGGCTCTGCATGTTCCTCTGGGAAAGTCCAAAACTCGCATGTTTTGCGAGCCATGGGAGTTGAAGAATCAGAAGCATCCTCGGCAATTAGGGTTAGTTTAGGATATAATAACACAATTGATGAAATTGATTACTTCGTAAAACAATGGAAAAAAATTTCCGATGTTGTTGGTTCGGGAAATCTGAGAGAAGTGGCGTGATGAGAAAACTTGAGCACAGACCAGTTTACCTAGATAACCATGCCACGACACAAATGGACCAGCGCGTATTAGACGCTATGTTACCTTACTTCTCAGATAAATTTGGTAATCCGCACTCAGATAGTCATTACTTTGGCTGGGAAGCCTCAGAGGCAATAAATATATCTAGAGAGAAAATAGCGAATTCTATTGGTGCAAACGCTGATGAAATAGTTTTTACCTCAGGAGCAACCGAAGCAAACAACTTAGCTTTGAAGGGTGTTGCCCGATTATTCGGTAAAAAAAAGGACCATATTATCACCTGTGTTACAGAGCATCCCTGTGTGCTAGAGAGTGTTAGGAGTTTAGTTGACGAAGGAATGAGGGCCACTTATCTTAATGTTAATCATGATGGCCTAATTGATATTACAGAATTGGAACAGGCTATTACTAAGGATACTCTGCTGGTATCGGTGATGGCAGTTCAAAACGAAATCGGAACAATACAACCGCTTTCGGAGATCGGAGAGATCTGTCACCGCAATAAAGTATATTTTCACTCAGATGGCGCTCAAGCACTGGGAAAGATTCCTATTGATGTAAAAAAAATGAATATTGATATGATGAGCATCACAGGACATAAAGTATATGGGCCAATGGGATGCGGTGCTCTTTATATAGGCAAGACACCCAAAGTAAAATTAATGCCACTGTTTAGTGGAGGTGGTCAAGAAAGAGGTATCCGATCAGGAACCCTGCCAACACCTTTGTGCGTTGGTTTTGGCAAAACTTGCGAATTAGCAATTGACTTGCTTGCAGTCGAATCCATATCGATAGGAAGAAAAAGAGATTTATTATTGGAAAAGTTAACTTCAGAATTATCGGGCGTTCACATTAATGGTTGCATGAAACATCGAGTAGCAGGAAATCTAAATCTAAGTATCGATAAGGTGGATGCTGAAAGTTTGATAGCATCACTCCCAGATCTTGCATTCTCGACAGGGTCGGCATGTTCGTCAAATTCAGATTCCTCATACGTTTTAAAAGAAATAGGTCTGTCTAACTCAGAAATTGATAGCAGTATGAGAATTGGATTGGGTAGATTTAGTAGTGATGACCAGATAAATTATGCGGGAGACCGTTTAATTGAGGAAGTAAGAAAAATACGTAACAGTAGACGTTCTATTTTCATAAATGCAGCAGAATAAAAAAGAGAAATTAAAATGGTAGCAGTTAAAGAAACACTTGATCAGGTTCAAACGGTAGAGAAATATAAGTTTGGCTTTGTAACAGATATTGAAGCGGATCAAGCCCCGAAGGGGTTAAATGAAGATATTATTCGTTTTATTTCCAAAAAAAAGGATGAACCCTCCTGGTTGCTGGATTGGCGGCTGAAGGCTTATGAGCATTGGTTGGGGATGGAAGAGCCCGACTGGGCAAAAGTGGGTTACCCAAAAATTGATTATCAAGATGCATTTTATTACTCCGCGCCGAAATCAGGCGATGACGGACCCGAGACCCTAGACGATGTAGATCCCGAAATTTTAGAGACATATAAAAAATTAGGAATCCCATTGCATGAACAAGAGGTTTTGGCTGGAGTCAAAAATGTTGCCGTAGATGCTGTTTTTGACAGTGTTTCTGTTGCAACGACGTTCAAAGAAGCTCTATCCAAAGAGGGTATTATTTTTTGTCCAATTTCTGAGGCAGTAAAGGAGCACCCGGAATTAGTCAGAAAATACTTGGGTAGCGTAGTGCCGTACTCCGATAATTTTTTTGCAACACTAAATTCAGCAGTTTTTACCGACGGATCATTCGTGTATATTCCAAAAGGTGTGGATTGTCCCATGGAGTTATCAACATACTTTCGTATAAATGCGTCTAACACAGGGCAATTTGAAAGAACACTAATCATAGCAGATGAAGGATCAAAAGTAAGCTACCTTGAGGGTTGTACGGCACCAATGCGCGATGAGAATCAATTACATGCGGCTGTAGTCGAACTCGTGTTGCTTGACGACGCAGATATTAAATACTCCACAGTTCAGAATTGGTATCCAGGCGATGAGAACGGTGTCGGAGGAATATATAATTTTGTTACTAAGCGGGCAGCTTGTAGGGGTAAAAACTCTAAAGTGTCATGGACCCAAGTTGAGACGGGTTCAGCAATTACATGGAAGTATCCAAGTTGTATCTTGCAAGGAGATAATTCGGTAGGTGAATTTTATTCAGTGGCAATAACCAATAACTGTCAGCAGGCCGATACTGGAACGAAAATGATACATCTTGGTAAAAATACGAGTTCAAAGATTATTGCCAAAGGTATCTCGGCCGGTAGATCACAGAGTACGTACAGAGGGCTCGTAAAAATGATGCCAAAAGCTGAGGAGGCAAGAAATTACACACAATGCGATTCACTTTTGATCGGGAAAAAATGCGGTGCGCACACTGTACCATATATTGAGAGTCGCAATCAATCCGCAAAGGTTGAGCACGAGGCAACAACATCGAAAATTGCCGATGACCAATTATTTTATTGCCGGCAGCGTGGTATTTCTGAAGAAGATGCTGTTGCCCTAATCGTTAATGGCTTTTGCCGAGATGTTTTGCAGGAATTGCCGATGGAATTTGCTGTAGAAGCTCAGAAGTTAGTTGGAATTAGTTTAGAGGGGAGCGTAGGATAATCGATTGGCGGTATTTTTTGTATTTTAAAGGAAGAGAGAAAACTTGAATGTTAGAAATAAATAATTTGCATGTGAACGTAGGGGAAACGGAAATCCTTAAAGGGCTAAACCTCAAAATTAATGCTGGCGAAGTGCATGCTATAATGGGGCCAAATGGTGCTGGTAAGTCTACCCTATCTTATGTCTTATCAGGCAGGGCCGGGTATGAGGTAACTGAGGGTAGCATTATCTATCAAGGTAAAAACTTGTTGGATATGGAGCCTGAAAAAAGGGCGGGTGAGGGTATTTTTCTTGCTTTTCAATATCCCGTCGAGATACCTGGAGTGTCTACGATGAATTTTCTTAAAGCGGCTGTAAATTCCGTAAGAAAATATAGGGGTAAGAAAGAATTTGATGCCATGGAATTCCTAAAATTTGTTCGAGAACAAACCAAAATCTTAAATATTAGTGACGACATGCTAAAGCGCGCTGTTAATGTAGGATTTTCGGGTGGCGAGAAAAAGAGGGCTGAAGTGCTTCAGATGGCTGTTTTAGATCCGATACTGGCGGTGTTGGATGAGACAGATAGCGGCTTAGATGTAGATGCCTTGAGAATTGTTGGTGAGGGAGTTACAGCATTGCGATCGAGTGAACGGAGTATGCTAGTAATCACTCATTATCAAAGATTGCTAGACTATATTGTTCCGGACGTTGTGCATGTGCTCGCGTCTGGAAAGATAGTGGATACCGGTGATAAAAATCTGGCTTTAGAATTAGAAAAAAATGGTTACGAGACCTACTCTGAGGCGGCAGCATAATATGTCCCATGTGGCTGAAATCACCCGAAGTCTCATTAATGAGCAATCAGTAATGCAATTTTCTAAATCAAAACCCTGGTTAAAGTCATTGCGTTCAGATGGAATTAACGCGTTCATAAAAGATGGATTGCCTGATACAAATATTGAAAATTGGAAATATACCAATCTTAATCAATTGAACGGAGTTACCGGCGTACGTTCACCAAAAGTGGTAGTCAATAAGAACCAAATATCTTGGTTATTGAATGAAGTTGAAACTAATCAATTAGTTTTTGTTAATGGCTACTTTCAAGAGTATTTATCAAAAATAATTGATGTGGGGCAGGGAATACGAATAGCGTCTCTTTGTGATGAACTTTTAAATTCTGATTTTATACACAATTATTTAGGGAAAATTGGTAGTACTACTGGCAATCCTTTATTTGCATTAAATACCGCGTTTATTGAAGATGGATGTTCAATAGTTGTTGAAGACTGTAAATCGGTTAAACCTCTTGAGGTTATTTATATTTCCAATGGAAGTAATGCCACTTGTCATCATCCGCGAAATATTATTGTAGCGCGTAATAATGCAGAAATAAATATTATTGAACGCCACATTGGGATAGGTGATGAGGTTTATGTGGCAAATAGTGCCACAGAGATACTAGCTGAGGATTATTCCACGATTAATCACTATCGTGTATTTGATGATGCAGTTAATGGCATAAATTTATCGTCGGTGAGGGCGGTGGTAAAAGATTATTCTTATTATAATAGTTTTGTTTTATCAACTGGGGGTCGATTGAATAGGTGTGAGATTAATGTAGCATGTGCAGGAGAGCGGGCAAATACTAGTCTCAGTGGTGTATACATTGCTCGTGATAAACAGCATATGGATCATACAACAAGCATTGAACATTTAGTTCCAAATACGACTTCGGTTGAGAATTACCGGGGAGCATTAGATGGAAGTGCTCGAGGTGTATTTCAGGGCTCAATTGTTGTGGCTGAAGGTGCTGATGGGACAGACGGACGAATGAGTAACAAAAACCTTTTGTTGTCACCTAAAGCTGAAGTAAATGCGAAACCTCAACTTGAAATTTACGCAGATGATGTACAATGTGCACATGGATGTACTACTGGGGAACTTGATGAAGAGGCTCTTTTTTATTTACGTTCCCGAGGTATATCCGAGAAAAATGCTCGTGCTATATTGGTTGAAGGTTTTTTAAATGAGGCATTCAGCGGAATACAAGAACAGACCATTTTAAACGTATTCCATAAGAAAATTAGAGACTGGATGGTGATTTGAATGGTTTTTGAGACTAAAAATAAGATTTCTTCTAATATTAACGATTATAATATTGACTCAATAAGAGATGATTTTCCAGCATTGAGTTTAGAGTGTAATGGACATCCCCTGGCATTCCTAGATAGCGGAGCATCTGCACAAAAGCCTTCTAAAGTTTTAGAGAGGATGGATCATGCGTATCGTAATGAATATGCAAATGTTCATCGCGGCGCCTATACTTTGAGCCAACAAGCTACGGATAATTATGAAAACGCCCGCAAAACAGTGGCTGACTTTATGAATGCTAAATCGACTGATGAAATTATTTTTACCCGAAATGTAACTTCAGCGATCAATTTAGTCGCCCATTCATACGGCCGAAATTTTTTAAAAGCCGGTGATGAAGTTGTTATTAGTCATATGGAGCATCATGCGAATATCGTGCCTTGGCAATTACTAAGGGATGCGGTTGGTATAGAACTTAAAATAGCGCCAATTGATGATGCGGGTAATTTTCTGTTAGACGACTTTGAAAAACTTTTGGGCCCTAAAACAAAATTAGTAGCGATTACTCATGTTTCTAACGTTCTTGGTACGATAGTACCTATCAAGAAAATTGTTCAATTAGCAAAGAAAGTTGATGCCAAAGTTCTCATAGATGGTTGTCAGGGGATTGTTCACGAGGGCGTCGATGTGCAATCTTTAGATGCAGATTTTTATGCATTTACGGGCCATAAACTCTATGGTCCTTCAGGGATTGGGGTGCTTTGGGGTAAGCTAGATTTATTAAATGCAATGCCGCCGTACGAAGGTGGAGGCGATATGATAGAAATAGTTACCTTTGAAAAGTCAACTTTTCGGGATGCTCCAGCTAGATTTGAAGCTGGGACACCCCCAATAATTGAAGCTGTTGGATTGGCTGCTGCCATAGACTACATTACAAGTATAGGCGTTAATAATATTGCAACGCATGAAAATCACATGCTCGAATATGCAACGTCATGTCTAGCTGAGATTGATGGGCTCAGAATAATTGGTAATGCTGACAAAAAAATAGGTATTATCTCATTTGAGTTGGATGATATCCATCCGCATGATATAAGTACAATAATTGATAGTAAGGGTGTTGCGGTTCGTGCAGGACATCATTGTGCCCAACCTTTGATGGAACGTTATGGTGTTCCAGCAACTACAAGGGCCTCTTTTGGAATGTACACGAGTGAAGGTGATATTGATCAGTTGGCTGATGCGTTAAAATATGCGAAAGGGATTTTCGGTTAATGGAAGATGATTTACGTGAATTATACCAAGAAGTAATACTGGATCATGGTAAAAATCCACGCAACTTTGCACGACCACAGAATGCAAATTATGAGGCGAATGGCAATAATCCTCTATGTGGAGATAAGCTTACAATTTTTGTTAAGCTCGGGGCAGATAATATCATTGAAGATGCAGGGTTTGATGGGAGGGGATGTGCAATTTCTATTGCATCCGCCTCAATGATGACAGACATAGTTAAAGGTAGAAGTATAGAACAAGTTGACATTTTGTTTGGTATTTTTCATAGAATGTGCACTGGTGAAGACATTAGTGAAGTGCCAAGTGAATTTGAGGATGATATCGATAAATTAATGGTCATGTCAGGTGTAAAACAGTTTCCGATGAGGGTAAAATGTGCGACCTTGGGCTGGCATGCAATGCAGGCAGCAGTGCGTGGTGATGAAATTGCTTCGAGTGAATAAGATTGGGATACAAAAATGAATACTGATGACGATTATATGACTCCGAGTTATACTCCAGGCATTGGTCCCCATGGGCCGACAGGCTCTCCCGGATTTGGTGCGCCAACGGATGGTGGTCTGGATCCAGATATAATAGAGAATGGTGGCTTAGTTGGTAAAGCTGGAGCAATATTAGATGATGGCGTTGAAATAGCTGATAAGGAGCTGGTTATTGAAGCTTTGAAAACAGTTTATGATCCCGAGATCCCAGTTGATATCTATGAGTTAGGGCTTATTTATAAATTAGATATAGCTGAAAAAGGAAATACAAGGATTGAAATGACGCTTACGGCGCCAGGTTGTCCTGTTGCGGGTATTTTACCTCAGCAGGTTGCCGATGCAGCAGCCTCAGTGGATGGAATTGGAGAGGTGGAAGTATTTTTGGTGTGGGATCCAGCATGGGATATGGAAAAAATGTCCGAGGACGCAAAACTTGCTCTTGGAATGTTTTAATTTAATTGTTTGGAATTATCATGAATCAAACTAATACACAAAAAGGTGCTATTATACTCACAGAAGCCGCGGTCAAAAGGGTAAAGGCGCTGATTAGAAAATCAGAGAAACCAGTTTTAGGATTACGCGTAGGAGTGACAACAATGGGTTGTAATGGCCATAGCTATCTGGTTGAGTATGCTGAAGAACAAAAGCCTTTAGAAGAAGTAATTCATCAAGATGGGGTTACGGTTTTTGTTGATCCGCTTGCAATGATGTATATCTTTGGTGCTACAATGGATTATGTTGAAGATAAAATGGAATCCAGCTTTGTATTTGATAACCCAAATGAGACTGGCAGATGCGGTTGTGGAGAGTCATTTAGTGTTGGTTGATTAGTTATTTATTATGCCAAAAATTGTGTTTATTGAGCCTAACGGAACAGAGCGAGAAGTCGAGGCTCCTCTCGGTAAATCGTTGTTGGATATAGCTCAGACAAATAATATACAAATCGAAGGGGCCTGTGAAGGTTCATTGGCGTGTTCCACCTGTCATGTTATCGTTAACGAGGACTGGTTCGATCGCATAAAACCTATTAAAGAAGAAGAGTCAGATATGTTAGACCTTGCGTACGGTTTGACACGTTACTCTCGTTTATGTTGCCAGATTCTAATGTCTGAAGACCTTGATGGGTTAGTTGTTAGCTTGCCGTTAGAGACGCATAATTTAATGATATGAGTATTTTCGAACGTTTTAAATCAGATAACTCAGAGGTTTGGAGAGCTTATATAAATCACCAATTTGTTTTAGGCTTAGCTCAGGGGACTCTTCCAAAGAAGAGTTTTAAAAAATACTTAGGTCAAGACTATCTTTTTTTAATTCATTTTGCTCGTGCTTATGCACTTGCTGCTTATAAATCAGATACTATTGAAGATATTAAACAAGCAGCATCTGGATTGTCGACTATTATCAATCTCGAGATGGATATGCATATTGAGTATTGCAAAGAATGGGGGATTTCAGAGGAAACTATGCAGAATCTTTCTGAGGCGACTGAAACTTTGGCCTATACGCGATTTGTTTTGGAGAAAGGTCTTTCTGGTGATTTATTGGATCTTCATGTTGCATTGGCGCCGTGCCTTATAGGCTATGCGGAGATAGGTAAAAAATTTCAAGACAAGGTTACTCAAAACCCATACGGATCTTGGATTAAAATGTATGCTTCTGAAGAGTATCAGTCTGCAGCCATTGATCAAATGAATCAACTTGAAAAACTGGCGGCTGGCCGGGGTGGTGAGGAACGGTTTACAAGTTTATCAAAAACATTTAATCAAGCTACCCGACTGGAAATTAAATTCTGGGAAATGGGCCTAAATGCTGAGTGGAAGCATGATAATGAATAGTTTGGGATTAGAAAAAGAACCTGGAGAGACCCGTGTTGTAGTTGCGATGTCAGGTGGTGTCGATAGTTCGGTAACAGCCGCCTTATTGCACGAACAAGGATATGATGTTGTCGGAATAACTTTGCAACTGTTTGATTATGGTAAAGCTATAGCGCGTCCGGGCACTTGTTGTGCAGGACAAGATATCTATGATGCAAGGCGAGTTGCCGATAAACTGGGATTTCCGCATTATGTTTTAGATTATGAAGATAGATTTCGGCAAGATGTGATGGAGAACTTTGCCGATACATATTTAGCTGGCCAAACACCAATCCCCTGCGTCAGATGTAATCAAACTGTTAAATTTAGAGATTTGATTAAGCGCGCGAAAGAATTAGAAGCAGATGTTCTAGCCACTGGACATTATGTTCAACACGTTTCAGGTAAAGAAAAATCCGAACTGCATCGGGCTTTTAATGATAAGAAAGATCAAAGTTATTTTCTCTTTGCGACGACGCAGGAGCAACTGGACTTCCTAAGATTTCCACTAGGTGGCATGACTAAAGATCAGACTAGAGATCATGCTAAACGCCTGGGTTTAGAGATTGCGAATAAACCCGACAGTCAGGATATTTGTTTTGTTCCTGACGGTAAGTATATTGACGTCGTAAAAAAACTTCGGCCCGGCGCAGTTGAACCGGGCGAAATCGTTGATCAGAGCGGCAATATTCTGGGCCAGCATGAGGGAATTATTAATTATACTGTGGGGCAGCGTCGTGGCTTAAATATAGGGGGAGGAGATCCACTTTATGTTCTTAAGTTGGAACCTTCGAATAAGCGGGTTATTGTTGGACCAAAAGAAGCCTTAAATCAAACGGTCATTGTTATAAAAGAGATTAATTGGTTGGGCGATGAGCCTTTAAGTGAAGAACAAATTGATGTTTCGGTTAAAATCCGTTCGATGACACCATTGCTTCCTGCTAAACTACGAATGAAGGATGACAGCATTGGAGAGGTTATATTGTTTTCTCCCTATTCTGGTGTGGCCCCAGGTCAGGCATGTGTTATGTATGACAAAGAACGCGTTTTGGGTGGTGGCTGGATATGCAAGTGATTAAAATATTTATTGTTTTTATCGTTGTCATTAATGTTTATTTAAATTAAAACCACACCGAGCAGGCAAGAATATCATAATAAAATGATAATCCGTGCTTGTGAATTTATGGCGGAGTAGCTCAGCTGGTTAGAGCATCGGAATCATAATCCGGGTGTCGGGAGTTCAAGTCTCTCCTCCGCTACCATTTTTT
>Ga0209425_10003110_pt1 | contig 17923 bp, 20 predicted proteins | sample COG_05_FD_184749 | JGI IMG/M metagenome (GOLD analysis project Ga0209425, IMG submission 184749) | Pelagic Microbial community sample from North Sea - COGITO 998_met_05 (SPAdes) (version 2) | ecosystem: Environmental > Aquatic > Marine > Neritic zone/Coastal water | place: Helgoland, sampling...
TTGAGGAAAAGTTGGCCAATCAGCAAAGTCTGGAAGACTCTGAAAAACCTCTTGATCTTCAAAAACATTGACATAAGCAAACTCTACGCCAGTAGAGGCGAGAGTTTGAGAAGCTCGAGCGGAGAAACCACACTGAGGGAATTGAGGTGTGCCTTTCATATAGATGACAATTGCAGCACTATCAACTTGCTTTTGAATTTTTTCTAATACTTCCAATTTATATCTCCATTTTTTTCTAATATTTTAATCTAGTATTCAAATCACTGTAAAGAATCATTAAAGAATTATTGTTTTACAGCTTGCGAAATAATGTATTTTTGTCCTTGCTTTATTTTTTTGTAATTACCAAAAACTGACTTAAAGTTACTCTTAATAAAGTCTTTAAGGCCGTTGATTGTTACTACTGTAATCATTCCACCTAACTCGAGGGCATCATAAGCATCGTAAAGTATGATTGAAAGCTGCTCCCTTCCCACCTTTGCTGGGATATTTGAAATAATTTGATTAAACTTTATCTCGTCTGGAACGTGCGTAAATGCATCAGATAGATAAGCCTTTGCATTAGTGATACCATTTCTTTTTGCATTATCATTTGCAAGCTCAACGGCAATAAAATCCTTATCGACCATATGGACTTGGCCTTTATGGCACTGTCTTGCCAAAGCAAGCCCAATGGGTCCATAGCCACATCCCAAATCTAAACACACATCACTTTCATCGGCACTAATATATTTCATTAGTAAAAGCGTACCATCGTCAATTGACCTAGGGCTAAAAACCCCCCATCGAGAGTGTAAATTGAATTTCGAACCCAATAATTCAACATCTAAAATAATGTCTTTTTTTAACTTTGAAATATCTTTTCTCTCAAACATTAAAAACCTTTTATATAAAAAAATTAACTGTTTTTATTTTTTACAACAATAACATCGTCTCCGATATGCTCTTCACCTCTTAGTTTAGCAAGTTTAACTTGTTTTTCTCTTTCTCTGTAGCGACTCATTTGACTCGAATTTTTAGTTCCGAAGCATCTTGGACATGACGCTCCTTTCTCATAATGAGGGTGCATTGTGTCTTCTTCAGTAATTGGAAACCGGCAAGCATGGCACTGATCATACTGCCCTTGCTCGAGATTATGTTTAACCGCAACTCTATCATCGAAAACAAAGCATTCCCCTTCCCATAAACTCTCATCTTCATTCACCTCCTCTAGGTATTTAAGAATCCCACCTTGCAAGTGAAAAACATTTTTAAAACCTTCAGACTTAAGATACGCTGTAGATTTTTCACAGCGAATGCCACCAGTACAAAACATAGCAATTTTTTTATCTCGATACTGCTCTAGTGTATTTTTTGTAAAACTTGGAAACTCACGAAAAGTCTCAGTGTTAGGATTGATAGCACCTTTAAAACTTCCAATCTCATATTCATAATTGTTTCGAGTATCAATTAAAACGACATCAGGATCATTAATTAATTCGTTCCAATCTTTTGGCTTAACATAAGTTCCAGCTGAATGTGTTGGATCAATTTCTGTTAAACCCATTGTAACTATTTCTTTTTTTAATTTAACCTTAAGTCTTTTGAATGGAATTTTTTTACTATAGGAGAATTTGAATTCAAGGTCAAGAAATCTTGGATCAGAATGCAAATAATCAAGGACTTTTTCAAGGCTGACTTTAGTCCCTGAAATAGTTCCATTAATTCCCTCTCTTGCTAGCAAAAGAGTACCCTTTACAGACAAGGAATCTAGAAAAGAGCGAAGAGGAAGCTGAATTTCCTCAAAATCATCAAGTCTAGTAAACTTATATAAAGCACAGATGGCATGCATTTTTCAAAGACTATAACTTAAAATTCACAATTTTACTTGCCAGAACCGTGCATATAAGCTTAATTAGCCTTCCAATAAACATAAAAACTCCATTAGGGCTTCACGTTAAATCGAACTGAGAAGTGTATAATTCGACACTTTCTTAATTCTTAAATAACTATTTATTCTTCTGTAATGATATTAGATCAAATTCAAAGCCCAGCTGATATAAAAAGTCTCAGTATTGATGAGCTCAATATACTTACAGAAGAAATTAAGGTTTTTTTAATTGACAGTATTGAAAAAACGGGTGGACATCTAAGTTCTAATCTAGGAACAATTGAATTGACCCTGGCTATGCATTACGTTTTTGATAGTCCGGATGATACTTTTGTTTGGGACGTAGGACACCAAGCATACACGCATAAAGTCTTAACTGGAAGAAAAAACATGATGTCTACACTTCGACAAAAAGATGGTTTGTCGGGATTTACAAAAAGAAGTGAAAGTGAACATGACATCTTTGGAGCAGGTCATTCATCAACCTCAATAAGCGCAGCATTAGGAATAGCTTTTGCAAATAAACTCAATGATAAACCAGATACCTCAATAGCTGTTATTGGTGATGGTGCGCTAACTGGTGGCATGTCTTTTGAGGCTCTAAACCATGCAGGCGATACAGATGCAAACCTGCTAATCGTTCTAAATGATAATGAAATGTCAATTTCTAAGAATGTTGGCGCTCTCAGTAAATACCTAACCAGACTGATTTCAGGAAAGATCTACTCAACCATGAAATCTAAGTCACTTAAATTTTTAGAGCGTTTACCGAGTATTCAAAAATTTGCAAAGCGATCAGAAGAGCATCTTAAAGGAATGATTCTTCCTGGAACGCTGTTTGAAGAATTAGGCGTAGACTACTTTGGACCAATTGATGGTCACGACATATCAATCTTAATTAAAACTTTAGAAAACTTAAAAAATCTCAAAAAACCTAGAATTCTCCATATTATTACAAAAAAAGGGCATGGCCTAGAAGAGGCTGAAGAAAACCCACTGAAATTTCATGGCATTTCACCTCCCTCCTCATCAACCAACAATTTCCCAAGCTACAGTAGTGTTTTTGGTGAATGGCTTTGTAATTCTGCCAAAGCTGATGATAAAGTTATTGGTATAACGCCAGCAATGTCAGAAGGCTCTGGAATGGTTGAGTTTGCCAATAAATTCCCTGAACGTTTTGTAGATGTTGCCATAGCTGAACAACACGCAGTAACCCTAGCTGGAGGAATGGCTACAAAGGGTCTAAAACCAATTGTGGCAATCTACTCAACCTTTTTACAGCGAGGTTATGATCAATTCATTCATGATATTGCGCTGCAGAATTTAAACGTTACTTTTGCTATAGACAGGGCTGGACTTGTTGGAGCTGACGGAGCAACGCATGCAGGGATTTTTGATTTAAGCTTCCTAAGATGTATACCCAATATAACCATCATAGCTCCAAGCTCATCAAGGGAAATGTACAAAGCTCTTAACTTTGCTAATCATTTTGAGGGTCCAGTCTGCGTTAGATTCCCAAGAGGAAAATCTAGTGTAGAAGACTTTGTGACAGAATCTAAATTTGAAATGGGAAAAGGCTCTATTGTCAAAACTGGAAAAGACATTTCCATTTTTGCTTTTGGAAATATGCTCGATGTCGCAATGAAAGCCTCAGAAACCATTAATGCTACTGTAGTTGACATGAGGTTTGTTAAACCTTTAGATGAAGATTTAATAGTTAAAATTGCAAACAACTCTAAAACTCTCATTTCTATCGAAGACAATACTCTATATGGCGGTGCAGGAAGCGCCATTAATGAACTTCTTCAACAACAAAACATTAAAACAAATCTTCACATCCTTGGCGTTCCAGACAAAGTCACAGAACATGGTACACAGTCTGAACTATATGAAATTTATGGCTTGACTCCAGAAAAAATTATTGAGGTCTCAAAAAAATAATGAAAGAGACGCTAAAAAAATATAGCCCTAAACCTGAAAACATTAATCTTGGCTGGTTCAATAAACACCTAACAAATCCTGAAATTTGGAAATGGAATAAAAAAACCATCTCCAGAGCGTTTGCTATTGGACTCTTTTTTGCATTTATTCCACTTCCAATGCACACTCTTTTAGTTGCTATCTTTGCGGTAGTTTTTTCTTCTAATATCCTACTCTCAATTCTTGTTGTTTGGATCAACAACCCAATTACAATGGTCCCCTTTTATTTCTTTACTTATAAATTAGGTGCCTCTATTATGGGCATTGAAATGGATCCAGAATTTGAATTTACCTTCTCTTACCTAATGCAAAATTTTGGAAATGCTACCCTGGCATTTTGGGTAGGTGGATTAATCACTTCTGTCATTACCGCAGTATTAGGCTTCTACTCGATTATAGCGATCTACAAATACAAAGCACTCAAAAGGGTTAGACGTTGGAAATAGGAATTTGTCTTCTAATCTGCATCTCCAGTGTATCAACTAAAGACTCGTTATCCACTTTACTATGAGTTTTTCCATCAATATACAATAAGTTTGGCGATCCACCAGTCAGTCCAACACTGACCTCTTTCGCCTCTCCTGGGCCATTGACTACGCACCCAATCACAGCAACATCAATTGATTCAGAAATATCTTCAAGACGTGATTCGAGCTCATTGACTACAGAAATGACGTCAAATTTTTGTCTGGAGCATGAGGGACATGCAATTAAGTTAACACCTTTTTTTCTTAGGTGGAGTGATTTTAAAATATCAAAACCAACTTTGACCTCATCCACAGGGTCTGATGCAAGTGAAACTCGAATGGTATCTCCTATACCTTCACTTAATAGCATTCCCATTCCAATTGAAGATTTAACAGCGCCCGAGCGAAATGATCCCGCCTCAGTAATCCCTAGATGAAGTGGATTATCAATTTGTGAAGCAAGCTGACGATAGGCAAAAACAGTCATAAATACTTCAGATGCTTTAAGTGAAACTTTGAAATTATCAAAATTTAACCTATCTAAAATATCAATATGCCTAAAAGCAGATTCAACCATTGCTTCAGGCGTTGGTTCTGTATATTTCTTTTGTAAATCCTTCTCAAGTGACCCTGCATTGACTCCTACTCTGATAGGTATGCCATTAGCTTTTGCAGATGCAACAACCTCTCTTACCCGATCCTCTTTACCAATATTTCCTGGGTTGATTCTAAGGCAATCAGAACCATATTCTGCCACTTTTAAAGCTATTTTGTAATCGAAATGAATATCAGTAATTAACGGCAAATTGACGGATTTTTTTATTATTTTAAAAGCTTCAGCAGCCTCCATAGTTGGAATTGAAACTCTAACCATGTCAGCACCAGCCTCTTTAAGGGAGTTTATTTGTGAAATAGTCGAATCAACATCACAAGTATCTGTATTCGTCATACTCTGAACGCTAATTGGAGCATCACCCCCTATTGCAACATCTCCGACAAATATTTGTCTAGAAAATCGTCTTTTAATTTTGTGTATTTGCTTCATAATTGCTTATAACCTCATCTAGACTCTCTTCATTACTCTCTAAAACCACGGAAGTAGTTGACTCATCAACCTCTTCAACAAATTTATTCTCATTTTCAACATACTCAGATGGCTGACTGATGATAATAGTGCTTGATTTGGTTTGAATTGAATCTAAGCTTTGAAAATAATACCACACACCAATTAGGAGCAATGAAAACAACATGACTGCAATTAATTTCCTAAATGATCTTTTTTTCTTTTTTGGATAATAATCAATTCCGTCCAACATTTCTTCTACTCTTGTCTAATACTTTTCCAGCAAGTTGACCACAAGCAGCATCAACATCATCGCCTCTTGTTCTTCTTGTAGTTGTCCGAATACCTGAGCGATGCAGGATATCTTGAAATTTATCTATAGTTTGATGATTTGAAGTTTTATATTGAGTTTCTGGAAATGGATTAAAAGGAATCAAATTGACTTTAGCAGACTCACGATCAAACCAAAAGTTCAAAAGTTTTGATAGCGATTTCGCATTCTCTATTGAATCATTTACATTTTCTAACATCACATATTCAAATAATATGTGTCTTTCTTGAGTTCCAGCATTTAAATAGTAATGACAAGCTTTCATTAATTCTTTTATTGGATATTTCTTATTAATTGGAACAAGTATATCTCTTAATTCATCATTGGGAGCATGTAAAGAAATTGCTAAGCTAACAGGAACTTTGTCTGACATTCTTAATAATGCAGGAACAATTCCTGAGGATGAGACAGTGACTCGTCTTCTTGATAATCCAAAAGCGCAATCATCTAAAAGGATCTGGCAAGCATCATAAACAGGCGACTCATTTAATAACGGTTCACCCATTCCCATAAAAACTACATTAGATATACGTTTATTTTGAGGAGCTAAATAATTTTGAGCAATTAAAACTTGCCCAATAATCTCATGAGTTTTAAGGTTTCTATTAAATCCTTGATAACCAGTTGAACAAAAAGTACACGCAAGTGAACAGCCAACTTGTGAGGAAATACAAAGCGTTCCTCTTTCTTTTTGAGGGATATAAACAGTTTCAATATGATTGTCTTGACCAAGTTTTATGACCCACTTGATAACCCCGTCATTTGAATGATTCATTGAAATAACTTCAGGCAAGTCAAGAGAGGCAATTGAATCAAGCTTTTGTCTCAAATCTTTTGAAAAATTATGCATATCACCAAAGTCATTAACACCTTGGTGATAGATCCATTGCATGATTTGTTTTGTACGGAAAGGTTTTTCACTCAAGTCAGAAAAAAACTCCTTAAACCTACTTTGAGTAAGTCCGAGAAGGTTTTGTTTTTCTAACATGAGAATGATTGTCTATTTTCTATCGTGTTCTAGGACAAACACCATTTTCACCAAAGAAATAAGCAATCTCAATAGCTGCATTTTCCAGTGAATCTGACCCATGAACAGCATTTTCATCTAAGGACTCTGCAAAATCTGCCCTAATAGTTCCTGCATCAGCTTCTTTTGGGTTTGTTGCACCCATAATCTCACGATGCTTGGCGACAGCATTCTCACCTTCTAGGACTTGAATCATTACAGGTCCAGAAGTCATAAAAGTCATTAAGTCATTAAAAAAAGGCCTTTCCTGATGAACAGCATAGAAGCCACCAGCCATCTCTTTATCTAAATGTATCATTTTAGATGCAACTATTTTAAATCCAGCATTTTCAAATCTTGAGTATATTTGACCGATAACATTTTTAGCTACTGCATCTGGCTTAATTATTGATAAAGTTTGCTCCATGGAATCTCCAATTATTTAAAAAGCGGCTATTTTACCATGCAGTTTAATGATTCTAAGTATTATGGAATGATTAGTCAGCAAAAGTTAGACTACAAAATATTTGATAAATTTTTTCTTCTACGATAGTTATCAAATTTATCATAAGCTTTAAAATAAACGCTCGCAATTGGGAGGAACCAAGGCGATCCAAAGTAATAAGGACGAGTCTGCAGGGATGTATCTTCGAAAACGGTTATTTTTTTATTGGGTTCTAAGATTTTTAAAGCAGCCATATGTCCTAGATAAGGAGCCATAGCCACTCCATTTCCACAATATCCCATAGCAGAATAGATTCCATCATGACACCCTAAATTTGGGAGCATACTAAAACTAAAGCCAGTAAACCCTGTCCAACAATGACTTATCTTTACTCCATCAAGCTCAGGAAAAATCTCAGATAAGGTTTTTCTAAGAAGTGGAAGTGCTTTTTCTGCCGACATTGAATGCATAGCAGCTCTTGTGCCAATCATTATTCTTTTTCCACAAGGTGTTGGTCGATAATAACAGTAGCGCTTTCTTGTTTCAACTATACAATGACCCCCTGGTATTAATGAATTTACTCTATCAGCCCCAATTTCATCAGTAGTTATAATAAAGCTAGGAACTGGCAGAATTCTTCTAGAGAGATAAGTTGATAGAGATGATCGAGTGTATCCGTTGGTTGCTATTAAAACATCCTTGCAGCTGATTGATTGATTACCAACTGAAACTATAAAGCCAGCTTGTTTATCACCAGACTTAGGAGTGACTTGTTTAACTGGCATTCGTCCAAAAACCTTTGCGCCAGCATTTGAAGCCATCTGGTGAAGACCATAATGAAACTTTCTGGGTTGAACAGAACCATGATCCTCATAGAACTGACCACCAAAGTATAAATCAGTTTTAACTGACTCCAACATTTTGGAAGAATCAATCATTCTAGAATTGAAATCATCGATAGCTTTTAATTTTTTTAGGTTCTCAGACATGCTTAAATGATCCTGAGGTAGCCATGAAGTTCTTAATCGCCCACAAATTTGAAGATCACAATCAATATTATTTTCTTTTATTAGGTCAGTAGTAAAAGCCAGTGATGCATTTGCCTCTTTATGAATTTTTCCAGCAATCTCAAGACCATATTTTTTTTCTGCTTCCTGGGGAGATACCTTATGTCCAGAACCCAACATCCCGCCGTTTCTTGTGCTTGCCCCAAAACCTAACTCTTCTGAATCAAAAACAACAACTGAAACACCAGATTTAGCTAAAGTGATTGCAGCACTTAAGCCAGTAAATCCAGCGCCTACAATTACGACGTCAGTATTCTTTGGAAGGCCATTGCTTTCTATGTACTTTGGCTGGTCTTCCCACCAATAAGGAGAGTATTTAGTCATTTTAAGATATTTAAATTAACAAAAAAGTATAGCAAGCTTTAACAAGCTTTGAGATATTTAATGATAATTTCAAATTTATTAAAATTTGAAATATATTTTCAAAAAATTTTAATAATATTCATTAAACTTAATATTACATGAACAAAATTAAATCTGATTCTATGAAAAATAAACTATTAAATTCTCCAATCTCTTTTCCAAAGACTTTACCCGATGGATATCATTATATTGAGGATGAGCCGGTTTATGATCCTAAAAAGCATCTAGCATTAGAGTATCCCAAAGATTCTACTTCATTGAATGACCTGGGTTATAGTAATCAGGAAATTTCTATGTGTCCAACCAATTTTGGTGTTTCTGGACCAGCAAGACTTTTATCAGATGAAGGCGTTAAAGTATTAATGCAATCTGCTCAATCACTAAGAAAGTATAGTTCCAGTGGAGGTGAAAGAATTCAATACTTACTGCGCGGTTGTGTCTATCGATCTAGATTCTTAAGGGATTTATGTTTGTGCCCTAATGTAGCTGATTTCTTATCTGAAATTTATGGAATCCCAGTTGCTCCTCATTCAATTCCTCTTCACCTTGGACATTTTAATTTTGCTCCAGATGATTTAAATAGGGCTGTAGACAAGTGGCATACTGATACCATTGGACTTGATTATGTTATGATGGTTTCAGACCCGAATCAACAAGTAGGCGGTCAATTTCAATATTTTCTTGGAACTAAAAAAGAAGTTCAGGAAATAAAAGATAACAATCAACCAATGCCAGAAGATAGGATTATTAGTCCACATTTCCCTGGCGCAGGCTACATAATTGTCTTGCAAGGAAATATGGTGGTTCATAGAGGAAGCAAACTAAAGGAGCCCTTTGATAGAGTTACAATGGTTAATGGATACGTTCCTTTAGATACAGAATCGCCTGATCCCTCAAGATTTGCCGATGTCAAAACTGTTGACCCTCACCAACTCCTTTTCCCTGAATGGGCTCGTCACAAAGCCTGGCTATCTAAAGGCAAATTAAATCGTCTAATTGAAGAGCTTCCTTTTACTGATGATAAAGATCTTATAATTAACGAGCTAAAAAATGCAATTCAAGACGTTGAGACTGCGATTAGTGATTTATCAGAAAGTGGCTCAGGTGAACAAAACTTTTATGGAGATTTAGAAAAGTAAAACTTAATTAATTTAATTATTTTAAGCTGACAAAAAAAAGGCGCACAAAGCGCCTTTTTCAAAGAAACAGAGTAACTTAATTAGTTACATGCATCTTTCAATGCTTTACCAGCTTTGAATGCTGCAACGTTCGAAGCTTTAATTTGAATAGTCGCTCCAGTTTGCGGGTTACGGCCAGTACGAGCTGCACGACTTCTAACTACAAAGCTACCGAATCCAGTAAGCTGAACTCCATCACCACTAGCCATTGCTGAAGTGATCGCGCCTGTTGTAGCGTTAAGTGCTCTAGCAGCATCTGCTTTAGATAAGTTTGCACCTGAAGCGATTGCATCAATTAATTCTGATTTATTCATTTTAATTCTCTCCAAAAAAAGTTTGTTAAAAAAAAGATAGAGCGTAAGAGGTAACATTGACACCTATTAGAGGTAACTTTTACACCTATTTTAGGAGGAAAGAATCAAAAGAAACCATCTGCCTCCAACGCTGTACCTAGTGGTTATTGTACTATCAAAATAATACTATTTGAAAAATAATTTAAAAAAAATATAATATTTTATTTGTTGCTTTCTTTTAGGGCTCTGGCTTTATCTAATTTCCAATCTTTTTCCTTAATGTCTTGTCTCTTGTCGTAAGCTTTTTTACCTTTCGCAACTCCAATCTCTAGCTTGACTTTACCTCTAGCCCAATACAATTTTAGAGGAACTACGGTTGCACCCTTTTGTGTTATTTTTTCTCTAAGTTTATTGATTTCAAGTTTATTAAGAAGTAGTTTTCTGGTTCTAATAGGATCACAATCAACATGACTTGAGGCAGATTTTAATGGTGATATGTGAGCTCCAAAAAGAAACATTTCATTATTTTTATAGATCACATAGCTCTCTTTTATTTGAACCTTATTCTCTCTCAAACTTTTGACTTCCCATCCAAGTAAACTTAGTCCAGCCTCGAGACTTTGTTCGATAAAATAGTCATGCCTTGCTTTTTTATTTAAGGCAATAGTATTTGAATTATCTTTTTTATTTTTTGCCATGCATCGTATTTCTAAAAGTGCAATAGTTCCATATTCCCCCCAGCAAATGTTTGAGCTGGTCAATAATATTAATGACTACTCGAATTTTTTAAACTGGTGTGACTCTTCATCTATTTTAAATGAAACTGGCAATCAAATTACTGCCTCGGTTCAGATAAATAAAAATGGATTTAAACAAACTTTTACAACCATCAATACCTCTTTACCCTATCAATCAATTCAGATGCAACTTCTTGATGGACCATTTGAAGAGCTGAGTGGTGAATGGCGTTTTGAATCTCTAGGCGATACTGCAGCAAAAGTTTATCTTGAACTTGAATTTAGTTTTAAATCTAGAATTGCCGACATGACAATGTCTCCATTATTTAAAAGTATTGCGAATTCACAATTAGATGCATTTGTTGAAAGAGCTCAATATATCTATGGCTAAAATCATAGCCTTTAACAAGCCTTTTGGCGTTATTTGTCAGTTCAGTGGTGAGGGTGATACTCTAGCTGATTATGTAAATATTCCGAATATTTATCCGGTAGGAAGATTGGATAAAGACTCTGAAGGCCTTGTCATATTAACGGATGATGGAAAGCTTCAACATAAAATCTCTAATCCAAAAAACAATAAGACCAAGACCTATATTGTCCAGGTAGAGGGAGAAATAACTGAAGAGGCAATAATTGAACTTCAATCTGGAGTTTCACTAAAAGATGGTCTAACAAAGCCAGCTTTTAGTGAAAAAATACAAAAACCAGATTGGCTTTGGGACAGAACACCCCCCATTCGAAAACGAAAACTGATTCCAACCTCTTGGATTAAAATCTCAATTACTGAAGGGAGAAATAGGCAGATTCGCAGAATGACAGCAAATGTTGGATTTCCAACATTAAGATTAATAAGAATTCAAATTGATCAATGGAAACTAGCAAACATTAAAGTAGGCTCATATGTCTCTCTTTAAAGATTCATACTCTGCACTAATCTGCAATGATCCAGATGATAAGGTCGCTCTAACTATTGAGCTTCTTAAATACCTAGAAAAGGATTTAGGTTCTAAATTTGAAATAAAAAAAATGCCCTCTCCTGGCCGACCAATTAAACCAAGATTGGTGAGCTTCAATGGCTCACCAAAAAGAGATAAGTCAGACCTTGGGATGATAAAAAATATTCATGCAATTTGTCATATTGAGTTTAATGCTATCAATTTAGCCCTTGATGCGATATATCGTTTTCAAGAGATGCCTCATCAATACTATCTTGACTGGATTAAGGTCGCATCGGAAGAGTCACATCATTTTTCACTTCTTAAAAACTACCTGGAAGAGCTTGGACATCATTATGGAGATTTTGATGCGCATAATGGATTATGGCAAATGTCAGTTGATACCGACTATGATGTTTTAGTAAGAATGGCTCTTGTTCCAAGAGTATTAGAAGCAAGAGGGCTAGATGTAACCCCTAGTATTAGAAAAAAATTTTGTGATTCAAAGTTCACCAAAATGGTTGATATATTAGACATTATTTTTGAGGATGAAATAGGGCATGTCAAAATTGGTAATTATTGGTACAAGTATTTATGCAACAAAAGAGGTGTTGATGCAGTTCAAACATTTGATGAGCTTATAAAAAAGCATATTGGATCAAATTTGAGGGGTCCGTTCAATACCGAGGCCAGACTGCTCTCAGACTTCACTAGAGATGAAATACAGTATTTAGAACACCCAAAGCAGCCTTAATCTTATCCAATTTCATCCATAGCTTGATTCGCTAAAAGGTCAGCCATATCATTTCCTGGGTCATCGCTATGACCTTTAACCCATAGCCATTTAATATTATATTTTTGATTGAGAGCATCTAATTGCTTCCAGAGCTCAACATTTTTGACTGGCTTTTTATTTGCAGTCTTCCAGTTTTTTGATTTCCAGCCCTCAATCCATTCATTAATTCCTTGGATGACGTATTTAGAGTCTGTATACAAGTCTACAGAAATCTCATTTGACTTAAGAGCCTCCAAGGCCTTAATAGCAGCAGTGAGCTCCATTTGATTATTCGTAGTATTATGCTTAGACCCCTTTAGTTTTTTATCATGGTCCTTGTATCGAAGCCATACACCCCACCCACCAACTCCAGGATTTCCTCGGCATCCACCATCTGTATAAATTACAATCTTATCCACAATCTAATTATCTACATTAATCTGAAACCAATATTCAAGTAGTGCTAAATGCCATAATCTTGAGCCGTTTAATGCAGTCATATAATCCCTCGGTGAATCAATAACCTTATTAACAAACTGTTCATCAAAAACGTCTCGTTGCCTGCACGCACTTGATAGAAGTATATCAGACATAAATTCTAAAAATTCTCCCTGAATATACTTGAGAGCTGGCATTGGAAAATAACCTTTTTTTCGATCAATTACTGAGTCGGGTAAAAGCCCTCTTGAAATATTTTTAAGTGGGTACTTGCCCTCCTCTCTCATTTTTAATGAGGGTGGAATGCTTAATGCCCATTCAACTAGCTCAGTATCCATAAATGGCACTCTGGCCTCTAAGCCCCATGCCATAGTCATATTATCAACCCGCTTCACTGGATCATCAACTATCAGTCGCGTCATATCCGTTCTAAATACTTTATCAATAAAAGAGTCAGCCCCAGGCTTGGAAAATTCTTTATTGAGCCATCTATGTGTGTGATTATCTCCTCGAAATTTGGCAGTAACAGTCTGCAAATACTCTTTATGGGGTCTGTCAATATAGTGTTTTGAAAAACGCTCTATTTCATTCCCGCCTTCATCAGCCATTCTCGGATACCAAAAGTAGCCTGCAAAAGCTTCATCAGCTCCTTGTCCAGAAAGCACAACTTTGGTGTGCTTTGATACCTGCTCTGAGAGCAGATAAAATGCAACAGCATCTTGACCAACCATGGGCTCAGACATATTTAAAACTGCCTCAGATAATCTTGGAAGAACTTCTTGATTGCTCACTCTGTACTTCTTGTGCTCGGTATCAAATTTGGAGACAATTTGGTCTGAGTATTCAAACTCACTCCCAGCCTCATCATCAATATCTTCAAAACCAATCGAGAAAGTTCTGATCCTCTCATGCCCTGCCTCTCTGAGGAGTGCAACAATTAGAGATGAATCAAGACCCCCAGAAAGTAAGACACCAATTGGGACATCTGATGCATTCATCCTTTTTGTAACCGCAGCAGTCAAAAGTTCATGAGTTTTCTCAATATACTCTTCATCACTAACCTCATTTACTGGTCTTTTGGCATTTGGACTCCAATATGTTTTTTCTTGGACTTGACCATCAGAGCTAAGAATCATATAGCTACCAGGCTTTAACTTTTGAATTCCATTAATGATTGTATTGGGTGCTGGAACTACTCCATGTAAAGATAGTTGTTGTTGAAGAGCAATGGGGTTGATACTCTTATCAAGTTCTTGTGTAAGAAGCGCCTGTGTATTTGATGCAAATGTAAATGCTTTAGAAGTAGAGTTGAAGTAGAGTGGTTTAATTCCCATTCTATCTCTAGCAATAAATAATTTTTTAGTAGAGTGGTTCCAAATAGCAAATGCAAACATACCATCTAAATGCGCTAGACATTTTTCACCCCAGAAGTGGTAAGCCTTAATAATAACTTCTGTGTCTGAATGCGAAAAGAAACTATAACCCTTATTTGATAATTTGGAACGAAGTGATTTATAGTTATAGATTGTCCCGTTGAAGACTAATGTTAATTCAAGCGTCTCATCAACCATTGGCTGAGATCCATAATTAGATAAATCAATAATGCTCAGTCGTTGGTGACCAAAGCCAACATGCTGAGCAGTCCATTGACCGCTTGAGTCAGGCCCTCGTCTAGCTAGCTTTGACATCATATTACCTAGTGACTCTGACGAGACCTCTCTTCCATCAAAGCGAAACTGACCACAGATACCACACATAAAATTAGCCCTAAAGTTAAATTTAAAATAAATTCATTAATCAAAATATAGATATTTGAAAACTATTTCTGTAATGTGGCTTATTTTAAAAAATGTAAAATAGTCATTTTATCAAGTATTACTATTCAAAATGCCTCAAACACTTTACGACAAACTAATGAGTGCACACAAAGTTTTAGAGCAAGATGGCTCTACCCTCATTTATATTGACCGTCAATTAATCCATGAAGTCACGTCTCCCCAAGCCTTTGAAGGTCTTTCTATGGCTGATAGGAAAATTTGGCGAAATAAATCTAATCTAGCGGTTCCGGATCACAATGTACCAACTACTGATCGATCAAAGGGTGTTAGCAGTATATCTGACCCTGTTTCTAGACTTCAGGTTGAAACTTTAGATAAAAACTGTGAGACATTCGGAATCAACGAAATTCAAATGAATGATGTGCGCCAAGGGATTGTTCACGTCATCGGGCCAGAGCAAGGTGCAACTTTGCCAGGAATGAGTATAGTTTGTGGTGACTCTCATACAACAACTCACGGGGCACTTGGAGCCTTAGCATTTGGAATAGGGACTTCTGAAGTCGAACATGTCCTTGCAACAGGTTGCCTTTGGCAGAATAAAGCCAAAAATATGAAAATTGAAATTAATGGAGAGTTGGCCAGTAATGTTAGCGCCAAAGATCTCGCGCTTTATATTATTGGCAAAATTGGTACTGCTGGAGGTACGGGTTTCGCTATTGAGTTTTGTGGAAACACAATCCAAGAAATGAGCATTGAAGGGAGAATGACACTATGCAACATGTCTATTGAGGCTGGGGCAAAAGTAGGACTAGTCGCAGTAGATCAAAAGACAATCGAATACGTCAAAGGAAGGCCTTTTTCTCCAACAGGAGATATCTGGGAGTCGGCCCTAAAATATTGGAGAACTCTTCATAGCGACCCTGAGTCTCATTTTGATGAGTCAATCCTAATAGATGCAAGAAAAATTAAACCTCAGGTCACCTGGGGAACCTCACCTGAAATGGTTGTTGATATTAATGGATCTACTCCAGATCCAGCTCTTGAAGAGGACGAAGTCAAAGCAGAAAGTATTCGAAATGCGCTAAAGTATATTCATTTAGAACCCAATACTTTAATGAGTTCAGTCGAGATAGATAAGGTCTTTATTGGGTCATGTACTAACTCAAGGATTGAGGATTTAAGAGCCGCTGCAGGAGTTGCGAAAGGCAAAAAAATTGCTGAAAATGTAAAATTGGCACTTGTTGTCCCCGGCTCTGGACTTGTAAAAAAACAAGCTGAAGAAGAGGGACTTGATCAGATTTTTAAAGATGCTGGTTTTGAGTGGAGAGAGCCTGGTTGTTCAATGTGTCTGGCTATGAATGCAGACAAGCTAGAGGTTGGTGAAAGATGTGCAAGTACCTCTAATCGAAACTTTGAGGGTCGCCAAGGTCAGGGTTCATTTACTCACCTTGTAAGCCCAACAATTGCAGCTGCAACAGCAATAGCTGGTCGGTTTTCAGGAGTTGATTCATGAAAAAATTTACCTCTTTAAGCTCTATTGCAGCTCCTCTTGATCGTGCCAATATTGATACAGATGCAATTATTCCAAAACAGTTCCTAAAATCAATAAAAAGAAGTGGGTTTGGACCCAATTTATTTGATGAGTGGCGCTATTTAGATCATGGGGAGCCTGGTATGGATAATTCAAAACGTCCAATAAATCCTGATTTTGTACTAAACAATCCAAAGTATTTTGGGGCTCAGATTCTTCTTACTAGAAGAAATTTCGGATGTGGCTCTTCAAGAGAGCACGCACCATGGGCACTTGAAGATTTTGGCTTTAGAGCAATCATTGCACCAAGTTTTGCTGATATATTCTATAACAATTGCTTTAAGAATGGCATACTTCCAATTACACTCAACAGTGAAATTGTAGATACTTTATTTAAATATAGTGGACAAATATCTATTGATTTAGATAAGCAGACGGTTGAAACAGAAAACCAATCCTATAATTTTGAGGTCGATCCTGAAAGAAAGAGAAGACTCTTAAATGGCTTGGATGATATTGGTTTAACATTGCAGCATGAGAGTCAGATTCGTTCATTTGAAAAAGAACACTTTGCCAAGTTTAGCTGGTTATGATTGGTCATCTTAAAGGAAAAATCATAACCAAGAACCCTCCGGAAGTTCTTATTGAAGTTGGAGGAATTGGATATGAAGTGCTTTGCCCAATGTCAACCTTCTATGAACTGGATAATTTAACTGAAGATGTTTTGTTATTTACCCATCTAAGCATTAAAGAGGATGCCCATACTTTATTTGGGTTCATTACCAAGGACGAAAAGAGTGTGTTTAGAGAATTAATCAGAGTTAATGGTGTAGGACCCAAGGTTGCTCTTGCAATTCTATCTAATCTGAGTGTTCACTCTTTGGTTGAATGCATTTCTACAGAGGATTCTGATTTGCTAGCAAAGACGCCCGGAATTGGCAAAAAAACTGCTCTAAAACTGATAGTTGAGTTGAAAGACCGACTTATCAAAGTTGAACTCTCTGGAAGCACTGCAAAACCAAGTGGTTTAAAGCAGGACTCAAATCCAAATGCTAGGCAGGCCATTGATGCCCTACTTTCTCTTGGTTTTAAAGCTAAAGAGGCTAATAGAATGGTTTCAAAAATTGAAGACAAAGACCTCAGTACTGAGCAGATAATTCGATTAGCTCTTCAAAATAAGTAGTCAAACAGGCGCTTTTTTCCTTGAAAATTTTGCTCCAATTCTGCCAAGCATATTGATGAAGTCATAATTCATTAGGTACATACAAGGCAAAAGAATCAGCGTTAAAAATGTTCCAAATATTAGGCCATATCCAAGTGCAAGTACCATTGGCTGCAAGAATACATCAGTTCCTCCAATGCCATAAGCAAGCGGCAATACTCCAGCCATTGTTGTTAGCGTAGTCAAGACCACGGCCCTCAAACGATCTCTTGAACCTCTTGCGATCCATACCGTTTTATCTTCTAATTTTGCGCTCTTATCCCTTAAATAATTCAGATGACTAACCATAACCAGTGAGTCATTTACAATAACACCCATTAATGCCAATGACCCAGTCAAAGCAAAAAAGCTGAGCGGCTCACCATGGAAATAGAAAGCCCAAATAACTCCTATCAGTGAAAATGGAACAGCAGCCAACACCAACATAGGCTGTGAATAAGAATT
>Ga0209425_10003112_pt1 | contig 17921 bp, 12 predicted proteins | sample COG_05_FD_184749 | JGI IMG/M metagenome (GOLD analysis project Ga0209425, IMG submission 184749) | Pelagic Microbial community sample from North Sea - COGITO 998_met_05 (SPAdes) (version 2) | ecosystem: Environmental > Aquatic > Marine > Neritic zone/Coastal water | place: Helgoland, sampling...
TTTCTTTTTTATCTTCTATATTTAATAAAGTTTCTAATTCAACATTTTCTTTTTTATCATTATTTATATTATTAATACCAGAACCATTTTGATTAGATGTATTATTATTATTTAATGTGTAATTGGAATATTTGTCACTAGAATCATTTTCATTTTTATTTAAAGAATTTTCGATCTCTTTTTTTACCATTTTCCTTAAATTTTCTTTTGCGTTATTTGATATAGACATTGATATATCATCTATATCTGAATCATCACAATAATCATTTCCTAAATATTCTTTTAATATATTTTTTACTGGTAATAATTTTCTTATTGTTTCTTCAATTGTAATTTCAATAATTCTTTCAGATTCAAACATATTTCTTTGTAATTCTAAATTGGAATATTTATGGAAAAATAGATCGGGTCGTTTCCAAAATTTTCGAGCTATATCTATATAACATTTATGAATAAAATTTTTCCCATTTGGTATTTTAAGTTCAATTGTTTTATCTTTTTTACCTTTGACTTTAATTGCTGTTAATACTTTAGTATGACTAACAAACACTGCTGTTATTAATTCCTCAATCCAATCACATGAACTTATTTTCATAATTCTTTCATATTCTCCTTCAATTATACTATTATTCCATGTTGGAATATCACTTAATAATTCTTGAAATGTTTTAAGATAATTATTATATTTACTAATTTTAATTGACTCTTTATAAACAGATTCAATTCCTTCATATATTCTTGGAGAAATCATATTTATTAATTGTTTTGTATATTCAGTTTTAGCATCTACTAATACATGATGATAATTTGACATTTAAATTTAATTATATTTATTTAAATAATTACTAACGCATTGAAAATATTGATTATAAATTATAAAAACTTAATATTAATTGGAAAAATTTTTAAATACCGTGTTATATTATATGTATTTTTATGTAATATTATATATATGGTGGAATTATTAAGGACTCATAACTTTACAGGTTTAGCTTTTAAGACAGCCGACAACTGGTTTCCTATTATAAATAAAGAATATTATGAAAATAAACCAATTAAATATTTAGAGATAGGAACATCTCATGGATCAAATATTATATATGTATCTAAAACGTATGGCGCGCATCCTGAAAGTAAATTATATTGTATAGATCCTTGGATAGATTATAAAGATTATCCTGAATATAAAAATAACCAAAAAAATATATATAATATTTTTTTAAAAAATATTACAAATAGTGGTGAAAAAGATAAAATAATTATTAACCGTGGATTTTCTAATAAAGAAATAGTTAAATTAGAAGATAATTTTTTCGATATTATTTATATTGATGGAAATCACGAACCTGAATATGTTTTAGAAGATGCTGTTTTAAGTTTTAGAAAACTTAAGGTGGGGGGAATAATGATTTTTGATGATTATGGATGGGGTGGTCCAGATTTAACAAAAAAAGGTATAGATGGATTTTTATCTGGATATCATAAAAAAATTGAGTTATTAAATATAAATCATAATGCGCAAACATTTATTAGAAAAAAAGAAGGACATAATTAACAAATTATAAAAGAAATAAATAAACCTATTAGAGAAATAAACCTATAATAAATAAATTATATTTTAAATTAATTTTAAACTATAATTAAATATTGATGCACTTGCACCTAGGGCGAAATCTAGTAATAAAAATATCCAAGCATATTTATTTTTTTTTATCGCATATAAACTAAATCCTAAATATAACAATCCATGTATTACTCTAATATTATTCCACCATATTGTTTTTCCATTTGTTTCTAATCCGGTTTTTCTTAAATCTAATAAATATATTATAAAAAACCCAAAAGCAGGTATTAATAATAAATAACCAAGATATTTTAAATATTTAATAGAAATATATTTAGCAATAATAGCTAAACATAATCTTATTGGAAGACATAAAAATAAAAAAAGTAAAATTGAATTCATATTATTATATATATTTATTAAAATTGTAACAATATTTATTAAAAATAGTACAATATTTATTATTTTTTTATATTTTAATAGTTTTATAAATTTCTATATTAATTTAAAAATTTAATGAAAAACATGACTATCTAGTGGTTGTGAATATGGATTACTTTTAAATGCGTTAAGCATTTCAGGATTAATCCTCGAAGCAATTTTATCATTATCTAATTGGTCTTTATAAGTTGTGACAGAACATTGTTTGATTTCCCCAATTGAATTATATACTTTTGTTGTATTAGGATTTCTTGTATTAATATAGTCACCTTCAATTTTTTTAATATCCATGTTAATAAAATTTTTATCTATATTCATAGATATATTAGATTGAGTAGGTTTTCTATTTTTTAAAGTATCCTCTTTTACTTGATTTAATGTCATATTATAAATATCATTATATGACATTGGTTTATTATTTATACTATCAGCTGTGCCAGTATATTCTTTAGTTGAAAATTGTCTATTTGTATTTGGAGCTTCAAATACATTTGTAATATATCCTTTTCCACCATTATTATTAACATCGCCTTGCATTATACCAGTATATTCTTTAGTTGAAAATTGTCTATTTGTATTAGGTGCTTCTTTTATATTAGTTAAATAAGCTCCTTCTTTTCCTTCAAGATTATTTATATTTCCGGTTCTTGTATCATCAATAGTAGTTTCTTTAATAGTAGTTCTTGCTACATTATTGGGGTCATAAACATATTGTTTATTAAATCCAGATAGATTACCAGAATGAGTATCATGTATATTGGTTTCTTTTATAGTAGTTCTTGTAATATCATTTGGATCATATACTGTTTGTTTATTGTTTAATTTCATATTTAGTATAGTATCTTCTGGTTTTGTAGTATTTCTTATAGTTATTTTTGGTTTAATTTCTTCTTTGTCATAAACGATACCTTTAGAATTAGTAGATGTTTGTAAATATCCGGTTCTAGTATCATGAATATTAGTTTCTTTAATAGTGGTTCTTGCTACATCATTCGGGTCATATGCTTGACCTCGTTCCCTGGCTCCAATATTACCGGTTCGTGTATCATGAATATTCGTTTCTTTAATAGTGGTTCTTGCTACATCATTGGGATCATATGTATGACCACGTTCCCTGGCTCCAATATTACCAGTTCTTGTATCATGAATATTCGTTTCTTTAATAGTAGTTCTTGTAATATCATTTGGGTCATAAATTGTTAATTTAGTATTATTTTTTAGATTACCAGTTCTGGAATCATGAATATTAGTTTCTTTAATAGTTGTTCTTGCGACATTATTAGGATCATATACTGTTAATTTATTTTTTCCAGATAAATATCCAGTTCTTGTATTATGAATATTAGTTTCTTTTATAGTAGTTTTTGCTATATCATTTGGATCTCTAGATGTATGATTTTTAGGACCAGTGATATTTATATTACCCGATTTTCTTATATTTGATATTAAATTTTCTTTTCTTGTAGTTCTAAATATATCCTGAATAGGTGCAACTAATGCTTTAACAATAGATGTTAGATTTGTAATATGAGTTCTTTTCCCAGTAATATCTCTTTCATTTGGGGGTAATTTTATATTTTTTTTACCATAATCGGCAATATTTGTATTTTTCCAATTATCTTCCATATTAATATTTCTTGGACCAGATGATTTAAATATATTTTTAGTAGATTTTCTATAATTTCCTCTAGCTTTTTGATTAATTTTTGTTGCCGGTTCACTTGGTCCTAAATAAGATTTACTTTTTTTCCTATTAGTATCGGGCATTATAATGCAAGATTTGTATTTTTCTTTGGTAAATGCACCAACAGTTGTGAAATATTTTTCAGGACCATGTTTAGAATATGTATCTGGTCTAAATTTATTTACTTTTCCTATTACTTTAGGTTTTTGATTAATTGCTTTACCAGAAATAATTCTTCCTTTATATGTTAATTTAGGATTAGTAATAACTCTTTTTTCATCCACCGATTTAGGCATATAATATTCTCGTGTATCAGCTTGATGAAAACCCCCACTTGGAATATTTGTATATCCATTATTTAAGCCGGGACCAACTATAACTTTTTCTATAGGAAATTCATTTGTTTTTTTTTGTGATGGTAAATATCTATTTAATATTTTTTCAGTATTTATTTGTGTTCCATAAACATTATTAATATTTTTACTTGGTTTAAAAAAAGGTTCAGTTTCTTTTTTTTTAGTATCTAATTTATCAGTTCCTGTGTATAATTCTAAAATAGGTTGATTAGCAAATTCATATGTATTTTGTTTTACACTTCCACCAAAAAAAGGTGTCATATTATTATGTGAAAATTCTTCTACATGCATTGATTCTCCTGATAACTTACTAATAAAATTAGAATTAGAATTGTTTGTATTTTCAGGTTGTTGTAAATATTTAATTGCATTATGATGTGTATTAAAAATTTTATTATTAAATTGTGGAGGAATAATATTAGTTTCAATAGCATTTCTAGATTTTTGAAAGTTGTTATTAACTTTTGTTATAATTTTTTTTTTAGTTTTATTATAATAATTACTATCATAAATATTATTTTCAGATGGATTAGGTTCATTTAATTTTTTATCTTTTAAAATTCTTTCCTTACCATCTTTACTTAACATAAAACCAGCTCCTATAATTGATCCTGCGAGTAAAAATTCCATAGTATATATTAATATATTAAATGATTTTAATTTTATAATTTTTTTATAATAAATAATTTATAAAAAATTTATCTTAATAATTTTTATCTTAATAATTTTTAATTTGGCTACATTTTCTCCAATGAACTGATGGTGGGTCAGTATTAACGGAACAAGTTGGTCCAGTAGGCACACATGGTAAATCTCCTCCTTTAGGAAGAGCCTGTTCAGGATCTATAAGATTAGGAATACACGGTCTATGATTATCCTTAACAATAATTCTATTGGAAATATTATAGTCAAATGGAATTTCAATTCTTTCCTGTGGATTATTACATAACCATTCCCATCGATTCCATCCAGTTCCTCTTAAATTACAAGCGGGATTTGATAATCTAGTATCTTCGGCGGGGATAAAACAATCTTTAAAATGATGTAAATTATCATCAGGATAACGTTGTCCATTTTTTAAATTCTTTTTTTTACAATTGCCAATTACACCTTGTCCACACGGTTGTCCAGAAGTACATAATGATTCAGGACAACATGGGACGTAGTTTTTAGATGGGTCTTTCGATTTTCTTCTATTAAGACCTAATAATTCAGAATCAACATCAATTAAAAATTTTGTTTTATCAATTGAATTACCTTGTGATTGTAATCGAATTGATGGTGGGTAGGGATAACATTCTTGGCAAGATATTTTGGGCTCGTCCAATTTATATACACCCGGACCAACGGATTGATTAAGCTCTTGAGAATATGCTCCAGTATCATAATTTAGTCTATTAAAACTCATAGTTAATATATAATATAAATATAAAAAATTTTTATTCAAATATTTATATTAAATTAAATCTGTACTGAATTTTAATTAAGTTGCTATGCTAAGGGGTGTTTAAATTAATGGCTAGCATTTTTTAAATTTCATAGCGGGTGGTAAAGGAGTTGGTCTATATCTTATCATTTGACACGATGGTAAATGTTGTAAATTAGTATCAATATTTCTAGTTTTTCCAGAACATTTTCCAGTTAAAGTAATATTATTATTTTTAGATGGAGCATATTTCATTTTAGGACATAATGATAATTTTCTAGTAGCGCCTCTTAAATCATTTTCCAAGTCTATAAGATTTCCTTTAATATGACTAACAGCTGTTCCTCCAACTAATCCTAATTCATGTCTGCATTTTTGGCAATTTTCATATTTCATTGGGTTAAGAACATAAGCAAGTGGTTCAACACTTTCATCCATTCTTTTTACATAAGCACACGTATCATACATTAATCTGTTTGAGCTCATCTCTATATATTATGGATAGAATTTTTTTATAAAGAAATTTTAAATTAGGTAATTAATTTATTATTTTTTGGACCAATGATTTTTATCAAATTTAAATCCACATTTTTTTAAATAATTTTTATTTCTTATAACTTGTCGCGATGGTTGCCCACCTCTGACCCACGTTTTATCATTATCTTCCGGAATAATATTTTTAGGATTTTGTATAGTATTTCGAATACATGGAATTTGAGGAATAAATCGATCAATATATATTCCAGATAAATTATTACATGATTTATTTTGAAAAGTATCTTCACTTGGTAATAATTTAGATTCTATACATATATTTCCCATTCCGCGTCCCATATACGGTATAGTCTTAAATGGTCTTTCTAATAATTGATTAATACATCTTTTATTTGTAAGATTTTTAGCATTTCTTAATTTAGAATCATTGTCTATATTACACCCATTCATTGATGTCCATCCATAACCATCTTTATGAATTATATTTGGCTGTTGAAGACTTGTTTCTAAAACTGTAGGAGCTTCGCAAATATAATCATGAAAATTACTTGTATGATAAATACCTGATTTTTGAGAAGTTTTAGTTCTAACTTTTTTATAACAATTATCTTCATTAAGCTTACTCAATTGTTGAATATTAAATTTATTACTAATACTGTTTTGTTTCATTATAATATATTAAAAGATTTTTTAACTTAATTTATCTTAATGTTAATTTATCTTAATATTAATTTAAATCACCTTTATTTGTAAATTTATATAATGGATTATAATTATTAGCTACACATTGTAATCCATTACCTTCTTTACATGTTGGTGGAACATTATATAACCAATTCGCAAATTTATCTTGATTATTTGGAATAGTAGTAATAGCTGTGGTATAAAATTGTCTTTGAGAATTTTGATTTTGAAAAACATCATTGACATCTCTATATAAATTTATATTGAATTTATCTTCTATATTTTTGGAAATTTCAGAATCATATTGGATATTTTTATTAATTAATGATTCCCTATTTGGATTATTTATATAATCATTCATTGTAATATTCATAAATGGATTATTTTTAGTAGGTTTAACATAATTTATATCATAATTATTATTATAATTATTATTATCTATATTTTTAAATTCATCAATACTTTCATTTATATTACTAATATTTTTATAAAGCATATATGTAAATAATAATGATAGTATGAAAATAAATAAATATAAATATTTACCAGAATAAAAATACATTATCAAACTAATATACAAAGATAACCGTGTAATAGCATTAAGTTTTTCAAAACTGGACATATCAGGTGTCGGAAAGAATTCTGTTAATCTATTAGTTTTAAAAAGTATTTCAGGAGATTTAAACCAAAATTTATCATTCATTTATAATATATTTAGAAAAGATATTAAAATTATTTTTCCAGTTTTTCTTTTAATGCTTTTTTTTTTGCTTCTAATTTTTTTCTTAATCTTTCTCTTCTATTTTGTAATTTAATCCTATTATTAGCTTGTGGTGCTGGCATTGATGTTGGATTATTAAAATTGTTTGACATTTGTGAAAATAAATTAGAAAACATACTATTTTCACCTAAATTTGGATTATTTAAATTAGACATAATTTTATTGACATCATCTGGTGTTGATGTGGGCGTTGATGTGGGCGTTGATGTTGTTGTTGATGCGGCTGGGGTATTAAAATTGTTTGACATTTGTGAAAATAAGTTAGAAAACATATTATTTCCACCTAAATTCGAATTATTAAAATTAGACATAACTTTTTTGGCATCATTAAATAGTTTATTTTCATCAATATCACCTGAACTTATTTTATCATGCATTTTACTAGTTATATTTGATACTAAATTCATTAAACCACTTGTATCGTTTTCCAAATTACCTGACATTAAATTTTTTAATAATTCTGCTGGATTATCTAAATTAATTTTTTCAGGATCAATTTCTTCAGCGATTTCTTTAGCTAATTCTCCTATAGTTCCGCCAAATATATCAGGCATTTTAAAATTAGCAAAAGAGTTAGTTTCTTTATTATTACCATTATCATTATCATCATTATCATTATCAATATTTGTATTTTGTAAATCTTTATTTGAAATATTATTTGTTAGTGATTCAATAATATTTAAAAATGTTCTTGTAGTTTCGTCTAAAGATTTATCATCACTTTTTATGTTTTTTAAATCTTTAATTATAGATGTAATATTTTTATTTTTTGTATATTCATATGAATACAGATATAAAGTATGTAAATATTTCCATATATTGTTTTTATGTTCTTCACTTAATTGTGTATCATTCCAAATTTTATGAAAATTTACCTTTTCAATTAAAACTAAACCTTCTGAAAATATAATTTCATTTTTTGTTGATATATCCTGTCCTTTATTTCTACAATTTTTTATATATTCATTAATATAAACTATACCAGTTAAAGGAAATTTATAATGTGATTCTATAGTTTGTTTTAGGTCAGGATAGTTATTAATAATAATTAATAAAAATTGTTCAAGGTTTGTATTAAATTTATCTGTACTAGATGACATATAAAATTAATAATTATATTTTTTTTATCTTATTAACGCGATAAGGTGCATTTATTATTGAGAATTATTAAAACTTGTAGGTATTTCCATATATTTTCTTTACTATCATCATCCATCGATGACCAATATTTTCTTAAATTCGCAATAATACTTTCAGCATAATCTATTTTTTGATTAATAATTTCTATATTATCACCCTCTGTAAAATTATTATTCATTAAAAATTCTTCATCTTTAGACATTATTTGACTTTCATATTGCTTAACATATTTATTAAATATTTCACTCAATTTTCTAGGATTTGTTCTTTTTATAAAACCAACTGTAGTTTTTGAAAATATAATATCAGGATCATTTGGATACATTTTAGATAAATTATTAATTAAATTTTGAAGCTGGTTAGTAAATGCAGATAGAGTTGACATTTATATTCTTTAATATAATATTTAAATAAATTAAACTTATCTTTAATTAATTATCTTTATATTGAATAATCTTTATCTTGAATAATCTTTATCTTGAATAATCTTTATCTTGAATAATCTTTATCTTGAATAATCTTTATCTTGAATAATCTTTATCTTGAATAATCTTTAGACCTTGCATTTTTAAATTCTTCTAATCTAGAACTAATATCTAAATTTATATTTAATTTTTTAGACTTTGAACCTTTATTAATTTTATTTTGGTTTGGAATTCCAGAATTTTTAGTACCTAAAAAAGAATATGAATGATTTATAGGATTAGAATTGCCGATAAAAGAATATTGATCAGACCAATTATTTCCCATTTCGCCTGGTAAAAAATGGCTTATACCAGAATTATCATTTGATTCTGTAATTTTTGTATCAGATTGAGATTCAGATTTTGATTCCGATTCACCAGGAACAAAATTATTAAAAAAAAAATAAATAGCGTCTCCAGTCATTGGCTGTCTACCCTTTATTATTAATGTTGGAACACTTTTAATATTTTTAGGAATATTTTTATTATTTGTAACATTAATTTTTATAATAGAATTTAATATATTTTTTTTTTTTAAATCATTCCATAATTTAATACAATGATTACAATTTGGTGAAAAAAATAAAATTGGTTTATTTGACATTTCTATAAATCATTAATATATAAATTAATTATATTTTTTACACAAGTATTTAAAAATTTGATAATAATATTATATATATTATTTATAGATAAAAAATGAGTTTTTTTAAAAATTATAAAAATGAAACTAAAGTTGGAGAAACGGTTTTGGATATAAGTTTCGAATTATTAAATGTACGACTTGGATTAGCTAACTCTTTAAGAAGAGTTTTATTATCAAATATACCAGTAGTAGCATTTGATGATACATGGATTGATGATGATAGTAAAAGAAGTATAGTTATTACAAAAAATACATCAGGCATACATAATGAATTTTTAGCACATAGACTTTCACTTATACCTATTAGTATGTATAATAATGATTTATTTAAAATTAAAACTAAATTTGTAGAAAATCAAAGAAGTTTTAGCTTTGTTAATGAAATTCGACCAAAATTTAATATTAGTATTAAAAATAATTCAGAAAGTAGAGAATTGAAAAACTCTTCAGGAATGATAGATGTAACTTCGGAAGATTTCAAATATTTAAATGAAAACGAATTATTTCCAGAAAATATGAATGAGTTTTTTCCTAAAAATGAAATATCAAATGATTATATTATTATAGATGTTCTTAAACAAAATATTATTAAAGACAATGAAGGTGAAGAACTTGAAATTAAATGTACTCCTAATATCGGATATGGTGAAATAAATTCAAGATATTGCTCCGTAGGAACGGTGTCATTTTCATTTATAGAAGAATCTAGTGATATTATTGATAAAGTTTTTTTAGAAAAAATTGCATATAAAAACAAAGAAAGAATTAAAAAAGGATTAGCTGTTTATTCAGACAAAATTGTTAGTGGTATAAAAAAATCCTTTAATATATTGGATAAACAACGAGTATATAAAAAAGATCAGGAAGGTAATCCATCTAATTTTAGATTTAGAATTGAATCTATAGGATTTTTAGAATCACATCAATTATTTAGAGATTCTTTAGACATAATTAAATTGAAATTAATTGATATTATAAATTCAATTACTATTATTGAAAATAATAAAGATATTACCATTGTATTAAATAATAAAATATCGATTATCAATTCTACAGATTATCTTTTAGGACATGAAATAGAACTTGATAACGAAAATCATACTATTGGAAATTTAATTATAGACTATATGAAATTACTATACACATCCAAAAATCCTCTTGATTCTAATATCATTATTTTCTCAAGTTACAAAATGCCGCATCCTTTAAAAGAAAAAATTCAATTAAAACTTAAACTTAATCCAGATATAGATATAACTACTGTATATAATAGGCTAATATTTAACTTTATGGATAAACCTCAAGGTACTTTTAATATTCCGGATACAAGAAATGTAATCACGAGGGATATTACACTATTGTTATTAGTTAAAACTATTTCGTATATAATAAATGATTTGGATAAATTATCATCTGAATGGGAAGACATTACTAAAATTAATAGTCCATCATTTGCTATTGATGATGATATAGAATATATAAATAACTTTAAAAATATTGGTAAAAAATTTAATACTAAAAATTTATTTGGAATTCTAGAAGGACGTGGAGCTGTAAAAGATGATTTTGTTACAGTTGAATCTGAATACATGTATTAGAAAATATACATTAAAAAATATATATTAGGAAATATATATTAGGAAATATATATTAGGAAATATATATTAGGAAATATACTATAAAAAATAATAGAACCACTTTTGGTAAAAACATTCGGTAACAAATGACAATTTAGGTAATAAAAGAATTAATATTAATTTAAAAGAATTAATATTAATAAATTTAAATGAATTTAAATAGTATTCAAATAGTATTTAACATTGCAACTAAATAATTTTTTTCTATAGAATTAAGAATAAAATGTTTAATTTTTGTTAATGTAATATTTGGTTTATAAGAATGCTGTTCTGGTCTATATTTATCCATTAATTTATGATATTCTATATGTAATAATACTATAATTTTTGAATATATTTTAGGTATTACAATATTTTCTAATTTATTTTTTTTAACATCGGAATATAATAAATATATTTTTTTACTTAATGTATCTATATTATCATCTATATTATTAAATTTTTCTATATATTCTGGGAAATATTTTAGAAATTCATTTTTATCATTCATATCATCTGTATCATTTATTTCTAATAATTTTTGAATAATATTTGGATAATTACCTTTTAATTGATGAACATAGTTATGTTTTTTACCTTTTAATTTAACTCTATAATTTCTATCTTTACTGTACAACATATAACCTTCTATATTATAATTTAATTTATCTAGTGATTTTATCAATTCAGCATAACTATTTATATTTAATTTATTATATTTATCAAGTTTTAATAATAATGGTTTTTTAATACCAATTTCTTCATCTAATTCAACTAAAGTATCCATGTTTCTAGATGAAATATGATATAAATCTTCTGATTTATATTTAGTAATATTTCTACATTCTGGATGACATAGAACAAATGTATAACAAAAATTTTTATTTAAAATATTTAAATTTAATCCTATTTTATTAGAAGTTTCATTAAATAATTCTTTAAAAGTTTTGTCACAATTCCAATAACAATTTGCATCAATAGTAGTTTTTGTAGAAATATTCCATTTATCGTTATAATAATAAAGAACTATCATTGTACCATCAATAGATTCTTCAATTACACATTCGTTCCAATTTATTTTTTTTTTAAAATCTTCAAAATTAATTCCACCACTGATTGGGCAACTTATAATTTTATTTGTATCTTTTTCGATAATAGTCCCTCTACATTGTCTAATAAATGTGTTACTTAAATTACTTATATTTCTTTGATAATTAATTAAAATTAAATTATTATTTTCCTTAATTTTTATTAAATTATTTTTAAATGCATTTATTAATTCAGAAGTATCATCATAATTACTAATAAATTTTTGTATTTCAGTCATTTTATATTATATGTTATATAGTTTTAAGTATTTTTATAAGTAGTTGTATGATAAAAAAAATCTATTTATTATATTAAGATATGGCGGATAGACAAAATTTACAATCTAAGATAGAAGAATTTAAAACAGGTGATAAAATACGTTTTATCACTAAAGATAAATCAGATTCGTACAATAAAAAAGTCGCTAGATTTTTTGTTATTCATAAAGGTATAGCTATTTTTAAATTAGGAGAAAATGGAAAAGATGGTGTAGTTAAATTAAATTTAACTACACAACTAATAAATACATCAGAAATAATAGATATACAATTTTATAATCAACCAGAAGAAAAAATTGAAGTAGCTGAAGTGTTTGGGTTAGATGATGAAGAAGAAATTGACACTATTATAGAACAAAAAATTTTAAATGTTTGGGAAAAGGAATTTAGTGAAAAAGAAGTTTTAGAATCAATTATTAATAATTTATTAACATTAAAAAAAGGTAATAAAATAAATAATTATGAAAATGTATCTAGAAAAGCAGAATTTATACTTAAATTAGTAAACAATAACACAATTGTAAATGATAATAATTCAAAAGATACAGACTATTTATTTAAAAATAATAATTATAAACCTCAATTAGAAAAATTGTTAAATAATGAATATAAAAATGATATAATAGGACTTATTGTATCCGATAGTAAAAAAATATATACAGAAGAAGAAAAACTTTTAGAGCAATCGTTAGATGTTCAAGATGAAGATGAAAGTGTTACTATATATGAAGGCGTTGAATTTACAGATTTCGATCAAGAACTTTTAGCAACAGAAGACCTTATGACAAAACATCATAAATTAAAAAGAAAAACTGATATTAACGAGGCAGATGAAAATGGTATTGTTAGATCAAATAATGACACTGTATTAACCCGCGATGATTTAGATATATGTTTAAATAATCAAGATAGAAATCATATAGAAATAGAAACAGATAATTCTACACAAGATATTAACTATATATCTATAAATAGACCATATATTAATAGTGAAAAATATATAAAATCCAACTATTTTATTGTTGATAAAATAAAAGATAATTTTGATGTATATAGAAACTGTAATCCATATAATTCTTGTTATTCTGTTGATTCCAATTTGGATGAAATAAAAGAAAATAAATCAAATCAATTAAATAAAAGATTTGTTGAAGAACCTATTAATAAAATAGTAGATATATTAGAAGATAGATATATAACCGATAAAATAGGCAAAGGAATAAGTATTTCAGTATGTAATGGATATGGAGGAGAAACCGAATATAGTGGTTCAATGAGTAAAAAATTACACAAAAAATCGGATTATAACAAATCTATATCCCAACCACCAAAAACAATAGATATTGTCAAAGGGGAAAAATTAAATGTTATTGGTATTGTAATTAAATCAATACATTCTTATAATCCGTCATTTAATCAATCATTTCGATTAAGAAATGAAACTAATACACATGAATTGTTAAAAAAAAAAAATGATATAGGGTATACTCTTATAGATCATATAAGAGAAAATGAAAATAATATTAAAAACCCAATTAATAATTACGAATATATATTACATCAAGATATAACAACAGTAGATTTTTCAACATTGGACTATACTAAAAATAATTTTATTTTATTTGGCGGTGATAAAAAATTAATTAATGATGATAAATATAAACAATATTTGGATTTAATTGTTCCATCAATTAAAAAAATATTTAATATTGAACATGATAATATGATAAATTGTAAAAATTTATCAGATATTAATAGTATTTTATCTAAATATAGTTTAAATTTTAATGATATCAATAAAGAACTTTCAAGAAAATTAGAAATATATAAAATTTTATTAAATAATAGGGATAAATACATAAAAGATAGCAAATATCAAAATTTGAAACATAAAGAAAGTAAATATTTAAAAAATAAATTTTTAAATTTAGAAAAAGAGATTTGTTTATTAATAGTAAAAATTGATGCTAAATTTAATAGTAGTTTTATGCCAAATTCCATAGATGGATATAAGAAAAATATAAAAGATAAAATATATAAATCAATTAGACGTTTAGTTTTTAGTGAATTTACAATAAATGAGCTTGAAAATTACTTGGTTAATAGTAAAAAAATAATTTTAAAAAAATCTAATTCTACAAAAAAAGAATATGGATATGATGTTATATATACATTAATTTCAATTATTGTTGAAGAAAATTTATCAGAAATTTCATATTATAAAAATAGTTTATTTAAAAATTTATTAGAAAAAACATTACCAAATGAAAAATACAATGATACTTTTGAAAAAATAAAGGAAGTATATGGTATAGTTATTAATGAAAAATTAAAAAATGGAGAAATGGATTTGCTAAATCAAATTAGTAATAGTTATGATAATGGGGAAGTTTTTTTAAAATTAATTCAAAAATTAAATTTAGAATTTAGACTAAGAATTATGATTACTGAAGAACAAAAATTAATAGGAACTGATTTCGAGTCACTTGAACTAAAAAATACAAATTTAAAAAGACAACTTGAAGAAATAAAAAATGAACTAAATGACCAAAAGAGAAAAAATAATTTTTATGTTAATAAATGTGAAAATTTTAAAATTGTAAAAGTATACGGATGTAAAAAAGATATTTTATTTGATAATCAAAAAACAAATATATATTATGATCCGGAATTTGACACATCAATTAATGATAAAAAAATTATAGACGATATGATTGGCAATGATGTATTAACTGGTTATCATGATACATCATTAGGAGAAAAATTTAGAGAATATTTAGATAGAGTATCTTTATTAAATTCGTCATCTGAAATAGAAAAAAGACGTTTAAATTTAATGTCATTAATTAAAACTGAAACTAATAATTTAAGTAGAAAAATAGAAAATGGAGCATATGCATTATTAAAAAATATGGGTTTCCGGTTAGAATTAGGTGAGCAAATAATGTATGCAAATGAATCATATAAAGTTATATCTGTAAATTTAGATGGAACTTACAATATAAAAAATGAAAAAAATGAAATAACAAATTTAGTTAAATCTAAATATATTCAAAATTACAATGCATTAATTCGAAATAATTCAGAAAACGATAATCCAAGATTTTTATATAAACGAATTGAAGGAATTTGGACGCCATTAAATAAACAAGATATTATAAGAGGTGATAATTGTTTATTTCAAAAAAATCTTTTACATAATTTAATAAAAATAGATTTTGATGATTTGTTAAGTTTAACTCTTTCCGATTTAGAAGAACTTGTTAAATCGGATGATGAAAAAGATTTAGAAGGTGCCAAATGTGTAAATATAAATATAAAATCAATATCCGAAGAAAATAAAGAAAAAGATGAAGAAAAATGTATTCCTAAAATATTGTTAAATTATATATATAAATGTAATAAAATTTACTATAATATTCAAAATATTAATGAAATAATAGAAGGTAAAAGGGAAATTACTGATATTTTACATAAATTAAAAACTGAAATTAAGACAAATATTAGGGCAATTGAAAACATAAAAAATAATAAAATCAAAAAATTAAAAAATAATATTAAAAATCAAGAACCTTATATTCCTATTATTCAATCCGTAATTCCTAAAAATTTAAAAAATGAATTTAAAAAGATTTTAAATATAATTGATTCAGATTTAAGATTAACAAAAATTAGTGAATTTATAGATAAAAATGGAACTTTTATGAAACCTATATTAAATAAGCATGAAAAAGATTTTTATAGAATGGAAAATGATTATAATATATATTGGAATTATCCAAAATCAACTGAAGTATTATGTTGTAAGCATTATTTAGATCTTTCTAAATTAGCATATTTAGAAAATGAAACAAAATCAGAAATGCTCAAGAATATAATTCAAGAATGGAGTTATGAAGAACATACTGGAAGGTTAATAGAAGGAGAAAAAATAATGTGTAGAAAATGCGGTGTAGAAATCGGATTTATTGATCATTCACAACATGATGGTTTTGGTAATAACGATAGACCAATTAAATTAAGAGAAACGGTAAGTGAGGTTCAAGAAGATGAAGATATATATTTAGATCGTTTTGAAATACACCTATTATATATCTTAAATCTATTTACCTCCACAATAAATATAAATCTTAATAAAAAAGATATAGAATTTATAATAAAAAATACAGATTCAATGATGCCAACTATTTCATTACATGATTTTTATTATAATACAGATTTAACAGCTGATAGTAGAAAAAAATATGCAAGGAAAATGCCAAGTATCGAAAAAGGCGAAGGATTATTTATGAAAAAATATGGTAGATTAGATGGAATAACTATAGAAAATGTTAAAGAATATGAAATTCAAGTAATGTCCGAATTGAAATCAAAAGAAAAAACAAGTGAAAAAAATATAGATTTAAAAAATGCTAAAGATTTTATTACATATATATTAGAATTACCCAAATTAGAATTACCCAAATCTCGTTCAAAAAAGAAAGTAATTAATATTAATAGTATTCAATTTAGATATATAAATTACTGTGAAACAAATAAATTGGCATTAATATTAGGATTTCTTATTATTGTAATTAAATATAGCACACCGCCATATAAAATTAAAGGTATTGGCGATGAACGAAGTTCTAAATCCAATTTAGCATTTTTAGGAAAATATGAATCCAATGAAGATTTAATTAATTTTTTAATAGGAAAACCAGGAACACCAGGAAAACCAGGAAAACCCGGTATTGCATCCAAATTACATAAATCATTATATAGTTCAAAACATGTAAAAGGATTAAAATGGTCACGAATAATGCCATTATATATAGATAAATTATTAGAAATATTTTTAACAAAATATTTTAAACCTATTTTAAAAAATATTGAATCTTTGTCCAAAGTTAAGTCTATATTAGCAAAAAAAGAAGATTATGTATTATCAAAATTAGGTTTAATAGAACATTCTATCGAGAATGAAGAATCTTGGAATGAATTTAGACCCCCATTAGTAATAGATTATGAAGTATCAGATAAACTATATAGTACTATTAACGCACAAAATATAATAGAGATATATAATCTAAATAAAGAACATTTGAGTAGACAGTTACTAGAACCTGTACTAGATAACGATAATATAGTGAAGATTGTATCACGACTTAATAAAAATAGAGAAACCGTATTAAATAAAATAAGAGTATTATCAGAATGTTTAATATCAAGACTTAATTTTAATATAAAAAATACTATTGATGAGAAAATGAAAAGT
>Ga0209425_10003113_pt1 | contig 17919 bp, 17 predicted proteins | sample COG_05_FD_184749 | JGI IMG/M metagenome (GOLD analysis project Ga0209425, IMG submission 184749) | Pelagic Microbial community sample from North Sea - COGITO 998_met_05 (SPAdes) (version 2) | ecosystem: Environmental > Aquatic > Marine > Neritic zone/Coastal water | place: Helgoland, sampling...
CCCGACAGCGAGTTACTCACCTTCTTTCTTATCTTTCACTTCTTCAAACTCTGCATCAACAACAGCATCATCTGTTTCGCCCTGAGCTGCTTGCTCAGCACCAGGTGCCGCGCCTTGAGCGCCTTGCGCTTGTTGCTGCTTTTGCATCATATCATTACTCACTTCGGTCAAAGTTTTAGTCGCTTCTTCAATCGCTTCTTTATCTTCACCTTTCACCGCTTCTTTTAGCGCTTCAATGGCTGATTCGATCTTTGTTTTCTCATCAGCATCAACAGCATCACCAGCTTCTTTCAACGTTTTCTCAACAGAGTGCATCATGCCATCAGCTTGGTTACGAACGCCGACGAGCTCATGGAACTTCTTGTCATCATCCGCATGTGCTTCTGCATCTTTAACCATCTTTTCAATTTCTTCGTCAGACAAACCGCTAGAGGCGCGAATCACGATAGATTGCGCTTTACCTGTTGCGTTATCTTTCGCAGAAACGTTCAAGATACCGTTAGCATCAATATCAAAAGACACTTCAATTTGCGGCATACCGCGTGGTGCTGGTGGAATATCAGCAAGATCAAAACGACCTAGTGATTTATTATCACCGGCGCGCTCACGCTCACCTTGTAAGACGTGCACGGTTACAGCTGTTTGATTATCAGCTGCGGTTGAAAACACCTGTGATGCTTTCGTAGGAATGGTTGTGTTCTTTTCAATAAGTTTTGTCATCACAGAACCCATTGTTTCAAGACCTAATGATAACGGTGTTACGTCAAGTAACAATACGTCTTTCACATCACCAGCTAAAACACCCGCTTGAATGGCAGCACCCATTGCAACCGCTTCGTCAGGGTTAACATCACGACGAGGCTCATTGCCGAAGAAGTCTTTAACGGAAGACTGCACTTTAGGCATACGTGTTTGACCACCGACCAAAATAACATCGTCAATCTCAGAAGCCTTCAAACCTGCATCGCTTAGCGCTGTTTTACAAGGATCAATCGTTTGCGCCACTAAATCTTCAACAAGCGATTCAAGCTTCGCACGCGTTACTTTGATATTTAAATGTTTTGGTCCGTTCGCATCCGCTGTGATGTAAGGCAAGTTAACATCGGTTTGTTGCGCACTGGATAATTCAATTTTTGCTTTCTCTGCCGCTTCTTTTAAACGTTGTAACGCTAACGGATCAGAATGCAAATCAATGCCTGAATCTTTCTTGAATTCTTCAGAGAGATATTCAATTAAGCGTAAATCGAAATCTTCACCGCCTAAGAACGTGTTACCGTTGGTAGACAATACTTCAAACTGATGATCGCCATCGACTTCAGCTATTTCAATGATAGAGATATCAAATGTACCACCACCTAAGTCAAACACAGCAATTTTTCTATCGCCACGTTTTTTATCCATACCGTAAGCAAGCGCTGCAGCGGTTGGCTCATTGATAATACGCTTCACTTCCAAACCTGCGATTTTACCCGCATCTTTAGTTGCTTGACGCTGAGAGTCATTGAAATAAGCCGGTACCGTAATAACCGCTTCAGTCACGGTTTCACCTAAATAATCTTCAGCTGTTTTCTTCATTTTCTTGAGGATTTCAGCAGAAACCTGTTGTGGCGCTAATTTTTCATCATGCGCTTTCACCCAAGCATCGCCATTATCAGCTGCAACAATCTCATAAGGAACCATGCTGATATCACGCTTAACCACATCATCTTCAAAACGACGACCGATGAGTCGCTTAGCAGCAAATACTGTGTTCTTAGGATTTTGAACCGCTTGACGCTTAGCGGTGTCACCCACCTTGATTTCGCCATTATCCATATAAGCAACATACGAAGGGGTTGTATCGTGCCCTTCAGCATTAGGGATTACACGCGAATCTGATCCTTCCATTACAGCAACACACGAGTTGGTTGTTCCAAGATCAATACCGATTATTTTGGCCATTTTCTATACTCCAGAATTCATTTTCTTTTAAAAACACTTAACATACCCCTTATATGGGACCTCTTTTTTCTTTTTCAAGGGATTTTTTAACTTGCGATGACAACCATTGCTGGACGAAGCAAGCGACCGTTAAGCGTGTAACCTTTCTGAAGTACTTTCAATACGTTACCGGATGCTTCTTCAGGATCTTCAAGCGTTTGAACCGCTTCATGGAAATCAGGATTAAACGTGTCCCCTACAGGATTAACGATTTCAATTTCAAATTTGCCCATAGTCGACATGAAAATACCCAACGTCATCTCCACACCTTTATGAATAGATTGTGCCAACTCGTTATCGTCAGTCTGTATTTCCAAGCTACGCTCCAAGGTATCAATCACGGGCAACAAGGCATTGGCGAACTTCTTCAGACCAAAGTTGTGGGCCTCTTGGACATCGAGTTTGGCGCGTCTTCGTGTATTCTCCATCTCAGCATGTGTGCGAATCATTTTATCTTTTTGATCTAGAAGCTGGGCTTCAAGCTCACTCACTCTCGCCATCAAGTCCTCTTGTGATGGCATCTCGACCTCACGTGGCAATTCAGCTGAATCAGGGTCTTGATCATCATCAAACTCATCAAACACATCATCGTTATTTTTTGTCATTATAGTTTCTCCAGTTTCTTCTATTCATTTAACGCGGCTGTTAGCAACCGCGCCGTTACATTTACGATAGGGATAACACGCTCATAATGCATGCGTGTTGGGCCGATAACACCTAAAACACCGACTACGTTATCTTGGCCCTGATAAGATGAGACAACCAGACTATGATCATCTAAACCGGCATGACCTGACTCTTCCCCAATAAAAATTTGTATGCCTTCAGATTCGATACACTCATCGAGTATTGAGAGTATTTCGTTCTTATGCGCGAACGCATCGAATAAAGCACGCACCTTTGAGAGATCTTGTGCATCATCTGTATTTAATAAGTTATGCTGTCCATCAAGCAGATAGTCTTCTTTACTCATCGAGTTTTCTGCAACATATAAGGCTGATTTCAACAAATCATCCAACTGCAATTTATCTTTTTTCATTGCGTCAACTAAGGAATGCCTTAATGTTTCCAAACTCATGCCGGTGAAATGCGTGTTTAAATAATTGGCGGCTTGTTCAAGCTCATGACGCGCGTATTCTTTTTTTGTTGTGATAACACGATTTTCCACTTCCCCGGTATTTAAAACGAAAATACACAACACGCGCAAGCCGGAGAGTGTCAAAAATTCCACGTGATCTAAGGTCACTTGATTGCGCTTAGGCAAGGTGACAATACCTGCAAACTGAGTCAGATCAGACAAAAGCGACGAGGCCGTTTGAAACAAGTCCGCAGGAGACTGATTTGGTTTGAACCCCTTCTCAATCAAATCAGATTGCGCAAAATTCTCAGCAGCAACCAGGTGATTAATGAAAAAATGGTAGCCTTGCGCCGTTGGAATACGGCCCGCTGAGGTGTGAGGTGATTTAACAAAGCCTTCCCCTTCAAGCTCAGCCAAGACTGAACGGATGGTTGCAGGGCTTAAGGAGAGATTACCAGCATCGACCAAGGATTTAGAGCCCACAGGTTGCCCACTTGCGATATACCGCTCAACCAACGTGTTGAGTAAGTTTTGTGCTCTTTTGCTCAGCATGTATTAACCCTAGGCCTTAATTTCAAATATGCCAAATTATAAGACAGATTACGGGCAACCATCAACTTCTTTGGCTTGATGGAATCATCTAATGATGCCAAAATTAACTCTGTATATAAATTCAGTGAGCTTTGAGAGCATCCCCATGGAAAAACCCATACAATCAGTCGGTGTTATTGGAAAATACCACAAAAGAGGCGTTCAAAAAACGCTCTCTTCCTTGATTGCGTTCTTAAAGAAAAATAATATAAGAACCGTTGTTGAAGAAGAAACAGCAGCAATGTTAGGCCCCAACACTTGCAAGCAAGTCAAACGTGAAAACCTAGGTAGCGCTTGTGAACTGGTCATCGTCGTCGGCGGTGATGGCAGTCTCTTAAACGCCGCACATGCCGTTGTAGATCACAACACACCGGTATTAGGCATCAATCGCGGACGCTTAGGCTTCTTAACCGACATCAGCCCGGCTGACTTAGAGCATAAACTCACGAAAATATTGGCAGGCGAATATTACGAGGAAAAACGCTTTTTGCTTGATGCAGACATTCGTTTTGAAAACGAAGGATTAAGCAGTCAAAGTGCGCTCAATGAAATTGCGTTATTGCCCGGCCCCATTCCACACATTATTGAATTTGAAATTTATATTGATGATCAGTTCATGTGTAATGAACGTTCTGATGGATTAATCATCGCAACGCCAACTGGGTCAACCGCTTATGCACTCTCAGGCGGCGGACCCATCGTACACCCTGAGTTAAACGCCATCGTCATTGTTCCGATGTTTCCACATAGCCTACACTCGCGCCCTATTGTGATAGATGCAGAACATGATATTAACATTGTGATTTTAGAAGACAATGACACGATACCCCGCATCTCCTGTGATAGCCGCGGTTACACCGACATTACACCCGGGAGCTTAATTCACATCCGAAAAAAACAAGAACATTTACGCATTATTCATCCATTGGATTATGATTACTATGATGCGCTTCGCAGCAAACTACATTGGGGCAAAAAGAATTATCATGACGCTGACGAGGATTAATCGTGTTAGATCATATTACCATTAAAAATTTTACCATCATCGATAAACTTTCTTTGGATTTTCACAATCAAATGACAGTAATCACTGGGGAAACCGGCTCAGGAAAATCCATTGTCATTGACGCCATTGAATTCGCGCTCGGCGAACGCGCAAATGCACACTCTATTTATCCCGGCGCCGACAAATGTGAAGTAACGCTAGCATTCAGCCAAATCGCTGATGCGCAAGCCTGGTTAGAAGCACACGACCTAGATGACGAAGGTGACTGCATCATTCGCCGGGTATTAAATAGCGAAGGTCGCTCCCGTTATACAATTAACGGCACACCGTGCGCCGCCAAACTATTACGTGAACTCAGCACACTTTTGCTGAGCATTCACGGTCAACACGCACACCAAGCGCTACTTAAATCACACGAACAACGCGAGCTCGTCGATCAATATGCAGGTCACGACAAACTCGCTCAAGGCACCCGGTCGCTCTTTGACGACTGGAAAAAAACGAAAGACGAGCTGACCGCATTACAGAAACGTTGTGCCGACAGCACAAACCAACTTGAATTCATTCAATACCAACTCGAAGAGCTAAATGAATTAAATCTACAACCAGGTGAAATCGACTCACTGCACGCTGAACACAAACAACTGCACCACTGCGGCCAACTGTCAATCAATACCAATGACTCACTTAACCTACTTTCAACAAATGAAAGTAACACTGAAGCGACAATTGCCCAATGCATTCAATTACTCTCAGCAGCACATGAAATCTCACCTCAATTTACAAGCATCATAGAACTCTTGCGTAGCGCAAGCATTCAAATTGACGAAGCCGTGGCAGAGTTGCGACATTTAGATTTCAGCGGTAACCCTGCGCGTTTGAACGAAGTGGAATCTCGCCTGGACTGCATACAAAAGTTAAGTCGAAAGCATCACGTTGAACCCGAACAATTAATTCAAACTCACCAGAACCTTCAAGCCGATAAAGACGCATTAGAAAACAGTGCCGAACACATAGAACGTCTTGAAATGGAATTGGTCCGCATTCAAAAAAACTATGATGTGACAGCAATGAAACTTTCAAAAAGCCGTCAAAAAGTAGCGAAGAAACTCAGTGCATTAATTACCGATAACATGCAACGCTTAAGCATGGAAGGCGGTGAACTATCTATTACCCTTGAAAAAGTAGATGACGCACTTTCAGCGCATGGAAACGAAACCATTCATTTTATTGTAAAAACGAATCCAGGCCAAGCATTCCACCCGCTACAAAAAGTGGTCTCAGGTGGCGAGCTGTCTCGCATCAGCTTAGCGATACAAGTCATCACCGCGCAAAAGTCATCAATACCCACGTTAATCTTTGATGAAGTAGATGTGGGTATTGGCGGAAAAACTGCGGAGATTGTTGGAAACCTGCTACAACAACTGGGTGAACGTAATCAGCTTTTGTGCATCACACACTTACCTCAAGTTGCCGCCAAAGGATCACATCATATCACCGTCACAAAAGACAAAAAGAAAACCCATACCGAGGTGCACATAAAAACACTGGACGCTAGCGATCGCGTCAAAGAAATTGCCCGCATGTTGGGCGGCATTAAAATTTCCAAGCAAACACTGGCGCATGCTGAAGAGCTACTGACTTAAACAATCAACCAGTTGCCCGCCTACTCACCCTGATTGAGCTGTTGCAATCTGAGATGAATTTGAATTTAGATTAAAATGATACAAGCCTCAACGTATGCCTCCTTCGTCTAAAAGGGAGATGCCCCATTAAAGGGCTGAAACGCGGTCTGCTCCATATCCAACTCTTCATCACCCGACTTAACAGCATGCGCCGAACAGTTGATTTTTATAGATAAAGGCATCGCTGGCGCGACCGTCACCAATAAAGCCTGTATTTCTTCCAGCGCCTTCATTGTATTACTCGTTCTGCTCGAACACACCGTTAACCCCCCATGATCCCCAAACAGACCCGCGACAGTACCCGACGCTCGCACCCCAACCACCTTGGCTAATTTGCCACCTTGATGCTTATCACTAATGACCTTTCTTGCCGTTCCAACAATATCCACGAGAGCCGTCATTTTTTTTAACTTGTAATCCAACTCATCAGTTTCAATAATTTTTTTAATTAAATCCTCTAAACATTTAACCGTTGTTAATTTCCTGGTGGCTTCCTTTTTTGTTTTTATTGACACTTTTAGAAGCAAGTGCATTATTTTTTCTTCTTTTAAACTTGGCTCAAGGCTTTTCAATTTTTGAAAACACGCGCTGAGAACAGCATCGACCTTCTTTTCGAAACTCTCAATTGCACTGGACTCTGCTTTGGCCTTATCGTACTCAGCCTTTACTTCATTAAAAAGCTTTTGCTGGGGACTCTCTTCTGGCGTCCACTCCATCACGGGAGCCAAATCACCCGGTATGTGACCCCCTACTAAGTAATATTCTTTCGAGTAACTCTCGAGTAAATATAAATAGGCTGTTAACTCGTTAAGCTTAGCCTCACCTTGATTAAAGGGTTTACGTTTTACGATCGGCACTGTCGGCACGGCTTGGTGCGCAGCCCCTTTTGGTTTTTTAAACTCAGCCGCTTGCTGATCAATAAGCTTAGTGCGCTCTATCAGCCAATGCTTCTCTTGGCCCTTCGAGATTGCCACAACGGGTTTTTTTATGTACCACGGTAACTCCGATAGTAAAAGCTCGGCATTACCACAAAGCGCTCGAAAGTACCCTGACATAATTTCCGATAACGTCAAGGTGTCTTTATCGATAACCCTCACAACAGAACAATTTGATAAATAATTCAAGTTACTGACAAGTCTTCGCTGCTTACTGAGCGCATAGGAAAAAACCTCACGGCCAATACCTTTTGTATTTGCCAGTTTTAATATTGAATGAATCTCAAGCGTGATATTCCAAACCGCCTTGACTGCATTCGCACTATAATGCTCACCTAAAGTGCTAACCTCGGCTGTAAGCGGCTTAGGCGAGGCTTGATTGAAATTATCAACAAATAAGGTCTTGTGAAGCGCTCGCTTCGCCTCAATGATGGTAGGAAAATTTTCACTTAAACGTCTGATGATATTTTTTTGTGGCTAAATTAGCTTTACCCAGTCCGGCCATATTGATTTACCCTGTATTAATTGAGGTATGTCCGTATACTGAATTATTCTTCCCTGATCTTGATTATAACAATAGAGCTGTGCGTCATCAAACGCGCAAAAATATTACTGGCATTTTTTACACACGCCGTAGATATTAAGAGAGTGATTGGTGATTATATAACCCGCATCCTTTGCAATTTTTTCTTGCTGATCTTCAATGATGGGGTCAACAAACTCCTCAACATTCCCGCACTCAACACACACCAAATGATCATGGTGCTCACCTTTGTTAAGCTCAAAAACAGAATAGCCTCCTTCAAAATTATGCCGCGTAACAAGCTCGGCGGTTTCGAACTGCGTTAAAACGCGGTAAACCGTTGCTAAGCCTATATCTTCAGAGGTTGAAAGAAGGGCCTTATACACATCCTCTGCGCTCATATGATTACCTTCGGAGGTTTCAAGCACCTCTAAGATTTTCAATCTTGGATTGGTTACCTTTAACCCAACCCTGCGTAAATCTGCATCACCCATACTCAACACCTCGCACTTAATAGCAATCTCATTATGAATCAGGTATGATTCTGCCTCTAAATGATTGAAATAGCGACAATATTATGAAAAAAATTATATTAATCCTCATCTCCCTCTCGGCAATCGCGCTTAGCGGTTGTATTCACACGCTAAAAGCCGATATACAACAAGGCAATGTTGTTACTCAATCTATGTTAGATCAATTAAAACCCGGCATATCAAAAACGGAAGTGGCTGACCTACTTGGCTCTCCCCTCCTACAAAACACATTCAACGATAATCGATACGATTACGTCTACACCATAAAAATCGGTCACGGCAAAATGACAGAACAACGCATCACCTGTTATTTTGATAGCGACAGATTAATCAAAGTGGTTGGTAATTTGCACCCGGGCATTGAGAAGACCTAATGACAAATATCAGAGACAACGCCATCTATCTAGTCGTTTCTGTCATCATTCTTTTCTTCATGTGGTCAATCAAACCAACGTACGATATAACACCACAAGGCATCTACCTCCCGTACGCAAGCCCACAAAAAGCCACTGATCCGAAAGCGATAAAACTCTACAAATACACACCGACAAATGCGAAAACCTTAGGCACAGTGCGCGCGCAATACCACCTAGAGGCAGATGAGCCAAAAGGTGTCGATGCAATTACAGACTTTGCCATCAACAAAGCCGCTGCTGTTGGCGCTGATGGATTGGTTATAAATTTTATTGGGTACAGCCAAAGCCCTGAGTATCCCGCGCTCTCAGGATTCCAACTCAAGGCAAACGCTATCACATTACCGAGGCAATAATGAATATCGCAGAAAATTTTTCCTGGATTCTTGTCACACTTTCTTTCATCACCGGCACCATTGCATTAATCGATAAATGTTTTCTTGCAAAATGTCGCCCATTAGGCGCCAATCTTCCTGTGCTTGCTGATTATGCAATCTCTTTTTTTCCAATCATATTATTAGTCTTATTTTTACGGACTTTCGTGGCACAACTCTATTGGATACCGACAGGCTCCCTAGAACCCACCGTCAATATTGGCGAACTCACACTCGTTACACAGTATAATTACGCCATTCACTTACCCATGTCGAATAAAACACTGCTCAACACCGGTCAGCCTAAACGCGGTGACATCATTGTGTTTCATTGGCCTGTCAATGAAAGCGCGAACTTAATCAAACGCCTTATTGGATTACCCGGTGATGATATTAGCTATACCGAAGGCGTATTAACAATCAATGGAAAAGTCGCCACACAACAGTTTATCAGCAACGCCACCGATGTGAGTAGCAGTGGCGCGCACTGGTCTGCTAAAGCCTATGAAGAAAACTTAAGCGGCATTCAACATCAAATATTCCGATGCGACAACACGCAGCACTGCTCCCCGAACATGAATTTTAATCACCTCATCGTGCCTGAGGGACAATACTTTTTCATGGGTGACAATCGTAACAACAGTGATGACAGTCGAAGCTGGGGATTCGTCCCTAAAGAAAATTTAATCGGTAAACTGCGTTTTGTTGTGATGAGTTGGAATAGCGAACTGGGGCGCGTTCGCTGGGAGAGAATTGGCACGACGTTTTAATTGTGATTAATCTCTTGAATCCCCCGCTTTCGCAGAGGATGACGTGAAAGCCTTGAATACATTAACTCGCACGATCACGCCGCGCTTCTTTAGGATCACAAATTAACGTTCGGTAAATTTCAATTCGATCGCCAGCTTTCACCACATCACTCAAACGTCTTACCTCACCGAACACGCCCACTGTTAAATTCTCACGCGTGAGCTCTTCACATAAGGTTAAAATAGTAGACTGCTTAATCGCTAAATCAATCGTTGTGCCTAGCGTGACGCTAAGCGGCAACACCCATTGCTGATCGACTCGCGCATACGCCACTTCAACTCTAATTGTTTTCTTCGACATTTTGGTCCCCCAGCACAGTATTGGCCCGCTCGACAAATGCATCCACCAGCTGGCCTGCAATATGCGAAAAAACTGTCCCAAAGGCAATATAAGCCCAGCCACCTCGGTGTTCATACTCCATATGCAACGATACCTTACAGCCCTCATCACCTAATGATTTAAACGTCCAAAGCCCTTCTAGCTTTTCAAAGGGACCCTCGACCAAGGTCAGCGCGATGTGCGTATGCGGCGTAAGCGAATTTCGTGTCGTAAATGACTTCTGAATACCCATACTTTCCACACCAATTGACGCCTCAACCGTATGATCATCACGCTGATATATTTTGGTATTATGGCACCATGGCAAGAAATCGGGGTAGGATTCAATATCGTCTACTAAGTCATACATTTGCTTATTGGTGTAGCTAACTAACGCACTTCGCTCTATTACCGGCATATTGATTCTCGTGTTTGGAGTTATGGCAATATTAATACAATATCCGCCCTAAATCCATTCAAAATCAAGGGTGCCTCTTGTCTATTTCCACCCCAGACTGTTATCCTTAAAGTATACAAACATGTTTTCACAGGAGGTGAACAATGAAATCAAGGATGATTAAAACAACACTCGCACTCTCTCTAGCCGCCTGCTCACAAATAAGTTTTGGTGCCTACACAGCAGTCAACGGTGTCGCAACTCGCGCACAATCTATGCAGGCCTTCGTCGGTGTAGCTGATGACCCTTCTGCAATCTTTTACAACCCAGCTGGTATCACCCAGGTCAAAGGCACGCAAGTCGACGCTTCAGGTGTGGTGCTTTTTACTGATCAAGATTACAAGAACTCCGCCCTCCCTTCAAACCCCTCTACAACCTCTAAACAAATACCTTACGGTGCCAATGTATTCATGACGACAGACACAGTCAGCTCCGTTCACTTAGGTGTTGGCATCTACGCCCCGTTCGCCAGAGACTCTAAATATGATGTGAATGCTGCTACTTACGGCATGAAACATCTCGCCACTATTACACGCATCGATCTAGCACCGACCCTTGCTATGGATATCAATGAATATGTGTCAGTCGGCTTAGGCCCAGTCTTATCCTATGTCACCGAAAGATCAAGCATCATGGGGATCTACACAAAAGGTAAAGGACAAGGTTACACAGGACAAGCCGGTGTTCTTTTCAAATTACCGCACCAAATTAAAATCGGCCTGAGTTATCTTGGTAAAGAACATTCTCGCACAACCGGTAATGGTGAAATGACAGGCTCGAATGATGCCTACACAATGTATCTCAACTTTCCGGACATCTATCGCATTGGCGCCTCTTGGCAAATCAATGAAAAATGGTTTGTCAGCGCGGGTTATGAGTTAGAAGGTTGGTCTTACCTTAAGAATGTGAAATATGACTACACTGATCCAACCTTAGCCGCATTTGGACAGATCACCGTTGACGGAAAAGACTCCTCTAACTTCCGATTCGGCGTAGATTTCAAACTAGATGAAAACAATGAATTCATGGCGGGTTATTCCTACGTTGAAGCCGCTATACCAACTGATTACATCATCCCTGCAAAACCCGATTATAATGTGAATTATTTTTCTCTAGGTTATTCTCACTACATGGATGCTTGGCGCTTTGATGCTGGATATGAATTTGGCGTTTCATCAACCAGAGAAACAAGCAGCGCCTTTTTCCCTGGTGATTACGACGTACAAGTCAGCTGCTTCTCTCTAGGCGTTTCTTACAACTTCGATAAGTAATTTTACACACCTCATACTAGCTCATAGAGAATAAGTCCATTCAATATGAGCTAGTCTTTTTCAGATTTATTTGTTAGTATTCAAATACGTATCGAAAGTATACGTATATCTATATAAAAAAAATAAAATAAACGGACACTACTTTTACTGTTAAACAGAGGTAAGGTTATATGGAACATATCAAATCCATTATTCACAAACGCAACGAGCAATATAAAAAACATTCTTTCATACAATTCATGCAAGATGAAACCATTCCTGCCAAAACCAGACTGAGCTACATACCATACGGCGTATATTTCATCATGACATTTGCCGATCTTAATAAATACCTTTTACCAAACAATGTGTCTGGCAGCCCACTCGAAACCATAATCACCACTCACGGAGAGGAAGACAGCAAGCACTGGGCATGGTTCTTAAAAGACATGGAAACCCTAGGGTACAATGCCGACCTCACTTTCAACGATGCCTGCAGCTTCATTTGGTCAAAAGAGGGCCTAAGAACCCGCATGTTTTGCTACAAACTAGCACAACACGCATTAAATGCTGACCCGTTAATGAAAATTGTTATCATTGAAGCCATAGAATCCATGGGGAAAGTGTGGCTAACAAACACTGTTCAAATAACCAAAGAACTAGGACTCGATGATAAACTCATTTACCTTGGACAATACCATCTAGATCGCGAACTAGGCCACGCAATGGGGTCAGAAGAGGACGTCATAGACTCCATCATAATACCAGCAGAAATGCGGCCTCACGCTGAAAGAGTCATACTTGAACTATACGATGGAATGGAAGGCTACAACCAAGACCTCGTTGACCGCGCACTGAAAGGACATAAATTATTTAAAACAAAAAAATACGAAAGGAGTATTACTGATGGAGTTTCATAACAATCTCATTATTGGCGGAGGCCCTGCTGGTATTCAAATGGCTTATTTCTTAAAAAAAAGAAATGAATCATATTGCGTGCTTGAGCGTGACGACAAAGCAGGCAACTTTTTTGCGACACAACCTCGCCACAGAAAATTACTTAGTATTAACAAAAAACATACTGGGTATTCAGAACGTGGATCACAACTTCGGTTTGACTGGAACTCATTACTCGACGATGATGGCACATTAAAAGCATCGGACTATAGCGATGAATACTTTCCAAACCCTGACATCATTGTGGATTACAGCAATGATTATGTTGAAAAACATGGTTTGAATATTTCATATAACACAACAGTAAAGAAAGTCTCCAAATCTGGAGATGTCTTCACCGTTGAAACAACTGACGGAAAAGAACTTCAATGCGAAAGACTCTTTGTAGGAACAGGCTTATTTAAAGAAAATATTCCTGCAATAAAGGGCATAGAACATTGTGACACATACAACTCTGCGTCTATAAACCCTAAAGATTACACAGATAAGCGCGTCTTAATCCTAGGCAAAGGTAACTCAGGATTTGAAACAGCGGATAACCTCATTGAAACAACAGAGAAAATTACAATCTGTGGCAGTAAGCATGTGAAACTCGCATGGGGATCACATTACGTTGGTGATTTACGCGCCGTAAACAATAATTTCGTTGACACATACCTCTTAAAGTCGCAAAACAACATATTGGATGGCGATCTTCGCGAAGTACGCAAAGAAGGAGACGAGTTAATAGCAAGCATATATTTTGAATCACGAAAACGTTCTTATGAATTCCCTTTCGACAAAATCATATTTTGCACGGGTTTTAAATTTGATGACGCTATTTTCGATGACAGTTGCAAACCAGACCTCACAGAATGCGGTCGACTGCCTATGATGACATCTAGCTGGGAATCAAAAACAACCAAAAACCTACACTTTATTGGAACAATCATGCAAATGCGTGATAGGAAAAAAACAATGAGTGGGTTTATACATGGATTTAGACACAACATTGAAGCCCTAGATCAAATCATTGACCCTCAACATACTTGGAGAGAGCAGGCAGACCTTAAGCTAGACCCGATGGCGTTGACAGGTCACATAATGAAACGAATCAGCCACACTCCCGCTATGTTTTTACAACCTGGATTCTTGTGTGATTTGTTCTGGCTAGACAAAGAAAAAAATACAATAAAATTCTGGCATGATGTACCAAGAGACTACGCGAGGGATCATGGCTTTATTGATAACGCATTTACAGTATCACTTGAGTATAAAGAATGTGATGAGAACCAAAACCCATTGACCATGCCACGCGGCGTGGGTGTGGCAGAAGACTTCTACTTACACCCTATCATCAGGGAGTTTAAAGAGGGAAAATGTGTCAATACATACTTCCTACCGGATGACTTAGATAATGATTGGTTCATCTTGCCTGATCATTTGGAGCTGATGAAAAAAATCTCTTCATCAATCTTTGAAAGCGTCAGTGTAAAGCAGGTTGAAGTAACCTAAAAAACGTTTTGGGCATTCCTTTTAAGCCAGATCACTCTGGCTTAAAAGGCGCTTAAGATAAGAAGCATTATGAAACTTTCATTTCAGAAAATTGTGTCAACTCAGTAGTTAATAGGGCTTCAAAGTCCGTGGCTGGTAATGGCTTACTAAAAACATAACCCTGAATCTGCTGACAATCTGCCTCTTTCAAGAAGGCTAACTGTCCTACATCTTCCACGCCTTCTGCAAGCACCTTCAACCCTAGCGCTTGGCTCAACATAATAACCGCTCTAACAATCCCCTGATCATCAGCATCTTTTAAGACATCATCAACAAAAGTTTTATCGATTTTTAACTTATCAACTGGGATACGTTTCAGATACTCCAAGCTCGAATAACCTGTTCCGAAGTCATCAACAGACAATTTAACGCCTAGCTCTTTGAGCTGACACATCTTCATGATTGATTTTTCGACGTTATCTAATAAAACACTTTCAGTTAACTCAACTTCTATGAATTGAGGATCAACACCAACCTCGTCGATTATGTTTTTAACCACCTCAATAATATTATCCTGTGCTAGCTGGCGGCCTGACATATTAAGCGCCATGCTTAATTCAGGATAACCATTATCTTGAAGTTTTTTCAACTGAGTACAAGCCTCACGAATCACCCACTCACCAATTGGGATAATCAAACCATCATCCTCTGCAATAGGGATAAAGTCAGCAGGAGAAACCATTCCTAGCTCAGGGTGAATCCAGCGAATTAACGCCTCTGCACCACTAATTTTTTCTTGAGCGATATCAACAATTGGCTGGTAAAATAGCACCAACTCGCCTCTCTCAAGACTTGTACGTAATTTAGATTCTAACTGTATCCGCTTGTCAATTTTTGATGTCATTTCTTTATCAAATAGCTTCACATTATCTCGACCAGCATCTTTAGCCTGATACATAGAAATATCCGCACTTTGAATCAATTGACTAGCCGTTTCACCGTCTTGAGGGTAATATGCAACCCCAACACTTGCCGTAATCATATATTCATTTAAACCAATTTCCACAGCATCTCTTAAAGCCACACAAAGCGATTGAGCCACTGTGATTACATCTGATTCATCATGCACATCATTCACAACAATAACGAATTCATCCCCGCCCATACGAGCCAAGGTATCACTGGCACGCAAACATTGCTGGAGTCGTTTACCAACAACGACCAGAAGCTCATCACCTGTGCCATGACCTGCACTATCATTAATTAACTTAAAGTGATCTAAGTCAAGAAAGATCACCGCTATTTTCATGTGATGTCGTTTAGCAAGAATAATAGATTGATCAATACGGTCCAATAACAATGAGCGGTTAGGCAACCCTGTTAAAGCATCATGTGTTGCTTGATGCAACAACTGCTCTTCCATTTTTTTCCGCTCTGTCACATCAACAGATCCCGCAACAAAGTGTGTTACATTCCCTTTTGAATCAGGTACTGGAGAGATAAACAATTCATTCCAAAACAATGTACCGTCTTTTTTATAGTTCCGAATAATAACGCGCTCTTCTTTATTATTTTTAATAGCATTACGTAACTTCTCAACACCAGCTTGATCTCTGTCATCTCTTTGAAGGATCTTTGGATTCTGCCCTATTAATTCTTTCTCAGAATATCCGGTCATCTTTACAAATGCAGGATTAACAAAAATAATGGGGCAGCCAGGCTGCGTCATGTCGGTGATCATCACACCTTGCATGCTCGCTTCAATGGCTCGTTGACGCAAACGCAACGATTCCTCACGATGCTTCTGCTCAGTAACATCTCGATAACTCCAGATACGTCCAACAGTCTTATCACCCATGCGGTGAGGCTGTGTATGTGTTTCAACAATTGTACCTGATTCTTTAAAAACAACGTCACTCAACATACCTGAGAGCTCAGGATCATCATAAAACTTTGAAGCTTCTTTAAAAAGCAATTCGGGATCTGTAACATGATCAATAACGTGTTGAAAGGTTGCTTGCTCATCACCGGTATCCAGGTACTCTTGGGGAATACTCCACATATCAATAAACTGCTTATTAATATCCACGAAACGATTGTCACAGGTTACCACGAGGATCGCATCACTGGTCGAGTTAAGTATAGAACGCGATACCGCCAACGCATTCTCTAGTTCATCTGTTTTTCCGGAAACATGATCTACTCGCTCATCAATAGAGCCTTCACCTTCAAAGAGCGCAATCGTTCGAACACTCTTGTTCACTATATTTTTAGCCCACCTGTCTATGTACATTTTAAGATCATCGTCTGCAGGGGATACGCCCAACATCTCGGCAACATTCACCGTGGTCGGTTTAATGCCCTTAGCAAATATTTCATCAGAGGCAGCCAAAACAGTTTTATAGTTAATCAGATTATCAGGCATCAGCAGAACTCCATTCCCACAGAAAACATCTCTAGAATACTGTGGATTTAGACTAAATAATAGTCGGGAATACCCTTATTGATTATTTTATAGACACAATATAAAAGGCTAGCTCCTAAAGGCTGCGACTTGTATAATCTCCGCTACTAACTGAACAACGACTAGGCCACCTGTCTTTATGAGCAAATCAAAGAAAAAAACCTCAGGCAATGAAATTGCGCTGAACAAAAAAGCATTCCATGAATACTTTGTTGAAGAAACCTATGAAGCGGGTATCGTTCTGCAGGGATGGGAAGTAAAGAGCTTACGTGAGGGGCGCGTTCAGCTGGTTGACAGTTATATTCTATTAAAGGATGACGAAGCATGGTGGCTGGGTGGACTGATCACCCCACTACTCTCTGCTTCAACGCACATTCAAACTGATGCACAACGCACTCGAAAACTATTACTTCATGAGCGAGAAATCGCTAACTTGAATGCCTGCGTAGACCGCCAAGGCTACTCGGTGGTGCCCATTAAACTTTATTGGTCAAAGGGGTATGCGAAGCTTGAGATCGGCCTTGTGAAGGGTAAAAAGCAGCATGATAAGCGCGCAAGTGACAAAGACCGGGATTGGAAGCGTGAAAAACAACGCCTTGTGAAGGGAATGCGCTAATATATAGAATGTTTTTACTCATAAGAGTATAATAAAAATATGGGGGTGACCTGGCTTCGACGTGGGTTACGAAACTTTAGGAGCATGTCGAGAATGTAACATAACTCGTTAAAATTTTGTTGCAATATGATAATTGGCAAAACTAAAGCCACAAAACGTGTAGCTGCTAACGATGCGAGATTCGCTGAGGTAGCTAAAGCCGCTTAATAACCGGCACCGTTCCATTGACAGTGTTGTGCTTATGCACGCTGAGTCCTTCGGGATAACTAATGGTCACTTTTCATAAGCTCGCAAGTGAGGTCCTGCCTGAGGCCAAGCTGTTAAAAAGTTTCAGGCTAGCTGTTTGTGTATCCCGTCCATCAGATTACAAACAGTTAAAACAATGATGTGACTAAGCATGTAGCGCCGACAGCGTAGAATTTGCGGACGCGGGTTCGATTCCCGCCGCCTCCACCA
>Ga0209425_10003118_pt1 | contig 17905 bp, 19 predicted proteins | sample COG_05_FD_184749 | JGI IMG/M metagenome (GOLD analysis project Ga0209425, IMG submission 184749) | Pelagic Microbial community sample from North Sea - COGITO 998_met_05 (SPAdes) (version 2) | ecosystem: Environmental > Aquatic > Marine > Neritic zone/Coastal water | place: Helgoland, sampling...
TTATCTTCAAGATCAATTTCTTTTGCGACTGACACACCATCTTTAGTTGTTCTTGGTGCACCGTAAGACTTATCCATAACAACATTTCGACCTTTAGGTCCCAATGTTACCTTGACAGCGTTAGCCAAAATATCAACACCATTCATCATTTTAGATCTCGCTTCTATTCCAAATTTAATTACTTTTGCCATTTTAATCTCCTTTTTTAATATCTGTTTATTTACCTTTTGAAATTCCCATGATGTCAGATTCTTTCATGATGCTATATTCTTTATTATCTATTTTTACTTCTGTACCTGACCATTTTCCAAAAAGTACAACGTCTCCTATTTTGACATCCATTGGAATTAATTTTCCTTCTTCGGTTTTAGCTCCAGGTCCTATAGCTACAACCTCACCTTCTTGTGGCTTTTCTTTTGCAGTATCTGGAATAATTATTCCGCCCGCTGTCTTTGCTTCACTATCAAGCACTTTAATTAGTACTCGGTCATGTAAGGGTCTAAATTTCATGTTTTTGCTCCTTCAAATTTGATTGTACGCTTGATATGGTGTGTTTTCAGAAAATTTCAAGTCTTAGTCACATTAATAGTAGGCTTAAAAATGGCTAATATTGCTATATTTTGTTTATTTTTCTATAAGCATTAAAACCGGAGCATTTAAATTGAAAAAATTAAATCATTTAGCGGAAATTTATAATTCTTACGATACTTTTGTTATAGATTTGTGGGGAGTAGTACATAACGGAGTTAACCTAAACATTAAAGCTATAGCAGCAATAGAAAATCTAATTAGTAATAAAAAAAAAGTAGTTTTTTTAACCAACGCTCCGAGGCCAAGCTTTGTAATTAAAAAACATCTTCTTAATCTTGGCATGAAAGAAGATTTACTTAAGAATATAATGTCATCAGGTGAGGCATCAATGCAAGAATTGGAAAAAGAAAGATTTGGTAAATTATTTTTTCATCTTGGCCCAGATAAAGATAACGAAATTTTTACTAATATTAAAAAAAATAAAACAACTTTAGATCAATGTGACTTTATACTATGCACAGGTTTAATTGAGGATAAAGAAGAAGATTTAGATTATCATAAAAGTATATTGCAAAATCATACTTCTAAAAATTTTGTCTGCACAAATCCAGATCTAATAGTCCACAGAGGTGAAGTTGCAGAATATTGTGCTGGAACTGTAGCTAAAATATTCGAGTCTATTGGAGGGAAACCCGTTTATTTTGGCAAACCTTACAAAGAAATTTATACTATGTGCTTTAAAGAAAGTGAAAAAACAATAGCGATAGGTGATAATCTAAACACTGATATCAGAGGTGCAAATAGTATGAATATTGATTCTATTTTTATTTCTGACGGTGTTCATAGAAGTGAATTTAAAGATGAAAAAGAACTTAACGATCTTTCATTAAAATACAACGTACAAGCAAGCTATTATCAGTCACAACTAACTTGGTAAAATGAAAATTTACAACAATTTAAAAATTAAAAAAATTCATAAGAATTCAGTTATCGCTATTGGTAATTTTGATGGCCTTCACTTAGGTCATCAAAAAGTTTTAAACCAAGCAAAACTAAAAGCCAAAAAAGAAAATTTAAAATTTGGAGTTATTACTTTTGAACCAATTCCATCTATGTTTTTTAATAAAAATATTAAACACCATAGAATTAATTCAATCGAACAAAAAATATATTATTTAAAAAAAATTAAACTGGATTTTTTAATCATTGTAAAATTTAATATACTATTTTCAAATATAAGCGCAGAAAATTTTATTGAAAAAATTTTAACAAATAAACTACAAAGCAAATATATTTTTATAAGTCGTAATTTTAAATTTGGAAAAAAAAGGCTTGGAGATATAAATACTTTAGAAAGATTTAAAAAAAAATATTCATATAAAATAATTATAACCACCCCCTATCAAAAAAATAAAAAAATAATTTCCTCTACTTTGATTAGAAAAAATATAACCAAAGGAAATTTTGATAGTGTTCGAAAGTTTTTAGGCAGATCTTGGGCTATAAAAGGTGAAGTGATAAGAGGTGAGAAAAGAGGTAGAAAAATTGGATTTCCAACTTGCAACATTAAGTGGGCCTCTTATGCTCTACCAAAACTAGGTGTTTATGGTGTTATAGTAGAGACTAAAGAATTTAAAAAAAAAGGCATAGCAAACATAGGTTATAGGCCTACATTTAATGGTAAAACCTTGCTACTCGAGGTAAATATATTTGGAATAAATAAAAATTTATATAAAAAGACAATTAAAGTTAATTTTATAAAATTTATCAGAGCAGAAAAAAAATTTAAAAATATTAGTGATCTTAAAAATCAAATCAAAAAAGATATAATTGCAGCACAAAAATAATGTCTAAAGAAAATTTACATCTTCCACAAACAGCTTTTTCTATGAAAGCTAATCTTCCGCAAAAGGAACCAGAAATTTTGAAAAGCTGGGAAAAAAATAAAATTTTTGAAAAGATTAGGAAAAATTCAAAAGGCAGAGAAAAGTTTGTTCTTCACGATGGTCCTCCATATGCTAACGGACATATTCACATGGGTACTGCTCTAAATAAAATATTAAAGGATATGGTAATAAAATTTCATCAAATGAACGGAAAAGACTCAGTATACGTGCCTGGCTGGGACTGTCATGGATTACCTATAGAATGGAAAATTGAAGAGCGATATAAAAAAAATAAAAAAAATAAAGATGAAGTCCCTATCAAAGATTTTAGAAAAGAATGTAGAGAATTTGCAAAAGAATGGATAAATACCCATATTACAGAATTTCAGCGACTTGGTGTAACTGGGGACTTTGAAAATTACTATTCTACGATGAGCTTTACCGCAGAAGCGCAGATAGTTAGAGAGCTTGGAAAATTTTTATTAGACGGAAGTCTTTATCAAGGGTTTAAGCCTGTGTTTTGGTCAACTGTAGAGAAAACAGCTTTAGCAGATGCAGAAGTTGAATATCAAAACCACACTTCCAATACTATATTTGTTGCGTTTAAAGTTAAAGAAAGTCCAAAAGACTTTCTAAAAAATTCTAATATTATTATTTGGACTACAACCCCGTGGACTATTCCAGCAAACAGGGCCTTAGCCTTCAATAGCAGTATAGAATACGCATTGGTAGAGATAACTGATCTTGAGAATTTTAAAGAAAAAAAAATAGTAGTTGCAACAAATCTTTTAAATTCGATCGTTGAAGCTTGTGCTATTGAGAAATTCAAAATTTTAAAAACATTTAGTGGCTCAGAACTTAAAGACACAATCTGTAAGCATCCTTTCGAAACATTAGGCTATAACTTTGATGTACCAATGCTTGATGCAAGATTTGTAACCTTGGAGCAAGGTACGGGAATTGTTCACTGTGCACCAAGTCACGGTCCAGATGATTTTAATTTATGCCTCAAGCACAATATTCCATCAAAATATACAATCGATAATGCTGGCTTTTATACAGATGAGATTCCTTATTTTACAAAAACACATGTTTTTAAAGCCGACCCAATCATAATTGACAAATTAAAAGAAGTAAAAAAATTATTACAAAACGATAAACTTCAACACAGTTATCCTCACTCTTGGCGATCAAAAGCTCCTTTGATTTACAGAGCAACTCCACAATGGTTTATTTCAATGGAAAAAAATTCTTTAAGGAACAAAGCAATTAAATCAATCAATGAAACAAATTTTTATCCATCAAAAGGTAAAGAACGGCTATTGTCAATGGTGGAAGGAAGACCTGACTGGTGTATTTCAAGACAGAGATCTTGGGGCGTTCCTTTACCAATATTTATAAACAAGAAAACAAAAGAGCCTCTTAGAGATCAGAAAGTAATAGATCGTATAGCAGAAATTTATGAAAAAGAAGGATCAGACTGTTGGTTTACTGATGAATCAAAAAAATTTTTAGGTGAAAATTACAATGCTGATGAATACGAAAAATTAACCGATATAGTTGAAGTATGGTTTGATAGCGGTTCAACACATAGTTTTGTTCTAGAAAAAAGAGAGGACCTTAAATGGCCAGCAGACATGTATCTTGAAGGATCAGATCAGCATCGAGGGTGGTTTCATTCTTCTTTGTTAGAGTCTTGTGGGACCAGAGGAAGAGCGCCTTTCGAAAGCATACTATCCCATGGTTTCGTAGTGGATGGTAAAGGTATGAAAATGTCAAAATCTGCTGGAAACGTTACATCTCCAGATGATATCTTAAAAAAATTTGGTGCAGATATTCTAAGAGCTTGGGTTGCTTCATCCGATTACGCTGAAGATTTAAGAATTGATAATACGATTTTAACACAGCATGCGGAGTCTTACAGAAAAATTAGAAATACATTCAGATTTATTTTAGGAAATTTACAAGATAAATTCGAACAACAAGATTTAAAAAAACTAGATATAAATAATTTACCAGAAATTGAAAGATACATATTAGGTAAACTTTATGATTTAGACAGTTCTATTAAAAGTAATTTAAAAAATTACAATTTTCACAAAACTTATAAAGAAATTTTAAATTTTTGTACTCTGGATTTATCTTCATTTTACTTTGATATTAGAAAAGATGTCTTGTACTGTAATGATATTAATTCACAAAAACGTAAGGATTGTATTACAGTCCTAAATATAATTTTAGAATGCCTACTTAAATGGTTTGCTCCAATTTTTGTTTTTACCACAGAAGAAATTTTTAGTTTAGTAAATAAAAGCAAAACGAGCATTCATGAAACATTGTTTCCCGTCATTCCACAAAACTGGGTAAATGACACACTTAAAAAAAAATGGGAGAACCTTTATCAGATTAAGCAAGAAGTAAATATTGCAATTGAAGAAAAAAGAACAAATAAAGAAATAGGGTCAAGTTTAGAAGCAGACATTCTGATTTATGTAAGTGAAAAAGAATTTAATCTTTTGGAAGGTCTAGATTTAGAAGAATATTTCATAACCTCCAAAGCAAAAAAAATTAAAGACAATGACAACAAATTAAAAATCGTCGTAAAAAAAGCTATTGGAACCAAATGTTCTAGATGCTGGAAAATACTAGAAAATAAATGTTTAAGATGCGAAGAAGCAATGGGCAAATGAATATTTCAAGAAACTTTAAATACAAGTTTTTTTCAAAAGAATTAATAACTCCATTAGCAGGAGCTATATTAGTTTTTATCTTAGACCGCGTCTCTAAATTAGGAATAATTAATCATCCGACAAACAATAAAACTATATTTATTAACGATTATTTAAATTTTGAGCTTGTTTGGAACACTGGAATTGGTTTCGGTCTCTTTAGCCAAAATGCAAACACATATTATCACTTAATTTCATTACTAATTTTAGCTCTCATAATTTTTATAATCTACCTCATCATTAAAGCTGATTTTGTAGAGAAAATTTTATTTTCCTTAATTTGTGGGGGAGCAATAGGAAATTTATATGACAGAATAATTTATTATGCTGTCCCAGATTTCATCGATATACACATAAAAGATTTTCACTGGTTTACTTTTAATATTGCAGATATATTTATAACATTAGGAATAATTTTAATTCTTATGAAAGATTTATTGTTTAAAAAAAAATGAAATTTTCAAAACTATTAATTACACTATTTGTTCCACTATTTTTTTTAAATAACTGTTCTAGTTTTAGTGATGCAGGGAAGGTTTTAAGAAATGAGAAGAGAACGACAACAGATGAATTTTTAATAAAAAAAAAAGGTCCTTTAACACAACCACCTGATTTTGAGAAGATGCCTAAGCCAAATACAATTGAAAAAAAAGCAGATTCCGATCGAGATGAAATTCAAAGAATTTTAAAAACAAACAAATCAAAAACTAGCGGTGTCAGCACAAAATCCTCTTCAACAGAAAATTCTATTCTTGAACGAATTAAAAAGTGAGTAAAAATATTAATTTAAAAAATAGTATTAGACCAAGGTATTTTAAAAAAAACTTATTATCGAAAGACAAAATTAGATTAAATAAAATTATTAACAATATCTTTACCTCGCTAGACTACAAAAAAGATGCCTTACATTTATTTAGCAAAAAATTTAATTTCAATTTTAATTATTCAAAATTAGTTAAATTTGATAAATACAAAACTATAATTTTAATAGGCATGGGCGGTTCTTCCTTGGGAGCCCAAGCTATGCATTCTTTCTGTAATGATAAAATTAAGAAAGATTTTATTTTTTTTGATAATTTAGATCAACAAAAAATTGATAGAATAAGAAAAATAGATTTAAAAAAGACTCTCTTTATTATTATCTCAAAATCTGGCAACACACTTGAAACATTAATCAATAGCAATTTATTTAGAGACAAAATAACGAATAAAAATACAATTATTATAACAGAAAAAAAAAATAATATTTTAAATACATTTGCTAAACATAAGAAAATTCTTCACATTAATCATAAAGATTATATTGGCGGGAGGTACTCAATTTTATCTGAAGTTGGTATGGTCCCAGCTTATTTTATGGGTTTAAAAACAAACCATTTTAGAAGAAACTTGTTAAATATTTTTAAATCTAAAAAAAAAGCACGTCTCTTAAACAATATTATTAAATTAAGTCACATCTATAGGTTTAAAAAAATTAATTCGATTATACTTTTAAATTATGTGCCTGAAGTTAATGACTTTCTTTATTGGTCTCAACAATTGATAGCAGAAAGTTTAGGCAAAAAAGGAAAAGGATTACTGCCAGTTGTCTCAGAAGCCCCAAAAGACCATCATAGCTTAATGCAACTATATCTAGATGGACCCAAAGATAAATTATTTTACATATTTAGCCTTAAGTTGAATAAAAAAAAAAAAACTAACAAAAATATTTTTGGAAAAAATTTTAGTTATGCAGAAAATAAAAATTTAAGCAGAATTAAAGAAGCTCAAAAAAATGCTTTAATTCAAACGCTTAAAGATAATAAAATTCCATATCAAGAAATTATAATTAATAAAAAAAATGAAGAAACTTTAGGTGAGTTATTTTCTTATTTCATGATGGAAACTGTATTAGTTGGCAAATTGATAGGTATAAATCCGTTTGATCAGCCAGCCGTAGAAAAGGTAAAGATTTTAACTAAGCAATACTTAGCTTAAAAGGTTCCAAAAATTATTTTTGACCTTCCATAGTTTCTAGTAAAAACAATATTTAATACCTTTTCCAGATCATCTTCAGTTTTTTTTTCCCTATGAATTATAATTAAATGATGTTTTTTATATAGTGTTGAATTTTTAATTACTTTTAATTCCTCTATAAAAGCATTTTCTGCAAAAGGTGGGTCTAAAAAAATAATCTCAAACTTATCTTTGTTATTGCTTATTTTAAGATAAGAAATTATTTTTTTATTAATAACTTCTGATCGATCTTCAATCTTTAAACTAGTTAGGTTTTTTTTTAATTTAATCAGCGCTTCACTATTATTTTCTACGAAAGTAACTTTTTTTACTCCTTGAGAAATGCACTCTATACCAAATGAGCCAATACCGGAATAAAGATCCAATACGTTAGCATTCTCTAATTTAATATTGATTAAATTAGAATGATTTATAATATTTAAAATATTTTCTTTAACAAAATCTCTTAAAGGTCTTGTTGTTGTAGATTTTAAAAATTCTATTTTTTTTCCTCTTAAAAAACCACTTACTATTCTCATTTTTTTTTTATTACTCTCCAACCTATATCTTTTCTAAAAAAACCATATTTCCAATTAATAGTTTTAATTATCTTTAAAATTTTATTTCTTATCTTTCTAAAGCTGTTTCCTAAAACAACTATATTTAGCACACGGCCCCCATTTGAAAATAGTAGACTATTTTTTTTCTTAGTTCCTGCATGAAATATAAAAGACAATTTAGTCAAATTAATTTGATTTAGATTTATTGCTTTGTTAATGAGAGACTTTTGTGGATAGCCTTTAGAACAAAGCACTATAGTCATGCATTTATTTTTGCTCCAGTTAATTTTAATTTTATTTAGTTTATTTTCAACTGAAGCAATTAACAATTTAACCAAGTCAGTTTTTAGTCTCGGCAAAATTACTTGACATTCTGGATCTCCCATTCTGACATTGTATTCAATTAGGTATGGTTCATTTTCTTTGATGATAAGACCAACATATAAAAATCCAGTATAAGGATGACCTTTTTTTTTGAGTGCTATTAGTGTTGGTTTTACAATTTTTTCAATGATTCTATTTTCTAAATTTTTATTTATAATTGGTGCAGGTGAATACGCGCCCATACCTCCAGTATTGGGACCGGTTTCATTTTCTCCAACACGTTTATGGTCTTGAGCAGAACCCATGAATGAGAAATGATTTTTATCTACAATTAAAAAATAGCTAGCTTCTTCTCCTTCCAAAAATTCTTCTAAGACTAATTTTTTCGAGCTTTTAAACTTACCTAAAAAAATTTCACTACTAAATTTTTCAACCTTTTTTTTTGAGTTGCAAATAACAACACCTTTTCCTGATGCTAGTCCATCTGCCTTAACAACAACTGGTAGCTTATTTTTAGAAAGAAATGCCTTAACATCCTTTTTATTTGAACAAATTTTATACCCTGCGGTAGGTATTTTGTATTGTCTACACAAAGACTTCATGAAAGCCTTCGAACCTTCTAGTCTAGCTGCATATTTATCTGGACCAAAAACTTTGATTTTTTTTTTTCTTAAAAAATCTACAACACCTTTTACTAAAGGTAATTCTGGACCGATAATTACTAAATCTATTTTGTAAAACTTTATAGTTGATAGCAGCTTATTAAAATTCAGAGTGTCCACGTCTAAATTTTTAGCCAGAGAGGCTGTGCCAGCGTTGCCAGGAATACAATAGATTTTACTTGAGATCTTAGATTCGTATATTTTTTGGCAAAGCGCATGCTCTCTACCTCCGCTACCAATTAAAGCAATATTCATATGAAAAAATATATTATATATAATATTCTTGCATATGAACAAAAAAAAAGCTGTGCTCAAATATAAACCTAATGCATTTGATATACTAGAAGATGGTGACCATGTTATTTGTGCTATTTCACAAAAGATAATACCACTTGAAAATCTAAGTTACTGGAATGTTGATCTTCAAGAAGCTTATTACTCTCCCGTTGAAGCAAAAATAAAATATGAAGAGATAAAAAAAAAAAAATAACTATTTCCAACGATTATGTGTCCAAATCCATTGTCCAGGATCTCGAGATATCATCTCCTCAAGAATTTTATTTAGTTTTATAGATATATTTAATTTATTTGTTTCTGTGTCAGCATTTTTTAAAATTTCGATTGGTTTATAAACCTCCATCACAAAATTATTATTTGTTTTTCTAGCTAAATAAATGGGCACAATATCTAAATTAAATTTCAATGCCATTTGGGCCGGCATAGTTGTGGTGAGCGCCATGTTTTCAAAAAAAGGTAATTTTTTGCCCTCACTAACTCTTTGATCTATCATAAGCGCGATACTAAAGTTATTTTTTATATAATGAATGGACTCTTTAACACCAAACAAACCTTTTTTAATTTGATTTTGACATATATATTTTTTTCTAAGATATTCCATAAATGGATTTAAAAAAAAATTATTCAATGGTCTGTAAATTGTAGCTAAATTAATTTTTTTTTTTGTTAATTCCATCGACATTAGTTCAAAATTTGCAAAATGTCCCGATACAAAAATTACCGGTTTATTATTTTTTTTTATCTTTGCTAATATATCTTCACCTTTAATTTCGATGTGAGAATTTAAAGTTTTAAATTTTTTTAAGTATAAATATTCTACAAAAGTTTTTCCATAGTTATCCCACATTTTAAGTTTTATATTTTTTTTTAAACTTTCATTTTTAAAGCCTAAAAATTTTTCTAAATTATTGTTAATGGTTTGTTCAGATTTCACTGACGGACCTATAATCTTAAAAAGATGAGAAAAAAATTTTCTACTTAAAGTCAAACCTAATATTTTGATAATTATAAAAAATAAATAAATAAATGTTGCTTGAATAAGATACTTAACAATTTTTAAAATAAACATTTTATAACTTCTTTTTCAAATTTATCTCTATTTTTTATATCAAGTTTAACGCTTAAGTATTGAATATTTGGAATCTTGCGATGATTAAGCCTAAAGTAATCTTTTTCAGTAGTAATGATTTTTAAATTATGTGTCACTGAATAATCTACTAAATCATTTAACTCTTTCAAAGAATAATTATAATGATCTGGAAAAGATATTTTTTTTTTAATTTTCAAATTATTTTTTTCTAAAAGGTTAAAAAAATTATTTGGATTTCCTATTCCTGCAAAGGCAAGTAAATTTTGATTCATAAATTGATTTAAATTAATAGGTAAGTATTCTGAGTAGTAGATACTAATATCGTTAGATATTTCTCTTATTTTTTTTTCAAAAGTTTCATTAACTTTTCCATTAATAACAATTATTTGACAGTTTTTTAATGAGGATAAGCCTTCTCTAAGTGGCCCGGATGGCAGGGTCATCTCATTTCCTGCCAGCTGCTCTTCATTGAAACAAACAATGTTTAAATCTTTAATAATAGATACATCTTGAAAACCATCATCTAAAATTACGCAATCAAGTTTATCTAATTGGGCTTTTTTCAGCGCATTAAATCTAGATGAGTTTTTATATAATTTTATATTTTTAGATTCTATTAGATTGAATTCATCTTCATGATTTTTATATAATTTTTTAATAATAGCTATTTTTTTATTTGATTCTTTTAAAATCCTAGCCATCTCAATACATAAAGGTGTTTTTCCTGTTCCACCTATATAAATATTTCCCACACAAATAATCGGAATAGAAAATTTTACTTTTTTTTTAAAAAAGTTATTTAAAAATATTAAAAACTGAAAGAAAATGGATATAGGTAAAAAGAGAAAAGATATAAGAGAATTTTTTTTATGCCAAAATTGAGGTTTGAATATTTTCATGATTTATTTTAAAAATGAATCTATTTCTAGAGTTGTTTGATCCAATATTTTATCTCCATAGTCATTTAATAAACTTATCTGTTGATGATTAATTACTGATGGATTGTCAAATTTGTTTAGTATTTTGCTGGCTAGCTCCATTTCTCCATTAACACTTTGAGCCAAACCATATGAATTTAAAAGTTCGTATATTTCTTTAAAATTATATACATAAGGACCATAGAAAATATTGCATCCTAGTTTAACGGCGTCTATAGGGTTTTGACCGCCTTCAGCACTAAAGTTTTTTATAAGTGACTTTCCAATAAAAACATTTTTACAATAATTAAAGTACCTATGAAGAACTCCAAATGAATTAATGATTAAAATTTCTGTATCTAAATTTATAAAATCATCGTCTTTTATAATTTGTGATTTTAAATTAAACTTTTTTGATAAATGTTTAATGGCAATAGCTCTGTTCGTGTGTCTTGGAGCAATAATGGTCATCACATTGTGATATTTTTTTTTAATCTCTAAGTGTGTTTTTAAAATAATTTTTTCTTCACCGTTATGTGTGCTAACTGCACACCAAGTAATAAAATTATTTAAAATTTTTTTATTTGGCACTATAAGTTCATCTAAAATAGTATTTTTGACTGTAAATTTTAAGTTACCTATATATTTCAAATTTTTAACTTGAAATTTACTTAAATTATTTTTCGACTCTTCACTAGAGGCTAAGCATAAATCAAAATTACCAAAAACCTTTCTTGCAAAATTTGGAATAATTTTCCATTTATTAAATGATTTTTTTGCAAGCCTAGCATTAATAAGCAGTAAAGGTATTTCTTTTTCTTTAATTTTGAATAAAAAATTTGGCCAAATTTCTGAGTCTACAAAACAAACTAAGTTAGGTTTCCACATGTTCAAAAAGTTCTCGGCTAAACTCTCAAGATCTAAAGGTAAGAAACGGTGTTCTACATTTGTAAAGTTAATTAATTTTTTTTTTAAAAGCTCAGATGAAGTTAAAGTTACTGTAGTTATTAAAATATTTATATTTCTATTTTCACTAATTATTTTTGTTATTAGAGGAATAATACTCAAACATTCACCGACACTTGCAGCATGAAACCAAATTAATTTTTTATTTCTATCTTTATGGATTTTAAAGTGAGAGGAAAAAATTTTTTCTTTAAATCGTATTTTATCTTCTTTGTTAAACAAAGACCGAAGATAAATTAAAACTATAAATAATGGAAAAAAAAGATAAGTAAAATATTTATAAACTTTTAACATTGATTTATTTTAACTGCTTTTCATACAGTGACTTATATTCACTAGAGCTCTTCATAAGAGTGTCGTGATTGCCAGAGTCGATAATAGATCCATTTTTTAAGACAAATATTTGATCTGCGCTGTGAATAGTTGATAGCCTGTGGGCAATAACTAAAGAAGTTTTATTTTTAGTTAAATTTGCAATCGCATTTTGTACTATTTGCTCTGAATCTGCATCCAAAGAAGAGGTGGCCTCATCAAGAAGAATAATCGGCGATTTTTTTAAGATTGCACGAGCAATAGAAATTCTTTGCTTTTGACCGCCAGACAGCCTTACACCATTTTCTCCAATAGGTGTCTCGTAAGCAGCAGGCAGCTTGTTTATAAATTCATCAGCAGCTGCAAACTTACAAGCTTCGACTATTTCTTTTTGTGTAGCTAGTGGATTAGCGTAAGCAATATTAGCTCTAATAGAGCTATCAAATAAAATCACATCTTGGCTAACTAGTGAAATATTTTTTCTGAGCGAATTAAGTGAAATTTTATGAATGTTTTGCTGATCAATAAAAATTTTTCCCTCTTGAGGTTCGTAGAATCTAGGTAACAGGTTAATTATTGTACTTTTACCCGCACCACTTTGACCAACGAAAGCAGTCATTGAACCGCCTTTGATTTCCAAATTAATTTTCTTTACTGCTTTTTCTTCAGTATTGATGTACCGGAAACTTACATCTTCAAAATTTATATTACATTTTTCAATTTTTAAACTTGGAAGATTTTCATCATTTTTTGTTTCAATTGGATCATCAACTACAGCAAATATTCTTTTTGCCGCCGCCGCTCCTTGGTAAGCTGCTATATTAATTGTAGCAAGAGATCTAATGGGCTGATAAGCAAGCATCATTGCAGCTAAAAAAGAAAAAAAATTGTTTATCTCTAACTCTCCTGTATTAATTAGTTTGCCAGAATAAAAGATAAAACCTGCAATCATAAATCCAGTTAAAGTTTCCATTATCGGTGTAGCTCTTATAAGTACGCTTGCAACTTTAATATTTTTATCAACCAATCTACTTATAAAGTTTTCAGAATTTCTTTTTTCTTCTTCTTCCTTTTGATAAATTCTAATCATTTTTGATGCTTTAAAGATTTCTGATAAAAAAGAAGTGAAATCTCCAGTTATTTCTCCAGCTTGTGTCTGCACTTTCCCAATTCTTTTTCCAAGATTTTTTGCAAAGAAGATTGCCAAGGGCATCATGAACAAAGCAAAACATGCTAACTTCCAATTTTGATAAAACATTAAATAAATTAGCGCAATTAAAGTTAAACTATCTTTCATTAAGTTAAGAACTCCAGTACTCACAAGGTTTTGAACTTGCATACAGTCATAATTAATATTTGAAATATATTTACCAGAGTGTCTATTATCTAAAGTTTTAATATCGGCTAAAAGCATTACAGTTGCTACTTTTTTTTGAAGTTCTCCAGCTATTACACAACCAACTTTAATTATATTTAATCTTGCAAAATAAAGTGAAATCCCCTTTGAAGAGAAAGCAAAAATTATAGACAACGGTATTAACCAAGCTAAAGTTTTATCTTGATCGATAAAAATTTTTTTAACTGCAGGATCTAATAGCCATGCTGTTGCAGACGTGCTACCAGCCACAATTAATGAGAGAAAAAGAGATAAAAGAATTCTTTTAAAGTGTTTTCTTATATACTCTTTGTACAAGCGCCTGATTATAATTATAAGTTCATTCAATGTCATAACTTTAATTAATTAATAGAATTCCAAAAAACAAAAGAAAACCAGAAAAATTATTAATTTTAAAAATTTTTAAACTTTCATTTGAATTATTTTTTTTAAATTTTATTATTTGGTACATTAAACTTAGAACATAAAATACTATTAGAAGAGAAAAATTATTTAAATTTAACTGATCATAAAATAAAAAAATAATCAAAGCAGAACTTACCGAATAACAAAAACCGACAAATAACTTTATATTACTTTTAAATTTAATAGATGTTGATTTTACTCCAATTATTTCATCATCTTCTATGTCTTGAGCTCCGTAAATGGTGTCATAGCCCAATGTCCAAAATATGGCCGACACATAAAGGATAAGAATTTCAATAGAAAAGTTATTAGTAATAGCGGTCCAAGCCATAACAATACCCCAGTTGAAAGTTAAACCTAAGAATAGTTGAGGCCAATAAGTTATTCTCTTCATAAACGGATAAGAAAAAGCAAGCACCATTGAAGCGAAGCCTAAAAATATTGTTAAAATATTAAATTGAATTAAAATTAAAAAAGCTAAAGCACAAAGTGTGAGTGTATAAATTAGAGCCATATTTATAGAAATTAAATTACAAGCAAGAGGTCTATTTTTAGTTCTCTGGACCTGTTTGTCGATATCTTTATCTACAATATCGTTAACAATACATCCAGCGCTTCGCATTAAAACTGAACCTAAAAAAAATAAAAGAATGAAATATAAAAATTGACTAAGATTTTTTTCAATGCTGTATGCATAAGCCAGCCCCCATGAGCACGGCCAAAAAAGTAGCATAATACCAGTGGGTTTATTTAGTCTTGTAAGTTCTATAAAAATTTTTAGTTGAGACATCTGTGAATAATTACTTGTAAATACCAAACACTATCTACATAATCAATTTGATTCGATATGGATATAGATTACACAGTTGCTGCTCTAATGTTTCCAGCTATACCTCTAATGATGACTATGTATAGTAATAGATTTCACACTTTAAGTAGTTTAATTAGAAAGTTACATGACCAGTATGTTTTTGAAAAACGTACACCCCCCCAATGGGAAAATCAGCTACATGTTTTGAACAATAGAACAAATATATTAAAATACACAATGGGGTTTGCAGCTTTTGGTTTTCTTTTTAACATGACAACAGTTTTAATGCTCTACTTAGGAGACTTAAATGTAGCCAGACTAATTTTTGCAGGATGTTGTATTTGTATGATAATTTCAATTTTTTTATTTTTACAAGAAATAAGACTTTCTAACCAAGCTCTCAAGTTTCATTTGAGCGATATGGACTCAATGAAACAAGATTTATAATTTTTTATTTTTGTTTTAAAATATTTTTTTTAAATAAAGAGATACCATGCTCAGTTTTGTGTTTGTAGGACTCTTTGAACGTTTCTAATTGCCAACCTGACATTTTACTTTGAATTTCTTTAAGACTATTTAGCTTCCATTCATCTTTAGTATTTTCATCTTTCCATAATTTTTTTTCTTTATCTGTTCTTGCACAACCATAACATAATCCTGTCACAGGATCAGTTTTACAAATACTGATACAGGGAGAAATAATACTGCTCATTAAACAGTAAAAATAGCAGGCCCATTAATCTTTCTAGACTCTAAATCTATATGGGCTTGTTTTGCGTCTGCTAAAGCATATTCTTTAAATATTTTTACTTTTATTTTTCCAAATTTTATTTGTTCAAATAATTTTTTTGATCCCTCAACTACTTCGTCTCTTTTAGCATAATAATCTTTCATTGTTGGTCTTGTAAAAAACAAACTTTTAAATTGCAAATCTTTTGGAACATCTAAAGGATCTAAAGGACCAGACGCATTACCAAAAGACACCATCATACCCCTTGGTTGTAAACATTGAACAGAACCTTTAAACGTATTTTTACCAACCCCATCGTAAACTACCGAAACACCCATACCTTTAGTGATATCCTTAACTTCTTTAACAAAATCTTGTTTGGTGTAATTGATTACATGATCACAACCATTTTCTTTAGCTATAGAGATTTTTTCGTCTGACCCAACTGTACCAATTAATTTACATCCGATTCCTTTTGCCCACTGTGAAAAAACTTGACCCACACCACCAGCTGCTGCATGAAAAAGCACAACATCTTTAGAAGTAAGTTTATAAGTTTTACATAGTAAATAGTGAGTTGTTAAACCTTTAGTCATTATACACGCTGCGACTTTGTAAGAAATGCCATCTGGTATTTTTACACCTAGTAAGGCTGGTAATATTCTTTCTTCAGCATAAGCACTTGGCACTCCTCCAGCATAGGCAACATTATCTCCAACGCTTAAATCTTTAACATCAGAACCTACTTCAATAATTTTTCCAGCTGCCTCTAAGCCAATCCCGCTTGGGAGGTTGACAGGGTATAAGCCAGATCTATGGTAGGTATCGATATAGTTTAAACCGATTGCAATATTTTTTACTTTTATTTCATTAGCACCAGGTGCACCAAGTTTAATGTCTGAAAGTTCTAGAACTTCTGGGCCACCTTGTTTTTTTATTATTATAGCTTTAGTCATTAATATTTTGCAAACGTTCCATTGTGATAATCTTGAACAGCCTGTAGAATTTCTGCTTTAGTATTCATAACGAAAGGACCTCCTCTTGCTATAGGCTCTCCAATTGGTTTGCCCGCAATAAATAAAAATTCACTTTTCTTATTAGCTTTTACTATCAATTTATCACCTCTGTCTAATAGTATTAGATTAGAATTGCTTGTTTTATCATGTTTGTTTTCTCCAACTGATAAATCTCCAGCCAACAAATAAATAAAAGAATTATGCCCGCTAGGAACATCACACTTAAATTCTTTATCTTTTTCTAGCACTATATGAAAATAAATTGGATCTACGTTATGACTCTTCTCAGGACCTTCTGCATTTTTAAATTTTCCAGCTAGTACTTTGACAATTTTTTCATTATCTTTATGAACTCCAAGCTGATCATTTTTAATATACAAGTACTCAGGCTTATTCATTTTTAATTTTGCTGGCATATTAATCCAAAGCTGAAAACCTAACAACTTTCCTTCTTTCATCGCAGGCATTTCTGAATGAATAATTCCTCTACCAGTTTTCATCCACTGTACATCTCCCGCAGTCATTATACCTTTGGCTCCAGTGCTATCCTCGTGTTCAAATTCACCATTTAACATATAGGTTACTGTTTCTATTCCTCTGTGAGGATGAGGTGGAAATCCTGCAAGATAGTCATCTTTATTTTCAGAACCAAATTCATCTAACATTAAAAAAGGATCGACATAATCAGCCTCAGGAGTACCAATACTTCTTTTTAATTTCACACCCGCACCATCTGATGCGTTAAGAGCTTTGATTATTTTTTTAATTTCTATTTGTGACATAAGGTAAATATAATCAATGATTAAACTATATCAACTAGCTGTGTTAAATCGCTAACTTCATTTTTTGGTTTATAATCAAGGTTATCAAAAATACTTTTATTTCTGTTAACCCAAATGGCATTATAGCCATAATTACCACCACCTGACACATCCCAAGTATTAGCGCTGAGAAAAACTACTTCACCTGCTTTAATTTGATACTTTTTAATAGGCATACCGTAAACTTTTGAGTCTGGTTTATAAATCCCAACTTCTTCTATTGAAAAAAGATCGTCAAATATATTTTCTAAATTATTGCTTTTTACCAATTCATTTAAAAGAGCAGGGGTTCCATTCGATAAAATAGCAAGTTTATATTTTTTTTCTTTTAAACTATTTAACACTCCTTTTACCTCTGAGTAGGGAGATAACTTTTTATATAAATCTAGGAGTTCATTTTTCATTGAACTATCAATACTAAAAGTTTTCATTGATTTATCTAAACTATCCTCAGTCA
>Ga0209425_10003119_pt1 | contig 17902 bp, 17 predicted proteins | sample COG_05_FD_184749 | JGI IMG/M metagenome (GOLD analysis project Ga0209425, IMG submission 184749) | Pelagic Microbial community sample from North Sea - COGITO 998_met_05 (SPAdes) (version 2) | ecosystem: Environmental > Aquatic > Marine > Neritic zone/Coastal water | place: Helgoland, sampling...
AAATATTTTTAGGAGGAAATGTTCGAGGTTACCAACCGCAGCTTTTAGGAGGTGGGGCAAATAGCTCAAGTGGAAGTGGTATGGTAGGTAGCAACGAAAGAGGCATGTCCAGAACAATGTTACGAAAATCATTTGGACGTACTAACTGGTTAGATGATGTTACTGGTAAGAAAAACGTCAATAAAAGCACACCCTTTAGAGTTGCGATGAATGCGGGAGATATAAATGGAACAAAAAATGCTAGCCCAATGAAAGAACTTAAGCCACCAAACCAGGTAAATGGTGTAAATGCTTTAATGGGAAGATTGTATGGAATTGGCGATGGTGTAAAACACGGCGGAGCCGCATATTCTGGAAATCCAAATTATGTTTATGATTCATCCGATTATATTAGATACAAAAAGCTAGGAGCAAAGCTTAAGACATATAATACGATTAGTTTCGGTGGTCCTCCAAAATCATCAAATCCTTTCCTTATGGCAATGAGAAAATAAAAATATAGGTAATTATTTTCTATAACAATATCATAATGAATAAGATCCTTGTTGAGTTTTTGGGAACACTATTTTTTCTTTATGTAATCCTTACTACAGGAAATGCTTTAGCAATCGGAGCTGCTCTTTCGATTGCAATTATTTTAGGTGGAAAAATCTCTGGAGGTAATTTCAATCCAGCAGTTACCGTTATGATGGCTGTTGCTGGGAAACAGCCTATGAATGAAATTGTTCCTTACGTACTTGCACAAATTGCGGGAGGATTAGCCGCGCTAGAATTGTCAAAAAGAATTAAGCTATAAATTACATAGCATTATACATATTTTCTTTAATTAATGTATAATGGGAGGTTGTTATAAAAGCCACAGACGTAAAAGTCATAGACAAAAACATTCTTCTACTAGAAAAGTTAAGAGAGGAGGAAAATCTAAAAGATTTGGAGCCAAAAGAGGAGGGACTTTTCAAACGCCTACAGGATCTGCACCCGCGTCCCAAACAGCTCCTCTGGCACCAGAAAAACCCGAAGACCCAAATAGAAAAAAATCGGTCGCGCCATCTCCTGGGAGTGGAAACATTTTAAAAAGGGTGGGCGATGTAGGAAGCGGTGCTGTAAGAAACTTATCTAATCTTTTCGCATCAATGGCTGGAGGAAGAAAGAAAACAAAGCACAAGAAGCATGGGAAAAAACACTCTAATAATCACACAAAAAAGCATAAGAAGCATCACAAAAAGCATCACAAAAAGCATCACAAGAAGCATCATAAGAAGCATCATAAGAAGCATCACAAAAAACACGGAAAAAAACATTAAAACGATAAATTATAATATAAATAATATTTTATCGTTTCTTTTCAAAAACTTTCATAAAAATATAAAAAAACAATAATGCCACAGAGCCATAGTATATTTTATCAACTGTATTATCGGGCATATCAGAAATATTTTTAATTTTAGAAAATGCTTCTCTGCATTTTTCACCTGTAACCGGATTTTTTTTGTTAGGAAACCAGCAAGCATTCATATTCTTAAGATCGCTTGTCAAAACAAATGCGGTTTCTTTTGATTTTTTATTATTTTCATCAATCGTTTCCATACTTAATGCGCGGCATTCTGGATTATTTCCAATCATAAAGGCTTGGAATATAGCTAATGGATTGAGATTATTCATATCACTCATTGTCCCTGGAATTAAACCTTCTAAATCTGTGAAATTGGCACCAGTTATAGAACTAATAAATGGAATATTTCCATCAGGAACATTGTTAATATAGATAGATCTACTTACTTGTTTTCCTGTTTTCTTATCTTTGCACTTTGCACCGGTTTTCATAAAAAACTTGTCACCTAGAGGTTTCCCAGTTGCAGATGCAGCACCCCTACCGGTTGATAATACTTCTGTATATGCAACCATACTACCAATGTTAGTACCAATTTTGTTACCTGCTGAACTCATACCTAATTCTTTTGGAGTTTTAATATATTTATGATAAGGATAGTCAGGACCTAAAACGTCTTTCTCTAGTGATTTTAAATCATTCAATGCGGAATCAAAAAAGTTACTCATAATACTAATATTATATTAGATTATTATCCTCGACTCCCTGGCGGTTCAATGTTTCCACTATTTGCTAAATTATTTGCGGTTTTATTGTCTAAAGCTTTTGAGTTTCCCTGATCAACCAATTTTTGACTCAAGGATGTAAGTGTTTTTGTATTAGTAGTAACATCTTTTTTCATATCATTAATATCTAGGCTTAAATTATTTATTCTCTCTAGTTGTCCTTTTAAATATGATATATTAGCAGCATTTGTTTTTGCTAGATAAAGTGGGTCTTTTGATAAGTTAGGATCAATGTATGTAGTATTTATATTTCCGGTTGCGCCTTCAACAATTTTATTTTTAAACAAATGATTTAATGAATGTCTTAAAATTAAAATTACAAGGCAACCTATTGCTAAATATGTTAGTATTTTTTTCATTATAATATGCAAAGCTATTATTTTCTGATTCTACTATATAGTTATGTTTTTAACAAGTTCTAGTGGCCAATATCAACCATATATTCCGTGGAAAGGTGAGTCAACATATTCAATTACATCTTCTTGGTCAAAACCTTTACTAAAACCTGAAGACGATTCTGATAATCCATTTTTGGGACCAGCATTTAAAGCGCGTCCTATTAAACACTGGAGAAAGCAATTAGTTCCCACAAAGGGCTCTGGGCATTCTAGACAAAGATCTGTTCCAGACTATCCTGGCAGTAGTACTTATTTAGGAAATAAAAATTGCCAAGATTTAGACAAGTCTCTCTCAGAGAAAAGCAGTTTTATTGTAGAAAATGTCACATACAACCCATTAACCGATAAAAACAAAGGATCTTATGAAAAAGGTCAAAATGGAAGTAATATTTGTATTGCATGCAATCCAGAAAAAAAACCAATAAAAAGCGGTATGACAGAAAAATTAATAAATCCGAGTCAGCCTGGAGAAATACCAAAAAAGAAGTATTGTTTTTCATCAAGGGAATATCTTAGATCAAGATGTAAAACATATGATCAGCGTATTACATGCACAAAAATCTCTAAAAATAATTATTCTATACCTTATAATAATGCTTCTGACGGTCCGCAATATCGAAAAGCAACAACATGTAACAGCAATTGCAAATCAGGAAAGGTAATAATTATCAAAAAACCCAATAATAGACAATACTCTGTTCAAGGAGCGGTTGATTCTTCCTCGAGATTAATGCGACTAAAATTAAATACACTAAATAAAGCAGCACATAGTCTTAAAACACAATATGGTTCTCATGCAGCAAATGCAGCAAAGTATCCTTATTCTGGATCTTCCAATTATTTTATTAGCGGGTTGTCTAACACAAAGTGTCAAAACGCATTAAAAAGAAAAAATGGCGTTAAAACATCATGTTCATAAATAATTTTAAAAATAAAACTTAGAAATTATACTATAAAAATAACTATATGGGCAAGAAATCTAAAAGGCCTGGAAGGCAAAACAAAGAAAAAAAACCACCAATACAAAGAACGGAAGCAGAGAGAAATAAAGAAATTATGAAAATTATTTCTAAATTAACTGAACTCAATCTTAACACTGAGTATGATGCAATAAAACAATTATATACACTTATGAACACATATATCAAAAGTGGCGAACGAATACCGGTAAATATACCTTTTCCAGAATTGAAAAGAAAAATTATTGGCGTTCTGGCAACAAGTATTAGAGAGCAAGTTTGGGTTAAATTAGTAAAAAATTGATCTTAAAAGTAATTTATAATCATAATTAATAAAATAACATTAATTATTATTAAATATGCCGCTTCTACCATTAGAAATTATCCACTACATAATGCGGTTCAATCCATCCCATAGAGAAAAAATGAATATAGTGCATGAAGAGTTTTATAAAAAATTACATAAAAATAAGTATTTAAATATTTTGCAAGAAATAATCTCTTTAACTGATTGTGAGCTATGTACAAATGAATATTGCGAAATGCCAATACAACAAGGAAGTGAGTATTGGGGGTCTTTTATGAATAACTACTATCCATTCTGCAACGAAAGATGCTTTCATGCTGGTTTATGGGGAATTGAATATGATTACAGAAAATATGGGGCACTGCCTAATTAAAATACTATATTATCACTTATCCATTTCATTAATTTTTTATTTACCGGCGTCATACCAGTATGTATAGAGTGCGAATAATGAATATAATTTAATGAATCTTTTTTGATCAGTCTGAGATTATATAATATAACAAAATAATATTCCTCATCATAAAGCTCAGTAATTTGTTTGAAAACAGTGTCTATATTAGCTCGCTGCTGTTTATCTGTTGCTGTTTCTACCATACTAAATGCCGTTGGATTATCAATAATTGATATGTACATTTTTAATGTTTGTGTTAAATGTGTTGTTTCATTTCTTTCATACGTTTGAACTAAGTTTTTTATTCCAGTTTTACTTAACTCCAAAAGCAAATTAAATAACTCTAAATGTTCTTTAGATTTGTCTTTCATTTCTGAATAAAACTTGTGAAATCTTGTTATTACTCCAAATAAAAACATCAAATCTTCTTTTTTATCAGAATTATAACTTCTTCTTACACCTTGACTCCAAGACGGTTCTTGGATGTGTAAAACATTCTCAGAAATAGATACTTTTGTTCCTACAGGATAGAAAGATAATAACGCGAGCTGCGTCATTGCCTGTAAAGGTTCTAAAATCATTTCGAAACGTTCTTTTGATCTGTCTGACCATAACGTTGAGTACAAAAGCTTTAAAGCTTCCATCTACTGTTACACAGTATATTTTTTATTTTTTTGTGTTTCTTCTTTATTTTCTGAAACAAACTTATTTGCCCTAGTCATAAATCTGTTTGGCTCTAGAGCATTTTTAACAAACGGCATTTTATGCTTTTGACACCAGCTAATGCATTTCTGAACGTTATTTTTATTCATATTTTCCAGTTTATCGTTATTAATATTTCGCATTATACTTAATGTATGTGAAATGCATTCCATTTGTATTTGACCATAAATAGCATTATACTCTTCTACTCGTGTCACAAAAATATGCGGTATGCTTTCTCTAAATATTCTATTCAAATAATTTGTTTCACTAAAGTTCTGAATTAAATGATAAAGTGAAATTACTAAATTACGCGAGTTTTCCATTTTGAATCCTTTACATACTATATATTTTTCAGAGTTTGCGCTTCTACTTGTATGAGGCTTTAAATATGATACTTGTTTATACAAACATGAAAGCAAATAAAGCATGTCTAAAGAAAATTGTGTAAATGTGTCAAACACTTTTATAAAAAAATGTCCGCCTTTTTTTTGACAAGCAATTGCAAATGCTACTTGGCAAAGAATAAGCTTACTGCTCATAGCTTCCTGATTGTTGAAGTTCGTAGTGAAATCAAACCCTCCATCAGCAGTAACTAAGTCACATGAATTACTATATTTCTTAAAACAATATTTTAGATTTTCAGGGTCCATTAAATCACCAGTTCCTGATTTCCCTTCTTCAATCTCTATGTTGGGGTGTTTATTAAGTAGCATCTGACTTTTCTTCCACCCAGGAACAGAAAAATCATTATCATTTAATAGTGTCATACCATAATATTTATCATTTTCATTGTTTCTAGTCATTGCAATCGCTTCTATAAATCCACCAGGACCTTCTGCTAAATGAAACGACTTAATGTTATTTTCTTTATCATCAATAAGCCTCATCGTTTTCATTATTTCGATCATTTTAAAAAAAGATCTTGATACTGGTTTTATCTTACATACTGATGTTTTACATCCAGGAACAACAGTATGAATATATTCATAAGGATTTGTATATTTTTTATATCTGTCCCATAAATTATCTTTACCGTCTATCTTGGTTTTGATATCTGATAAATATTTATAAAGGGTTCTATTTATTTCTGGAGTACTTACAATACTGACAGAGTATGTTGGATTTATTCTTTTGTGTATATTTATGTCAAATGGAACTTGAGGCAATACGAAATAGCTCATATATTATTAGATAATAATAGATATTGTTTATGTCCTTTATTATCTAATCGCCGTTTATTTTCTTAATTTTAATTTTTTCTTTAATTTTTTAGGTTTTTTAACAGGTTCTTGCTTTTTAATTGATTGAATCGTATTTTTTACAGCATCTGTTGCATTTATTGACTCTTTTTCTTCTGTTTCATTTTCTAACGATAGCTGACCCATCAAGTTATTTGCAACTTGCTTTGCATCTACTGCATTTCTTTTCTTATAAATAAAGTATCTATTCAAAAAGGAAACCGTTTTTTCTCCAGTAGTCATTTTAAGGGCAGTACCATACTCGTTTTTAGCATTTGTGTCTCTTTGTATTTCGCGCTTCATTTCACTATATAATTCTTTAAATGACCCAGAATTGGATGGAAGCCCAATGCTTTTTGCTTCTTCTCTCGTAAGAGGAGTAAATCCATAATTTTCCATAATTCTATCTAGATAATTATAATTTACCAGGTATTCTTTAAAAGTTTTATTAATTGACTCTTGATAAACATTGATCGCATAACCTAATGAGCTGGAATCGGCCGTAAAGGTTGATCTATCATAATCTTTCGTGATTTGCCACAATTTTTTGTCATCTTCAGTAACAATAACACTCTCTCCTTGATTTTTTGATTTTAACATAGAGAATACTTTTGCTCCATCATAAGATGTCCCTATAAAATATCCACCTACTGCTGTCGTTTCACTAACATTTCTAAGGAAATTATTTAATGTTCTTGGATTTTCAAACATGTAATGGATTGCAAACTGTACAGAACATATATCAAATCCATTTTCACCGATACCATAATGTTTATAAACACCTTTTCCTAATTGTGCTGCATCTTTTGGTCCTTTTCCAAATACTGCTTTTGTTATTTGCTTACCTTTGTCAGTAAATATTGCATCAGTGTCTCTTACATTTACAGAGGAGTTTCCAGCAACAAATAAAGCACTCGGCATCCTGTTAAACCGTTTTCTATAATTTAAATACCTAGCACATGCACCATCCAATCGGTTATTAATATTATCTCTTGAAATATCTATTCCAAATACAAATTTTAACTTTGAATCAATCCATTTTGAGAAATCTCCTGCTTTTCCTACTGCCAAATCAATTAGTGTATCTCCTCTTTTACTAGCACTCTTAATTAGTTTCTTTTTGATATATAAATTATGAAAATCACGCAATGCTCTTGTATTTGTTGCATTTGTTATTCTATTATAATAAACATCATCATCTCCTAATTCATCCGGAATATTTAAACCAGTAATTATCATTTCTTCACTAATAGGATTGTGAATTGTATGCCAATTGCTGTTTGCAACATGATATGCATTTCCATAATTTCTTCCACCATTTCTAAAATCTGCGGTTTTATCATATCTTACTCGAATAGGAACCCATTTCCATTCATTATCCCGAGTCACATCATATCTAAACTCAACTATCATGTTATCTTCGATAATATCTCGATTTTCTGCAAACATAACTTTTTCCCCATTATTTGTTTCCTGCAAAAGAAGATTACAAATACCTGCATTATTATCAGTAGGATTTGTAGGAAAGAATTGCATTGGTCGATAACCTTCAGAATCATCTTTGTTTCCAAAATCTGGAAGTTTATCATCAATAATATTTTTACATGGATTTGTATAACCATGGCGCGCTTCATCAAACCCAACTCTTAAAATAACAGTTTTATATTGAGTTATTTGTGAAACATTATTTACATCAATTCCACCTTCAAATATACTCTTAACATTATCTCTTCCATCACTCCCTTTTTGTATTGTTATTAAGAAGTCAATAGTATTTTGATCTGTGGGCTTCCACTTAAATGAATGATCCCATGTCTTTTTTAATGGTTTCGTAGTTTCGCCTACACTATTGCCGCCTACACCCATGCGCGATGGGGTAAATATAAGGCCATCTGTTTCATATTCAAACAAACCATTCTTTACCTTCTCTAAAAGAGACTTACATGCGTTAAATATTGTCCCAGTATCACTGCTTACATAAAACGTTTTATTTTCAAATCGCATTGGTGATGGTTTTTCTTTTTTGCCTTGCCCATAAACTGGTTTCAAATCCTCTATAATATTTACAAGCAACGGAAGACGACATGTCATAGGATTTTCATCTTTTTCTGGAGTAAATGCTTTTGCTCTAACGTCTTTTCCTGCAATATAATAAACATCAAATGCTGCATATAAATTAATATATTTTTTTGATTTATTGTGAAGAATATGCTCTCCGTCTAGCAATGTATTAAATAGATTTGTATTCTTTGTCCTAGAACCGGTATATTGAACATTCATATTAGTATCAATTAAATATATTTTACCATCAACATCAATCATCATAAGTTTTCGTTCCCCATCAGCTTTGTCTGTAACTGTATAATTATTGCGTATATTAGGAATATTTGCATCTTCATTTATAGGAGCAATATTAGCAGTTTGCAAAGTATATGAAGAAGGTCCTACAAAGTTTTTAGGTGTAACCCTTCTGCCTTGTCTGTGCTCCGTTTTCCACAAAAGCCGCATATAATTATTTAATACACTAGCTTGCTTTGAGTAAGCAATTGGATAATTTGTTCCCTGAAGCGCAGATAAAACTAGATTTATTACTTTTTTTAAAGGTACATTTAGCTGTTCTGCAGTATTATACCTTGTTCCAATACCTACTGCATAATTTTCAACCTCAATTTCGATCTCATATATTTCTGGTGAATGTACAACCCTAGATTCATCAAATGTAAATGTTGATTTCATATATCGACCTTCTCTTGCAGACTCTTTCACAATACTAATATCTACTCTCAGAGGATAATTTGAATTTACTAATTCATGTCGCGTTACATACCTGAAAACCTTTTTATTATCTTTCCACGAATTAACGATTCCCTGAACTAATCTACTATTAGTCAAATCTTTTTCATTACTGATTGCTGCTCTGAAATTATAGTCTATTGCATCGTATGAAGGAACAAACTCCCCGTCTATTCTTTCTGTCTTTTTTTCAACAAACTTAACTTGGCGAGAATCAACAAACTCTTTTATATCATTAGATTTACAATAAGCTGAAATATTGCCCAATCCTGAAAGCTCTGCTCTGATCCTAGATGTTTTTGTTACACCCCTTTTATCAATAAACTCACTATTGATCCTTAATAAACTTTTTGTTTCACTTAATATAAAACCGCTTGATATAAGCTTTTTAATAACTGCATCATATTCCAAACGAGATATTCTTTTCATTCGTCTAGCAGTTCCAAACCGAACTTCATATTCACTAACACCATTTCTTCCACCTAGTTTGATGCTATCTAAATATGTAGATGAAATGTTATTTAATGTTTGCTCTGGGCGTTCATCCGTCATTATGTGTATATATTATATGATCTCTATTATTTTTAAGCCACTTCATGCAATTTTCCAATTTTTTTAACCAAATCTTCATATAAACATTTTTTTAGTTTAGGCTTTGAGTTATCTTGGCGAATATCGATACTTAATTTACCAGCCATCTCTTGCAACTCAGTTAGTTTATATCCACTAATACCCTTAATTGGCTTGATAATATCAATTAGAAAATTATACTTCTCGCATTTCATAAACTTATCAGAAATATTTGTTAAATATAGCTTATTAATTTTATCTATTTTTTCTATTACTATTTTATCTACACCATAATTGAAATTATAATAAGCTAAACGATTAACATACATAACATTTTTTTGATGAAAAAGTGCTAATGCGTTTAAAGTGTATGCACTTATTCTAGGATTATTAATTAGCTCATTTTCTACTTTATTTAATTTAATCTTTGCTGCTTTAAGTTGTGGTTTTATTTTCCGTAGTTTCTCAATATACTCAATTTTTGTTGATTTTTCTAATTCAAATATATGGTTTTTATTCATGTTGTATTTATCAATACCATTTACCGCAACAAAAAAACACCAGAAAATTGTGTCCCTCTGATATGGTTTAAATATTTCCGTTTTTTTTACATCTGGATTTTCCTTAAAATTATTTATAACCTTTTTTGATCGCTTTGACTTCTTTAACTTGGTATTTTTATCACTAGGCATACTATATCGACTTAGTTTGCATAAAACTTCACTAGAGAACATATATTCTTCAAGAGATTTGAATCTATGTTCCATTATTATATACTACTTGTAGTAAGGCCAGTTTCTTTAATATCTTTAAAATATTTATCTTCAATAAGTTGTTTTTCATGCTCAACAGTAGTTAATGCTGTTTGTTGTTCTTTAACGTAGTTACAATAATCAAACAATTTGTTAATTGTTGTCTTTGGAAGACTGGTAAGATTTACAAAAGTTCCATTTTTATTTTCATTAAGAAAATTGTTTGTTTCATTATTACTTAATAATCTCAATACTTCAATCTGATGGTATTTCGACATTTTTTCAATATCTTTTTTAAGTGTGCTCAGCGACATGATATAATATACTAATTGTTGAGTCTTTATCTATTTTTAACTTTTGATTTTAAGCTTACGTTTTTTTGTTGTTTTATATTTTGCACCTTTATCTTCAATTAGTTCAGCAATTACAGATATGTAAGTATCATTAAGTTCAAATCTTTGACCAATAACCCGCACCTTAATATTATCTCCAACTGATACTTTTGAAAAGCTCTTATTTGAAAAATGGTGATCTCTTGCTACATAAACAATTATGGGGCTTGGTGTTTCATCTACTTCTGCTTTAATACCTGCAGATTCAGTGATAGATTTCGCAATACAATCAATATGCATACCTTCTACTGGAGAACAAACTAAACATCGAACAATAACATCATATACTACATCTGAACTTGAAAGCATTCCGGATGAATATGTTTCTACTTTTACAGAGCCTGGTTTAACATACCCCTCTACAATGCAACGACCCTCAATCAAATGAGCTACCATTCGTTCCAGTGTTTGCTTAATATTGTTTCCAACATTAATAATTGGAATAGGCACTCTTTTTGTTATCATAACTGGTGCATAGATATCTAACTTCTTCGTTCTCTTCTTTCTTGTTTTGTTACCAACAAGATTTTTTGTGGGTTGCTGTATTTCTACTTTCATTTCTGCCATACTATAATCTAATATATTATGCATAAATTATATTTAAGTGTCTTCAATTTTGCTTTAATTAAATTAATACGGCTTCACCTGGGCTTAAAATCCATCTTTTTCCATCTTTTCTCTCTATGTTAAACTTTCTAATTGCAAACTCTTGAATAATACATAACTCTTCTCTAGTTTTCTTTGTTGTTGTTTTGTATGATCCTTCACCAAACAATTTATTTAATGTATTTACTATTACAGATTTGCTTGCTTGGTCACATCTTGCACCTTTTTTCCCTTTTATAGACATATCTCGAAACTTAAAAGTCATAAATTGCTTTTTGAAACTAGACATAAATCCAATTACATTCCCCATCTTTGCATCCAAGGGCATTATACTTTCGATCATTTCTCGTATCTTATCTTGCAAATCTCTATAATCTTCTTGTTGTGCAACACTCCAAACTTTTGGCACAGTATTACTGGAAACTATTAGCTGTTGTTTTCCTACATGTTGTAACTGAATCCCAGTGATCCCATTATTTGTTAGTTCAATATTTTTATAGTAGTCTTTAATTTTCTTTAAAAATAAATCGTCTGATTTATTTGATTCAAGATAATTTAAAACAGTAAGTGTCTCATTAAATTGCAAAGATTCAATAATGTGTTGCATAAGTATTCTATCTAGCAACTCTCTATCTTCTCCTTCTGAGATTAAACGATTTATAACAATACTACAATATTTATACCAATTTTTATCATCTAGAGTTTGTAGTGTATTTGCAATATCATAGTTATTTTTCATTGTTGTTATTAATTCTTCAGCATCAATTACCAGTTGTTTATCTGCTCGTTTCTTCTGTTTTTTCTTTGTTTTTAAATCTATATTTTTCGATTCTACATTAGGTTGTTCATTTACATTTCTTATTTCAAATATTATACTTTCTCGTTTATAATCGACTGGAACTGTTCTATCATACAAAGAAATATTTTTGTTATCTAATTCCATTGGTTGAAACAAATACATATCGCCAATATTTACTAGTCTTCCTAATCTATCATAATAATCGGTTATATATTCATTTTTATCTTCCACCATTTGATTTAAAGCAGCGTTTATCTGTAAAACTGGGTATTGTCTTATTGCATTTATTTCTGCAATTAATCTGGCTTTTCTGTAATAAAATCTCTCTTTGAAAAGTTGTTTAATCCTATAAATAATTTTATCATTATTCATCATTATAAATTGCTCTCCATATGTATCATATGTTATATCATCTTCACTAATCATAGTTTCTGGCTTACACGTGTATGCACATTTATCCATGTAATCACAAGTAGATGAATAAGGTTTATCTCCAACCTGATAATCTAAAACAATGCCACTAGAGAGATTTTGTTTAACAACTGTATTCATTAATTCGACAGCAAACGTAGTTTGATCAATATTTAATAAACAGTCTATTGCCGTTTCTTTTAATACGCGACTAACGTTCCCTATTTGTAAAGCTTTTAGTTCTGCCAATCTATAAACATATAAATCAGCCGCTTCTTCTCTTGTAGAGTTTGTTATAATTGTTCCATGGAAGTATATTTCAACATTTCTTTCGTTAAATGGTAACATTTTATGACTACATGTTCTTACAGCACGGCCAATAATTTGCTCTAATCTATTTGTATTATACCATGGCTCGATAATATGTGTTTGTCTTATAAACTTGAAATCTAATCCTTCTGATCCAGCTTGCGATATTAATATTACTTTAACTTGGCTACCGTCTTTATTTAACTCATTTGTTGCTAATTTTAAGTCTTCTACGTTATTTGGAGAAAGAGCATTATCACCAGTAATCATAATATAGCTTGCAGGCTTGAAATCTTCTGTTTTTACATTGGTCGTTTCATATGTTAATGCATCAATTAATGGTGCTGGTTTTCTTTTAAACAGATTTTGCCCTTTTCCAGTACGACTAAACCCCAATTCTTCTAATGCTAATGCCATCGGCACTAATCCTGCGTCAATCCACTGTGAGTAAATAAGTACTACTCCAGTAGAATTAATTATCGTATCGCAAATTGTTTTAATTTTACCGGAATATTTCCCAATCTCACTCGGCGAAAAAATAGCGCCATAATCATCTGTTTTATATTCAAAATTACCTTTAAACATCGGAGATGTACTCTCTTCATATTTCATGATTCTATTTAATCCGGATTTTCCAACTAACTCTTTTGAATCAAACGATGGTTCTTCATCTAAAAGTCTTTTATCTGGATAAATTATATTTAAAGCTTCGAGTGGTCTTTGTAAAATAGTATATCCAAATGCTTCCATATTCTCAAATGATGGCATTTTTCTATCACCCACTCCATAATCGCCGCGTTTTAGTTTATTTATAATATAATTATAAGCATTTTCTTGATATTCGCCTATGTCACTTAAATATACCGATAATATTTCTAAAGGCTGCACAATAGGAGTTCCATTTAATTGAACGGTTGGTCTTTGTAGCACTGCATATGTATTTTTAGGTGAAAACTCACTCGGCCATATTCTAAATGGAAAAGTATATGGATTTTCTCCTCTAACAAACGAAACATATCCAGTTGCTTTTCGCATCAATAACTCTTTTCCTATTTCTCTCCCATCACTATCTAGTTTAAATGAGCCATCACCGTTGAAAATATCTCTTATTGAAAAAGTAGCACGCCTATCATTAGTATTTAAAAGATTGAGTAACCAAACAATTTCTTTATAGCTATTGTACATTGGTGTTGCCGATAATAATAATAATCTTAGATTAGGAACATTTTCCACAAGTTTTGTTAATTCGCTTGCAACCCTTTTGTCTTTTTTGTCATCTGAAATACGAATATTATGTACCTCATCAATAATGATAAGCCTATTAATAAAACTTTTAATTAATTTCTCTTTCATCACTCGTTGTTTTTTATCATCGCTCATATCACTTGTCACAATGGATTTCTTTGAAATATAATTTGCAAACTCAATATATCCTAGAAAAAGATAAGCAGTATTTATAATTCTTTTAACTTGTCTAACCACCTTATCTTTGCTCAATCCTTGCATATTCATAGGGTTAATTTCTTTCATATATTTGTTGCCGGTACATGCTCTTATATTCCATAGCCCATTTATTAATTTAAGTTTTCTTTCATCAAATAATTGTAATTTAAAATTATCTTGTACGTTTGGTGCTGCGACAACAATGATTCTTTGTGTAATACCCATTTGTTTTAAGTAATCCCTCATCTCTTCTGCAACGCTGATAGCTGAACACGTTTTCCCAGAACCTAGACCGTGATATAAAAGTAATCCGTTATATGGTGTTTGAAAAGACAAAAAGTTTCTTACAAACATTTGATGTGGTGCTAATTCAAACTCTGCATTGCACAACTTATCTGCAATCTCAATAATTTTACCCTCCTGTTTTCCTTGATATCTGGTATCGCTAAACTCTTTTCTTTTCACAATTTTTTCATTAAATCTTGGATCATCCAATGATGGATATAAGTATTCATAATCGCCTTCATTTGCTATTATTTGTTCTCTATTTTTATTTTCTACATCTTTTAATAAATTATTATCTATTCCACTATCTAGAACAGGCTCATTAGACATCTATATATATACTTTATGAACATATTCTGTAAGTGTTTAATAATTTATTAACTTTATTAAGAACCTCTTTTTTCTCTAAATTATATGGTCTTATCTTTTCCATTGCAATATCAAATGGAAACCATTCTACTTTGCTAACTTCCGTTTCCTGATAACTAGTTGGAACATCGATTGCATCGTCCATATAAGCAACATAGTAGCAATGTTTATAAGATTTATAATTTGAACCAGTAAATATTTCTTCAAAAGGGATAACATTTTGCATAACTTTCAATAACTTTGACGAATAACCGGTTTCTTCCTCAAACTCTCTTAAAGCGCAGGATATATCTTTTTCTTGATAATTTCTCCTTCCCTTTGGAAACCCCCATTCTGGCTCATTCCAATTAGTAATACTATCTTCTGTTAAAGATTCTAAATTATATTTATGAGTATCTGACTCAATGCCTTCTTTTAATAAATGAAATCTTTCTCTTGACACACGCTCTTCGCCACGATACTGTATTCCAATGCTATCTCCCCAAAGCTCGGCCCATAAAGTTTTAAAATCACTTGTTATAAGTTTTTTCTTCTCATCATTAGTCATCTCATTAAAAATATTTGTTAAATAGTCTTTATTATAAACAGGATACTTACCTCTCATAAAATCTACATATCCTAAACTATCTTTTCTACAAATCATTAAATATTCATATTTGTTTGTCGCTTTACTTTTTCTAAAAACGATAACTCCTATACTAGTTATTGGGTGCTTACACTGATGAAATGCATGACCGGTTTCTCCGCAATTATTACAAAAATTATAAGGTCTCGACGACATACTATTATTAGTTATTATATTTGTCTTTTTATATCTGTTATTGTAATGACACTAGATCCAAAAATATGGGGCCCACAATATTGGTTTGTTTTACATACTATAGCTTTATCTTATCCATCAAACCCAACAGAAACTATGCGTAAAAAGTTTTATGACTTCTATCAAAACTTGCCACTTTTTATACCGATCGAAGAAATTGGTAACAACTTTAGTAAGTTTTTAGATAAATATCCTGTTACGCCATATTTAGAGTCAAGACAATCTTTAGTAAGATGGACACATTTTATTCATAATAAAATAAATGCAGCATTGGCTCTACCTACAATGACAATGGAAGAAGCTATGACAGATTACTATGCTAAGTATAAGCCTAAATCTATAAAAGATAATGAAGAACGAAAAAGGCGCGAAAAAATAATATTTTCCGGATTTGTTGTAGTTGTTATGGGAATGATCGTTTATTTTTATAGAAAATAAAGTTTTTAATCTATTTTTATATATAATGAAGACACGTTCATATAAAAAATCTAAAAACAATAAAACGCGAAAACTGCATACATCGCAAGATATTGCAGGAAGACCTATTGCTGCGGGTGGTTTTGGTTGCGTTTTCAAACCACCAATTAAATGTAAAAAAGTAAATCTTAGAGAGAAACAAAATAAGAAAGACTATGTTTCAAAGCTTATGAAAAAAAGATATGCTAGAGAAGAAATGGGTGAAAATACTCGCGTGAAGAAGGTTATTTTAAATATACCAAACAATGAAAAGTATTTTTTATTGAACAATATTTTTAAGTGTGCCCCAAATAATTTAGAGGCAGAAGACCTTATAGATTTTAATGATAAGTGTGGGAATATGGGAAATATGGGAATTACTAAATCAAACGTGAATAATAATTTAGGTAAGCTTTCTCTAATAAATATACCGTATGGAGGAGAAGCTTTATCTGACTATATTAGCGATTTAAAAAAATCACTTCATACAAAAAATGGAAAATTGCGCTTTTATCATTTAAATAATATGCTCATTGAACTTCTAGAAAATGCTATTATCCCAATGAATAAATTAGGATTAATTCATAATGATTTAAAAGCAGACAATATACTTGTGGAAAAGGTTGATGGCGGAAAAGCTGGTGTATCTATGAAAATAATAGACTGGGGTTTATCCGGAGTTTCAAAAATGAAAGAAAGAGAATCACCAATACTAGCTGTAAGGGACAGGCCATTTCAATTCAATGTTCCATTTGGGGTTATATTGTTTAACAATATCAATAATCTTATTACAAAGTTTAAAAAAGATCAGAAACTAGCATATAAAGATAAAGATAGCATCGTTCCTCTAAACTCATTAAAGCAACTTGCTACATATATTATTCATTATTGCCAATATTATGCTGGTTCAGGACATTCAACATATATATTTTATGATTTGAGAAAATTAACAAAACCGTTTTCCTCATCTGAGATAAGTGGGTCGGATAATGTTACTACGAACTGTTATAAATATGGTATTTTTACAAGTACTTATGTAATAGACTATATTGCTGATATATTGAAAAACTTTGTTAAAGACGGAATGTTTGATGAAAAGGCATATTTTGATATTTATAGACACAACGTAGATATCTGGGGGCTTCTTACATGCTATAAAGATCTAATAGAAACTATGCCAGCCAAAAAATATCTTAAAAAAAATCTTATGTTAAAATTAAGTAATCTGGTATTTAAATATTTGTACGGCACGGAGTATGCTTCTAAAAAGATCCCCGTTAAAGAATTGATATCTCACTTACACGATTTAAATAAAGTTGTTGGTTTTAAAACAAAAATAAAACAAACTAAAAAAGCAAAGCAATCAAAAATGAAAATTGTATGGAGCCCACCCAGTAATAATAGAGAGATTTCGATTCCAGCAGGTAAAAAGCGTTGTCCAATTGGATATGTTAAAAATAAAGCTACTGGAAAATGTAGAAAAAAAGGCACTAAGAAAGCGGACGGCACTGGAAAAAGCCAAATAAAAACTATAGGAAAAGCCAAATATTCATTATTTATGGAAAATGGTTCGGCTCTACATAAAGCCAAGGATAAAACTAGAAAACGATGCCCTACTGGATACAGAAAAGTTAGAATAGAAGATGGATATCTGATTTGTAAAAAAAAGAAATAAAATATAACATATTATCTTAAGGTATTATATCATGAAAATTGAATTATTAGTATTAATTATTACAGGATTTTTTTTAGCAAATACTTATCATGAAGGTAAATATATT
>Ga0209425_10003120_pt1 | contig 17902 bp, 15 predicted proteins | sample COG_05_FD_184749 | JGI IMG/M metagenome (GOLD analysis project Ga0209425, IMG submission 184749) | Pelagic Microbial community sample from North Sea - COGITO 998_met_05 (SPAdes) (version 2) | ecosystem: Environmental > Aquatic > Marine > Neritic zone/Coastal water | place: Helgoland, sampling...
ATTAACGCACACCAACGAAGAAAGCATCCAAAATAAAACCTACAATGGATCCACCCTTTTTAGCAAAACCGGCTGCCCTGACACCTTTCTCAAAAACATTATCGCCGCGCTAAACGACGCAGACATCACCATCATTAGAGAACTCGATACCACAAAACATTCATTTACAGCCAAAACACCTTTACCGTACAGCCCAAGCCAATTTCCATCAAAACAAACGATGGATTATCAAGGCGCTATCCGTGTGAATATTTACAAGACACAAGGCACAAGCTACCCTTTAGCAGTGCACATTCAAGCCCAAGTAAAAGGAAACTTATACCGCTCCAATGAAGCATTGAAAGCGGCTTTCAAAAGCTTTGATGATGCAGGATTTAATTTAAAGCCACATGCGCATGTTACAGAAAAACCGTTTCCTGAACACAATGAAAGTCGTCAATTAACATCAAAGTTATAATGCTGGCAAAAAAAAGGGGGCACGTTGCCCCCTTTCATTTCCTATACATCAAAACGATCAAGGTTCATCACTTTCGCCCAAGCCGCAACAAAATCCGCGATGAATTTTTCTTGGGAGTCAGCACAGGCGCAAACTTCCGCAATAGCGCGCAACTGAGAATTAGATCCAAAAATTAAATCAACACGCGTCGCCGACCACGTTTTTTCACCCGTTGCTCGACTGACACCTTCAAACAGTTCGCCAGCTTTTGATACAGGCTTCCACTGTGTTTTCATATCGAGTAAGTTTACGAAGAAATCATTGGAGAGCGATTCTGATTGCGCTGTTAGCACGCCGTTCGCAGACCCTTCATAGTTAGCGCCTAAGACACGCATACCGCCAACAAGCACTGTCAATTCAGGCGCTGTCAGCGTTAACAACTGCGCACGATCAATCAACAGCTTTTCAGGTAACACATTGCAACCGGAGCGAAGATAATTTCGGAATCCATCAGCAAGCGGTTCAAGCACTGCAAATGAATCCACATCGGTTTGATCTTGAGAGGCATCTGTGCGGCCCGGCGTAAACGGCACCTTAACGGCATACCCAGCTTTCTTAGCCGCAGCTTCAACCCCTGCACAACCCGCTATAACAATGAGATCCGCCATAGAGACCGGTTTATCGAAACCAGCTTTAACCTCCTCTAATACCTTTAGGACCTTTGCCAGCTCTGATGGGTTATTCGCCTCCCAATCTTTCTGCGGTGCTAAACGAATGCGCGCACCATTAGCACCACCGCGCTTGTCCGAACCTCTAAAGGTTGACGCTGACGCCCATGCAGTAGAAACCATCTGAGAAACTGTTAAGCCTGAAGCTAAGACTTTCGCTTTGAGCGCTTCAACGTCTTTGTCGTTTATTAGATCGCCAGCAACTGCAGGAACAGGGTCTTGCCACAACAACTCTTCACTAGGCACCTCACTTCCAAGGTAACGCGCCAAAGGCCCCATATCACGATGCGTTAACTTGTACCACGCTCTAGCAAAGGCATCTGCAAACGCTTCTGGGTTCTCATGAAAACGTTTAGAAATCTTCGCATACGCAGGATCCAATTTCATCGCCATATCAGCAGTTGTCATCATAGGCGCATATCGTTTAGATGAATCAAAAGCGCCTGGAACATCATCAGCACCTGCTCCGTCTTTTGGCGTCCACTGTTGTGCACCAGCAGGACTTTTTGTTAATTCCCACTCATAACCCAACAGCGCATCAAAGTAACCATTATCCCACTTGATTGGATTAGCTGTCCAAGCGCCTTCAAGACCACTTGTGATTGCATCAGCAGCTTTACCGCTACCGAACGCACTTATCCAACCTAAACCCTGCTCTTCAATGCCAGCAGCTTCTGGCTCTGGCCCCACATTAGAATCTTCTCCCGCTCCGTGACATTTTCCGAATGTATGACCACCGGCAACAAGCGCAACCGTTTCTTCATCATTCATCGCCATGCGAGCAAAAGTGTCGCGAATATCTCTCCCTGAAGCAACGGGATCTGGATTACCATTTGGGCCTTCAGGGTTTACATAGATTAAACCCATCTGAACTGCCGCCAGAGGATTCTCTAAATCTCTCTCGCCACTGTATCGCTTATCGCCCAACCATTCAGCTTCAGCGCCCCAATAGATATCTTCTTGGGATTCCCAAACATCTTCTCTGCCACCTGCAAAACCAAAGGTTTGAAACCCCATGGATTCTAGCGCACAATTACCGGCAAGAATCATCAAATCTGCCCAAGAAATTTTATTGCCATATTTTTGCTTAATCGGCCAAAGCAACCTGCGTGCTTTATCAAGGTTGGCATTGTCAGGCCAGCTATTAAGGGGCGCAAAACGCTGAAGCCCAAAACCCGCGCCACCGCGACCATCAGAGGTGCGATAAGTACCGGCACTGTGCCACGACATGCGAATGAAAAGTGCGCCATAATGACCATAGTCTGCTGGCCACCAATCTTGCGAATCTGTCATTAAATCAACTAGATCTTTTTTAACGGCAGCTAGGTCTAATGATTTAAACGCTTCTGCGTAATTAAACTGATCCGCCATTGGATCTGAAAGAGAGGAGTTTTGGTGTAAAATTTTGAGGTTTAACTGATTCGGCCACCAGTCTTTATTGGACATTCCCTCACCAGCAACATGCTTACCGCCCATCACTGGACACTTACCTTTACCACTCATATCGACTCCTTTTGAATAGAAAATTCAGTAGAGTTATTACAGCATATTTATGTCAGACATACAAACTCAACAAACCGCAACCTTCAAGCAAACCACTCAGCAGGACCACCAAGATACCCTGTAATGATTTCTGACGGCCCTTAAATGCTTTTTCTTCAATCGCATCGTTAAGTTCATCTTTAGAAGGTCCAAGAATGATGTCAGTAAAACTTCGCTGAAAGATAACCACATCAAGGCAATATCTAACAAGATGGAATCGATCTTCAATCGCAATGTTATTCCATTGCTCTTTTAAACGATTGGAAATATCAAAAGCGGCTTTTGCAGGAATAGTAGCTGAAAAACGTAAGTATGCGGTCAACTTTAAACACGGTGTTTCAATGAATTTTTGTGGCTCAGCTGACACCTCTTCTGGCGCCTCTTCGTAAACCTTACGAATTGCCTGAACACTTTTCACTAGCTCTAACTCACTCAACGCATTGTAGACCTGCATTACTCCCCCCGAGATTATAGACATAACTCACTGATTACAGACGACATCGCCTGTAGAAGCCCAAAGGAGTCACCGTATCATTATTATACCAATCTGTCTGCGTAATGAACAATATTAACAGAGAGGGAAAGCGATTAGCGAGCCGTAGCCCTTGGTGAGCCCAACTGCTTGAGATCCGCAATATCAGCACTCAACTTAAGAGAGGTTAGAATTGATGAGGCGAGAACCAAAGTCATCAAGCCATAGCTGTTTAAGTTTTCAGTATATTCAATACTGGCAACTGCCATGCCCAGCAAAAAAAGCGAAGCACGAAGTGAAAACGTTCTTACTGGATCTTTTGCAAAAAGCGTTGCCTGACAACGCGCTAGCGCAGCTATAAAATGCCTAGGGGTATTTTCCCGCACAGCTTTATCAAAAGATTTCCCAGAGGAAACGCGTGAACCCCACTGAGAAGCGAACGCAGTTAAGCAAACAAAAAATGAAGGCGATAAGTCCAGCACGATGTCGGTGCTTTGAGGAGCACTACTTTGCATTTGACGCAATGTTATTAAATGGGACGCAATTGATATCATTAGCAAAGTCTTGACTGACGATAAACTGGATTGCTGGACGGGTCTTAAGGCTCTTTTTGAAAAGAAATAAGCGCCTACCGCTCCTAGAAGATCAACTTTAAGTAACAGTTGAAAGAGATGAGTCACTGGAGATATGATGGCATATCCTTAGCGGGGTTTATCGTTAGGTAGCCGTTTCTAACACATAGGTATAAAGCACAGTAATCCGCTAAAAAAGCACTGTAATGCAATGCATACTCCAGGTAACCGCACAGCACACTGGCGCCTCTGCGATTAGGAGCAACAGATACACGCTCTAATGCTTTAAATTTTTTATGCTGACATATAAACGCATCTAAAGCTGCTGTAAGCACACTCGAAAATACAATAAAATGACTCGCGAATTCTAGAGGCTTTTCTTGACTACAATTATTATAGGACAAACTAACAACATAGGGCAGAAGAATATAAGGCGCAATTTTTGGTAGTTTTCGGGCAAACGAATCCTCAGGTATCAAATTATTTAACATACATAGCTCCCTGTACTGTCGTTGTAAACCTGGAAAGAATTATACGGTCACCATGGAATGACTACAAGCAAATAAACATAAGAGACACCACACTCAAACTATTGTATGTAGCACCATAGATAGCTAGAATGCACACCGGTTTGTCAAAACCGGCTTACAGAATTCAAGAACACACTAAAGCGCTACATTACTCAACGCTATAAAAGGACATAAGAAAAAATGATAATTTGCATTATTGGCTTGGGAAAACAAGGGAAAAAATATCTCAGAGCATGCCTTTCAACAAACTCGTCAACATCTGATAAAATCATCACTTGCGACATGAAACTCCCAGAAGGTTTTTTATCTGAATACCCGGAAGTATACAATTACAAGAACATTGACGCACTTTTAGAATCGCATAAACCCGAAGCCTGCATTATCTGCCTTCCCCACCATCAATACATGACGATCATGAAAAAGGTTTCGAATCGAAATATCCACATCCTAAAGGAAAAACCACTCGCAAGAGACCTTAATGAGGCAACAGAATTATTAAGCCTCATAAAAAGCAATTCTAAAAACATGATCTCATGCGAACGCCGATTTGATAAAGACTATCAACACATAGTGAGCAACCTGCCACATGCGGACAAAATACAACATATAGAGTTCCGGTACACATTTCCATTCACTAAAGCGCAAAACCAAAAAACACCGTGGCGCCTAGATCACAACCTATCAGGTGGCGGTGTATTGCTTGATATGGGTTACCACATTATTGACCTACTGCACTGGCTTACGCAAGAGAAATCACCTCAGATCGACATCAATTCTGCAAGCTTTGTAGATCAACCCAACGCAAGCACTGAATCTGCAGCCTATCTATCGTTGACCTGGAAACACTCTTCTGGAAAAAAGACCCTTATCAACATTTTACTGAACAGCGGCTATGATGAAAAGCTCGACTCAACAAGAATCTTTACAAAAAATAGAACTTACGTTATCAAAAAAAATGATCTGAGAATTTTTGGTGAAAAACATCAGCTGGTTTTTTCAAAAAAAAGAGAGCCTAAAAATAAACGCTTCGAAAACCAACTAGCGTACTTTATAGACCGAGCAAAAAAAAATAGCGCCATAACAATCAACACGCCTATCGAACACTTAAACAACACAAGCTTAATTTCAGAAGCATACAAACATAAAAATACCCCTGAACAAACCCAACCTGCGAAAGCAGCTGAACCCCAACGACACAAAGCCAACCTGCCCGTCATACTAGGCGGAAAAGCAAGCCAATTACTCTCAAGGAAGCATGCAACATGGCCACCTCCGCCTGAAAAAAAAGAACTCCTGGACATTATCGCACAAAGACGCAAGGACATTAACATTACCGGTCGAACAAGCTCAATAAAAACGCTGGAAGATAACTTCTTATCCTATTTGAAATCGGTAAAATATGCTATTACCTACAACTCAGGCACATCAGCGCTAAGAGCCGCTTATGTGGCCATAGCAATATCCACGGGTGACGAAGTGATATGCCCCGCACTAACCTTTCATGCGGCTATAAGCCCCATAATAGAAATGGGAGGCGTACCTGTTTTTACTGACATCAATTTAACAACGAGATGCATAGATGAAAGAGAAATTGAAGCCAAAATAACAAAACGAACCAAAGCCATCGTTGCGGTACACCAATGGGGACACCCAGCCAATATGCACGCGATATTAAAAATCGCAAAAAAGCACAACCTTAATATCATTGAAGATTGTTCGCACGCACATGGGAGCAAGTTAGGGGGACAACTCTGCGGCACATTTGGTGACATTGCTGTTTTTTCCTTGCAAGCGAAAAAGGTTGTCTACGCTGGGGAAGGCGGAATTCTGATAACGAACCAACGTAAATTGCACGATAGAGCAACACTTTATGGCCATTATAGGGATAGAGCACGCGACGAAATTATGAACCCCTCTCTTCAAAAATACTGGGTCACAGGGTTCGGAATGAAGCTGAGAATGTCACCTCTAAATGCCATTGTAGCGATTCACGCCTTAGCAAACCTTGAGCACGTCATCGCAGAACGAAACACGTGCATGTACTATTTCACTGCAAAGCTTAAGCAATTCACGTTTCTGCGCTTTATCATCCCAGCAAAAGACGCCGTTAGAACAACCTGGTATGGCTTTAAACCGCTTTATATAGCAGAGAATTTTTTTAATATTAATATCGATGACTTTGTAAAACTAGCTCGCGTTGAGGGTCTGAAGATAAAAAGACCTTCAAGCCAGCCACTTCCATCACTACCTTTTTTCTCAGATGACACTAACCCATTAACGGAAAAAAAGAACCTCTCAGCGAGAGGCATACCGGCCACTTTATTTCACTCAAAAAACCGGTTTCCAAACACCCAACAGGTTGGCGCAAAAGGATTATCATTCCCAATATTTTCAAACTGGATTAACGACAGAGCGATTATCGATTCTTATATTTTAACCTTAAAAAAATTGGTTATGCATGGCGAAAACATTGGAAAATTCATGCGCACTAGACCCAAAGGCGCTCAACCACAAAAAATTAGAGCTTCTATTTAAAAAAGAAAAAAACCAGAACAAGCAAGCCGTTACATTGCAGCCGGTTTACTAACACACTGCGAGTGTCGCTATATTTACTGATTGCAATCTTATACGCTCAGCGTATACAATGACCTTGATTACGATATTTCAATCGATTTAAAGGTAATAAGTCAGCATGCTCTTAAAAGATAATACATCACGATTCTTTGCAGCTATCGCTTTTTTAGTAGTAGGAATAGCAATTGTAGGTGGCATAAAATCTTTCTCCACAATTCCCTACGGTGATATGTGGTATAGCTACATCAATGTAACTGACGACTTCTGGTCACATCTGTGGGATCTCAACAACGAGCACAGGCTCGTCTTATCTCACTTTCTATATTGGTTCGATGTCACCTGGTTTGGGGGCTTAAGCATATTCCTGATTATTGTGAACTACTTGCTTGTCACCATTAGCGCCTGCTTCTTTCTGCACGCACTCAACCTAATAACTCACAACAAAGAACACCTCAAAGGAAAAATAGCGCTATCTTGCTTTTTAGTTGCTTGGCTGTTTTCCTGGTGCCAACACGAAAACTTGATGACCGGCTTTAATACCCAAGTTTTTTTAGCACAAATAGTACCGTTATTCGCATTCTACTGGACACACAAAGCCGCTATGGCGCCGCAAAGTGCAAAACCGTTTATTCTCGCTTGCTTACTAGGCTTTGCGTCCATCGGTGCTATGGCCAATGGCGTGCTCGTCCTCCCAATGATGCTAGTTTATGCCCTACTCACTAGACAAAGCACAGCTCGCCTGGGCACCTTACTTCTCTTATCAATTTTAACACCCGCACTCTATTTCCATGGACTCACACTGAATCACCCAGACCACTCGTATAGCTTCCTAAACTTTGCTCATTACCTCTTACTTTATCTCGGCGGACCGTTCTATCGCTTACTGGGTCACGGCGAATTTGGGCAACAAGTTGCGATAGCAGGAGGCGCAATACTCTTAATCAATGCCGCCTGGTTTTTTGTTCAATACTGCCTGCAACCCAAAAACAAATCACTTCAACTCACATTAATTTTATTCATTGGCTATGTGATTGCAACAGGCATCATCACTGCAAGCGGTCGGATAATGCTTGGACATCATCAAGCACTAACCTCACGTTACACAACAGGCGTATTAATGGCATGGGCCGCCTTACTCGTTCTACATGCACCCCTAATTTTAAACGCAGCAAACAAGACGTTGCGCTATTATTTATTACCCTTAGGAATCATTGGCATCTTATTAGTGGTTTCACAATTTAAAGCCTTTCACGCACATGTCGAAAAACACTTCAATCAACGCCTCGCCGTGCTTGCGCTTGAGCTACAAATCAACGACCCTATCGCGCTCGAAGCACTTGATGCAAACACGGATAATATACTGGTTGTTGCTAAAAGAGCGCTTGATAAAAAAAGGTCGATTTATCACACCTACCCTTTTAATGAAGTGAGAAACGGCATTGGCACGCACTACTCACAGAAAAACATAGCCACCTGCCAAGGCCAGTTAAACACGATCACCTCAATACCTGATCAAACGCGCTATAAAAAAATCTCCGGATGGATGTTTAACGAAAACAACGACACTCAACCAGCGCTAATTCGGATCGTTGATAACACTGATAAAATCGTTGGTTTTGCATTAACGGGCAACCCACAGAAAAAGACGGCCACAAAACTCAGCAACGCAGAACAGCTCTCAGGATTCGAAGGCTATATGCTAACACCAAGCACTGCCAAACCATTTGCTTTAATTGGAGATCAGCATTCATGCAAAATGACTGTAAGCGCCTAAGCTTTAACCTTCAAACGCTTCTTCGCCGGTTCATCACTTACCTCTAACGGAGGCGGTGCTGTGTCTGCAAATTCTGGATTGTCATTATGTGCAAGCTTATAAAATCGCCCCATATTTAGACGAGAAAAATTAAAAGTATTTAACCCTCTATTATATTGCTCACTAGTCAAGGCCTCGTAAGACTTATGGGTGGAAAAAACTGCCCTATATTTTTCAGGGATCTGAACACACAACGAAGCCCCTTTTACACAACGAATAATATCACGCTTTCTAAGCGCTAACACACTAGCAAGCCAACCAAAGGCTTGGTTTTCAACAGCCGATCCAATAAATAAATTTTCTTTAGAATCCAATATACCTCTAATCTCTTGCTTTATATAATCACATACTGATAAAAAATCCATCCTGTCCTTTTCAGGCAACGTTGAAACCGGAACATTACGCCACTTCTGTGTTTGAAGCGCAAGAATGCTAGCAACCGACCTTTTATGCCTAATCTCGTACCCCGATTTTATTTTATTTCCGTCAAAATAGGCTTTATATTCAGGCTCCCAATAACGCACAAACCCTTTGGCATATTTAGTCTTGTCAATTTCAACCCGATTGATCTTGTAATTATCTTTTTCATCTGATGCAAGAAACACTTTTAAACCCGCATGCTCTGTCACCATGAATTTGAATGTGAGTGGAAAAATAATAGATGCAGGCTCGGGGTGCCTTCTCGCCATATGATCGAGATAACGTAATGCTGATTGCTGTTTCAAATTAGGCGGCGCTTCATGATTACTGCGAGTTAGCACATCAACCTTCTGCGAAAGAAGGTATTCAATTGCTGATACCTTTAAATGTAAGGCTGCAAGATGCAAAGGCGTTTCTCGAGCAAAATTAATAGCGTTGATTAACGCACCCACATGTAACGACAGAAATTTCAGTGCACGAACAAAGCCTTTTCTAGCAGCAAAGTGAAAGACAGTGTTATCAAATTCATCTTTCTCTGTAAGCTCATCTTTATGCTCAGTAACAGCCTTGATAAAAGCATCTTCTTGTTTACAACTTGCTACTCCAATCAACCATGGCGCTATCCGGACCATTTTAAGCGACAGATACTCTCTCAATGTTTCCTGCGTTCCATTGTGCAAATCATGAATTTCAATATGCTTATCTGCTGGCGGACTTGGCTCTTGTTTACGCTGACAGAACCTAACCGCTGCATCAAGCGTTTTGTAGAGCTTATGTTTATAACCTGCCCCATGCGTTGCCGTTGCATATGTCTCACCTTTGGTACCAATATAGATAGCACTGTGATACCAAGCTACTTCGGCGAAATAAATTATCCTTTTATTTTGTAACACAACATGAAACCTCAACATGTTAAACAAGAACCAGTGAGTATAGTGAGGCAACCTTAAGGAATCCTTAAGTGGCGTATACGATATTGACGAAAAGGCTTCTAAATGCTAGATTCACCACAAATTTGAATCGAAAAAAAATGAGACCAGTGGAATATGAGCAAGATAAATCAAATGGTCAGCGCTACAGTATGCGTAGGCCTTCTAGTCACGCTGACCGCATGCGCAAAAGAACAGATTTACCGTGGCGTACCCGCCAAGGTTTGGAAGCAATTGAACACCGAGCAGCAACTGTTGATTATCGATAAGCAACTCAACGATGAGCTTTACCACAAGCCTGTAGAGGCCGCATCATGAGAAGAACACTATTAATCGCCACCACCCTTCTTCTGTCATCATGCGCCTCTCAAGACCCGCAAGCACTCATGTCTGCCACACGCTACGAAGAAACCATCCCAATCCACAGCGATAAAAAAGCGTATATAGCGTGGGAATCAGGCACTGAATCTCGCGCGGCCTTGGAAACACAGTCCAGTAGCAGCATTATCGGCGACATTATTATTAATGTGGATAAAAGCAGAAACCCAGCTAAATATGAATATGGATACAGCAAAGCCAATAAAGTTGTTTTCATCACATCTTTAAGAGACGTTTTAGCTCTCAACAACGTGTTTTCAAACATTGAGATCATCACATCTTCGCATCAACCTACCGAGAACGAAGTCTTAATCACAATCAACTTCAAGCGAACCAGCGTATCTTCCCATCAAGGCCACCTTATTACACTCAATGCCGAAATCGACATTGAAGACAGTACTGGACACTTTACGAAAACACACCTTGTTAAAACAACTCCAGACGAAGGATTTAGCGATTCATCCTATGCAGAAAAACAAGAAGAAGTCTCCGCGCAACTCATGAAAAAAATAATCCGTGATATCGAAAAATGGCACAAACAAACCTAACAAGAGGAACTGACATGAACACAATTTACAAACCACTCGCTGTATGCGTTGTTGCCGCGACTCTAGCAGCCTGCGCAAGCCAGCCTAAAGATGTCGAGCTCAACGAGCAGTTCTGGCAAGACCACACGCAAACTGTTGCCGTTGCTGAATCAACAAAACCTGAAGCTCACCTTGAAAAAACAGGTAACCAAGGCTTGATTGATTACGCGATTAACAGCGCGATGACATCCACCTTTGAAAACCACATCAACGGGACTGACCTTTCTTGGATGGAAACGTATCAGGCATCATTAGTTTCTGAGCTCGAAGGTCATTACATCAAAGCTGTTATCGTTAAAACCCCCATTGATATCACCGCATTGCCTCAATCAAAACAAGATAATAAAAAGTACGCTGTAAAAACCTACGCGCCTTTATCAATGAAAGTCGGTGATGACAAGCTATTAGTTATCACTCTCAATAAAATTGGTGCAATACGGAATTACTATGGCTTCATTCCATCTGGCGCACCAAGTGCAATCGTTGATATGACAGGCAGACTAGTTGACATAAACAGTAACGAAATTTATTGGCGCCACAATGCGCGCGTTGTGACCTCTATTAATGGTAACTGGGATCAGCCACCACATTACGATAATTTTAACTCAGCGCTAGAAATAGCCGTTGATACTGCGAAAGATGAACTCAGATCGAGCTTGTTAAATAACGCGTAGTTCTCACTGCGCTATTTATCCCTATGGATGCCGGATCAAGTCCGGCATGACGGCTACCCTTTATTGAAATCACCCGCAAAACTTGATAGGCTTCGCTTTTATATAACAAGCAGAAGGACATAAATATGTATAACCCACTCTCGCTATTGTTAGCGGCACAAAAAGAACAGGAAGAATTAGCGGCAAAACAACCAAGAGAGAATGCCTTAAACCACCCCCTCACGGTTAAAACCCAAAAGAAAACTGGCGAAACAGTTATACAAAATGCTGGGAAATTCAAACCGACATCACCCACCTACAAACCAACATTACCTACCTACAACCCAAAAGATCCCAACGGACTAGGCCTAGACTTAGTAACAGGTAAACCCTTTAGCATTAGCGGCCCTGATCCTGTTGAAAGTCAAACTACAGGCGCTCGGCTGTAGCATTGATATGGGGGTCGAAATACGACCCCTTTAAAATTTGCTTCCGGACGAAGCTCGTAATACCCGTGAAATCGGTTCAGATTGAGCAACCTCAACCCCAGAAGACTCAGCAAGAGACGCCTTAATAGGTGGTGAGAACAAAGCTGCGGGATTATCTTGCACCGGCTTTTCTATTGCTGCAAATGAAGCCCCTAAGTTCACTGAAGCATACACCATAGACATAAAAGGCAGTGGAGACATTCGAAGAGGATATTCAGCCGTATACGACATTCTCCCCTTGTACTGCTCATGATACCCACTCCGGTCATCGAGCTTAACATAGCGACGATTCTCAGGCTCAAACTGTTTGCGCTGCTCAGCCGATAAATCACTTATACGTAACTCAAAATCAGATCTCGTCCCCGCAAACGCCTCATAACGCCCTATATCATTATCCAAGGATACGCACCGAGCTTCGTCTTTATGCGGCCCAATATGACCATGGACTTGATATATCTTCGCACGCACCTCTTCAGGCACATCATCAGTCATTGTCATCTTGTCAGAGACGAAGCTTCGTCGTGAATTATAAGGATCATTCCAAATAAAGTTATTTATAATTCCACCTGGTTTAACCTCAGAACCTGAACTTGCAAATTTTTCGTTTATTTTCCGAATCATGGCAGCAAACGCATAAACAGTACTGCAATCCCACTTCACCTCAAAGTGATCAGCTAAGCGCTTGTATGATCCCAGTGGTACGCGTGAATGGGGATACAAAACCAACGAGTCATCTCCTCGCAATGTATAGTTAATTAAATTTAAATGTGACTTATAAGACTCATCAAGTATTTTTTTAAATATCTTTTCCGAGACAATACCCTTCTGAATTAATAACGCTAGATTATTATATGAATTAAACTGTCTGTGCTTATCAACATGCACTTTATCCGCCATTGCTTGCAACGCAACCGCATCGTGATTCGACATGGTGATAGTAAAAGGAAATTTTTCCTTATGCAGCTTTTGATAAAGCAATGCCGTGAAATAATCATTAGGACCTCGATCGCAAATTGTATCACCCAACCAAATCACTCGCCCTACTTTTTCAGGATGCAATTTGATACGAGCAATAATATTCTCAACAATACGAACAATTTTTGCCATTTCAATTTTATCTGCCGTGTCTGACAAACCCTGCTGAATAAGCTGATTATGGGAATCGATAGCAGCATTAAGCGCCTTCTCATCAGCAGCTAAAATCTCAAGCGCACCATTTAAGCCTTGCAGGAACTTAATCATTCTCAGCACATTGCCATGAGTATCGCCATGCGCTACATCCTGCCTCGCAAAGCTCCGTGATTTAGATTCAGCTGGCCCGATTTGGCCCATATTGAAAGACATTTCTCGACTGAAAACGCGACTGCCTGTAAGCATAGATAACATGATATAACCCCCCAGTATATTAGCAAGGGGGTATCTTAGCATATAATGTGTATGATTCAAACTGAAGCGTTCACTTTTCGCTCAGAAAAAGTGCCAGGAGTAGGCACTCCAGGCCTAGAGCAAGTAAGAGCACCTAACCCATTGATTTGCAGTTTAAGCCTTGAAGAGAGAGAGAGAGAGAGAGAACTCCAGCATTAAACTTAAGCCCAGCTCTCTACCGCCCCGGAACAGCCCTTAGATCGGCAGTTTCAGTGGGCACAACACCGATTTCAATACAGCGGCTAAACCCATCAATTTGAGCAATCATCTTATTAATATCTTTTGATAGCTGAAACGACCCCATTATTGTATAACTTCGGTCAGAGCGATCTCGAAAACCAACCTGCTCACTCTTAAGCGTTGAGAGATCATGACAACTGCAGTCGTCAAAATCAACCTCCTTCAAGCGCGCCGATTAGATCACCTGCATTTTGCTTCTCCACCAGCTGATCTCTTTTGGGAGCTATATTTGGCAAATTGACAAATCTCAATGTATCTACCTTTTGCTGAAGAGCGCCCAAGAACTCATCTTTGAAATCTTTATTTGACTCATCACTATCAAGCATTCTTCTACACAAAGAAATCAATAAATATTCAGCAGTCGCTTTCTGAGTTTTAACGGATAACATCATCTCCAGCTGCCCAAGAAGGTTCCCAGCATCAAACAATTTTGTTTTTTGCGTTAACACATCATGAGACCGACCTTCGTTAAAACTTGTCATAATCGATAAAAAATGTTTGAGACGCAACAACATACTTTGCGCACTCGGCAAGGGAAAACCATCGCGCATTTCATCAGCATTGATTTTCAATTTCTCTAAGCTATCAACGCCTGGCAGCGATAAGGGGTCCTGATTAAAGGCATCAATGGCAACATTGTATTGAACAATATTTAGCGGACCCTGTTTAGAGAGGATAGCGAGAGCATTCAAGCGATACCACTGCTGCTTGAGCCTAGCATGACGCTTCACAAGATGGTCAAACTCAACATCAAAAGACATGCGCCCTCTCAGCAACTCAGCACCGCTTGTTAACATCCGAACAGGAAGGCTCAATTGATCTTCTAACTGCCCAAGCAAACCCTGCATTGGCTGAATGAATCTAGGATGCTGATCAACAAGGTCGTACATGCTCGTCAAAAACCCAGGGCCCGTAAAAGCTGTCATCCATGTTGCTCGCGTCATAAACAAACCGAACCCAGAATCTCTGACACCCGCGGTTGGCATCATTGACTTAACAAGTCGCATAGCCTGATATCGGACAAGACCAAATCCAGCTTCATGAAAAATTCTTTGTAGCAATCTGCAATTCTTTCATCAATATTTTCCAGGTGATCCTCAGCCCTTAGAGGCCGGGGGGCGGGTCAAGCGAACTTTAGATTCAGCTCTTAGGTGCCGTTACCCCGGCAGAATGAGCCAGGCTTTACTTTTAAATGCGAAAGCCTCCCTCGCATAGCTACATTCATGCTCAGCACAATGTAGAAAAACGCCTACCACACCTATCAGTGGATAAATGTGCCTGCCCCACCACCTAGCTTACTTTGACGAATACCGCAAAAGAAGATTATTGCAAGATTTTGATGCGTCGCAAATACGCTCTGCAATATCTACATTGTAATTCGTTTGTACTGGGGGAGTCAGCTCAGTCGAACCAGCGGCGCATAAGGCAACTACAGATGGCGCTCCTCCACCAATCAAGAGCCCTGCACAACTTAAATAGAGGCCACAACTAACGTTAGAACTTGGTTTTCTATTACGCGCCCTGTCTCTACGCTTTTTGCTCTTTAAAGCATGTGGCGATAATTTTTTCCCTTTAACCTGCTTAAGCTTACTTGGAAGATCAATACTTTTCACTTTCTTTTCACCAGGATTCTCTTCCTTTTGAGAAAAAAGCGAAGCGCTTAACACATCACTAAAATCTGTTTTTTTATGAGCGACTTGACTTAAATCTTCAGAAGGAACGAGCTGCTCTGCAAGCTTTACACTTTGATGCTTCGATTTCTTTTTCTTACCTTTTTTAGCAGGCATTGAAGGCTCTTGAGCAGCAGAAACAGAATCTTTTTTAGGGAGTAATTTTATTAACTTTAATACAGACGCATCATCAGATGAAGTAGAACACTCAGAGACTGGGGAAGCAGGAACACTATCGTCCGATGTAGAGTCGCTTAATAAGTCAAAAGCATTTCTCATACCTAAACGCCCTAGACCGAGACTCACCCTTTTCGTTTCGGGAGCAGAAGAACAATCAAAATCATCAGACGAACTCATTAAGGGCTCACTATCGTCTTGACAAGACAGTTCATACAACTTATCTTTGACACCCTTGACCATGTCTTCAATTGTTGAACCGTTTCGAAAACGCACAATTGTATAGCCCAGTCTTTCAAACGCACTGTCTCTAGCTCTGTCCTTACCTCGAAGCTTGCCGCTTGCGTAATAATGATGTGCGCCATCTAACTCAACAATGAGCCTTTGCCCTATGTATGTTTCCAAAAATATATCGACGTGAAATGCACCAATCAATCCTTCGCACTCAACTTTTGTAATGTCTTTAACTTTCTTTAAGCCATCAACAAGAGCAGTTTGCATCTTATTCGGCGCTGGCTTTTGCTCCTTCAATCCATCACTGACTTTTTTAGGCATTTTGACATTCATAAAGAAATAGGCTTGCGCTATTTGACTATAATATTCTGCACCGCCTTCACGAATATCAGCTTCTTGAAACAAGGAATTCATTTGGTGACGAATAAGCTTATGTTCTAAGACACCACTACCCACTAGCCTTCCTAGCCCATACATACCCTGGGAAAAATGTTTCAGTTCCAAACTTCGACGATTCACTGCCATCAATGAAACCAATTTTGAAACTGCGGTTCCTGGAAGTTTTTCATTTTTTCGGAAACAGTTTCCCTCAGCTAATTTTCCTAACGCATAAATTAGATGGCTTACTTCCTTAGTATCTTTCGCAGAAGCAGAACGTAAAAACACATCTAACATAAGCGAGATAGAGTCCACTTTAATTTTTTTACCTTCTAAAAAACCTGCCGCCACTATCGTACTAAGGGCTGAGATAAAATGACCGACAGTTTCTGGTTTTTGGACATATTTAGCTGAACTGGCAAAACTGTTGATTAGATCATTCAACCCTGCAATAGGACTGACATTCAAAACGCGTCCAGATTTTATCAAGCACGAAATCGCAAAAACCCCCTTACTTAGGTTATCTAACAATACCTGCACCTTTTTCTCTTTGCCATTTATTATTACTGGCGGCATTTCACTCTCAAAACTGATCGTTAAGGCCTTAACAAGCTTGCTGATCAAGGTGCTTCTCAGAACCTGATGGAGCATCACTCGACACCACACAGCATCACGCGCGAATGAGAGCGCTCGCAAAGACTGGGTCAGCTCAGCGTTTGAAAATTCCTCAGCCGCATAAAGATACTGCAAGCAATTACTGACTTGATCCACACGCAAGTTGCGCTTACCACACAATGCAAGAAATTGACCTCGGCTAATCGGCAAATCACCAACCGATGAACGCCGAACTGGTTTCGGATAGGCCGGCGCTGGAGGCTTAGGCAAGCTGCCAGAAAGCACCGTTGGAGCGCTGTAGCTGCGCTGACGCGCTAAAGGTTTTTGATCTGATATGGGAAAATCGTTATGCATGATACGTGCCTCATTAAGATGAATTGTAAGCTTCATCCGTAAGGCTTCATTTTTGATATATGAAAAGCAATTATTCCATAAATGGATTTTATTGTCAATAATGGTGCATTGACTAGAAAACAAACGCAATAGTGAATCTGCTAAGCCACCCATACTTAGTGTAATCCGTTAAAAAAGAATCAATTTAAGGAGGGAGTCTTATGAGTAAGATAGGAAGGATAAATAAAGCCTCCCTTAATCAATTACAAAAACCAAATATTGCTAACGTACTTTATTTTCAACACTAGAGAAACCCACAAAAATCATCGTATACCCTTCCTAGAAGTCCGGATTAATTAAACTTAAGACCCGATCAATCAATTAATTGTCTATTAAACCACCTTAAAACTGAATATTTTAAACACAGATTCTATGCTTATATCGTATACAAACTGCAGGTAAGCTATGAGCAATAACAGGCACTTGCAACTCTTTGTTTTTAAGTTGGAGATATATATCATGAGTAACTTAATTCCAGAGAGTAAAGAAATGATGGTACTAATCCTATCACAGCTAATCCTGGCAATTTCTGCATATTTTTTCTTTGATAGTATGCACCAAGCGCCAGCTGTTGTGGTCAAGCAAAACCGTACACCTCACTAAGCCACTTTTTCAAAATCTGAAGGCGTCATATACCCTAAGGTTGAA
>Ga0209425_10003125_pt1 | contig 17885 bp, 11 predicted proteins | sample COG_05_FD_184749 | JGI IMG/M metagenome (GOLD analysis project Ga0209425, IMG submission 184749) | Pelagic Microbial community sample from North Sea - COGITO 998_met_05 (SPAdes) (version 2) | ecosystem: Environmental > Aquatic > Marine > Neritic zone/Coastal water | place: Helgoland, sampling...
GGCCGAGGCCGCGGCGGTGGCGGTCGAGGCGGCGGCCGCTGGATATGGGATGGTCAACGCTGGGTACGGGAGCCAACCTATATGCACAACCCGAGGCAGAACCGACGGCTAGGCCACATCAACCGCGCCGTCGCCCGCCGCGTCGCGCTCGATATGATGGGGACGTCGCTCGAGATCTCCGTACGACATGGGTTCGAGTTGAACCTCTGTTCAGGCAAGATGTTCTACTTCTTGGAGGAGCTCATGAAGGAGCGTGGGATTAAGTCGGCACCTGAGGGCTTTGGTCGAAACTTCCCACATCCTTCGCATCCGTTCGATTTTGATCCAGACGAATACGCCAAGGCGGTTCTCGGGCGGTCCGGGGGTGAAGGGGGCAAGCTCATCGGTTATTGGAGGGTCCGTGCGCGCAAGAGGGCTCTGTCGTGGTGGTACGACCCTGAGTTCGGCCAGGCTCGCAGGGATGAGGCCAGCCAGAGGGCTCTGTCGTGGTGGAACGACCCTGAGTTCGGAGAGGCTCGCAGGGATGAGGCCAGCCAGAGGACACTGTCGTGGTGGTACGATCCCACGTTCGGAGAGGCTCGCAGGGATGAGGCCAGCAGGAGGAAACTCGTGTGGTGGTACGATCCCGAGTTCCTCGACGCTGCTCTCAAACGTCTGCGGAAGGCCTTCGTCGAGGACAGAGGTTGCCAGCCCAAGGACGATGCTGACCTCGTGGCGTGGCGGAAGGCTCGTGGATGCTTCAACTGCGAGAAGACGGAATCGAAGTGGTGGCGCACGGGACCGGATGGGCCAAGTACCCTCTGCACCACGTGCGGGCAATTCTTCAACAAAAACGGGAAGCTACCCGACGCGCAGAAGATGATGATGAAGGCTAGGCAGGCGAAGCAGGACCAGGGCAAACCCAAGGCCACCGACGAGGTTGTCGACGACCAGGGCGTGGAATCCATACGAGGGTGCTTCAACTGCGAGAAGACGGAATCGAAGAGGTGGCGCACGGGACCGGATGGGCCAAGTACCCTCTGCGACACGTGCGGGACGTACTTCTCCAAGCACAAGAAGCATCGCCCGGAGCACATCTTCCTCAAGGATAAGTGGAGGGTGCGTGCTGACCAAAGCGCGGGGTGAGACGAACTCGACGCAACTCTTCGCATTTGTAAAACAACAGAAGACATCCGACGCCCGACTCTACTCTCTACTCTACGTATTAGGTATCGGCCGCAGACGTCAACGGTTCACTCCTCGTTGAACGTGGGTGCAACGCCCGCCGAACACGTCAAGCTCGTTCTTTCCTCAACCAGGGTCTATTGCCCCAACCCCGATCTGGGAAGATCCTATCGCGCCCGTATCTGGATCATCTTACCTCCCGTGGGCGACGGCACCTTGACCACCGGTAGTTGTAGCACTCATAAGAGTCGGAAGCAAGCAAGCTTCCAGGGTGTCATTTTGAATAATCTGAAATAGCTCCTCATGCAACGAAGCGTTTTGAAAAAAACCCATCCTCACACATTCCTCACGAACGATCCAAGGTCAAGGCACATCCACTCTATTCACATCCACTCTATTCAAGCTTATGTAGTCACATTCTATCCAGTGGTTCGATACGGTCCTCGAGCCGGGTGATCCTTCGGCAGAGGCCTGAGCCTCCCGGGCGAGACCATCATGGGTATGGGCGGCTCGTCATCCGAGGAGGAGTCATCGTCCACCACCGGCTGAAGCGGCGACGCGAACGCCTTGGGTGAGGGGTTATCACCAGCCTTGGGCGACGCCGGGCGGATCTTTGGCGATGACGCCGACAGCACGCTGTTGGACGCGAGCTTTCCGGGCGAGAAGACCCCGGGTGATGCGATCGGGGACTCCACCGGCGACGACAGTTTCCGTCCCGGTGATCCCCTCGACGTTCCAGGTCTCGGCGGGGATTTCAGATGTGAAGGCGGCGGTTTCAGCGGGCTTCCACCCTTCGACGGGGAGAGTTCAAAGCCCGGGATGGTCTTGATCTCGTTCCCGGCGTTCTTCGGGCTCCCACGCTTGGACGGGCTCGCCAGCTTGGACGGGCTCGCCGGTTTTGGCGACTTGACCGGACTCAGCTTTGTCGGGGACGGCACCGGGAAATCCTCGTCGTCGGTATCTTCCTCTTCCTCGTGTTCCATCCCCTCGCCCCCGGCGTACGCGTAGTACTCAGCCTCCTCCTCCTCGGGATCTATCTCGAACTCCCGCCTCTCCGCCAACGCCGTCGCCGCCGCGGGAAGGTACACCGCAGCCGCGGCGAGCGCGTCGCCAGCCTCCGCAGCCGGCTCCACCGTGAACAGCAGACGCATCCCCCTCTCCAGGTCCGCCGGGGACCCGAGCCTCGTCCCGTCGGCCCGGAACAGACCCCGCACGGGTGTCTCCGCCGACAGCCCCACCGCGATGCGAACCCTGCGGCAGAGGTCGTCGAAGGTGAGGTGCTGGAGAGCCTTGGCGCCGGGCAGCCTCATGGCGACGGCGGCGCCGTACGGGTCCGCCAGGTGCGCCACCCCGACGATGAACGAGTCCACCTTCTCCGCCTTGGGTGCGGCGATCTGGCGAAGGAGTTCCTTCTGTCGCAGCGCCGCCGTGTTGTTTACCATACCCGGCGCGAGGTCACCCGCGCACCGGAAGAGGTAGACGCCACCGTTGACGAGCTCCGAGGGAGTCGCCACCTCGGCGGCTTTGAGGGTGACGGGATCCGGCTGGTGGTACAGCGACAGGCACGGCGTGAATGCCACAGCCCTGACCTCCAGCGCGGTGCTCACCACACGAAGTACCTCCCCGATGGTCTCGACGCTGACTGGCACGGTGACTGGGACGGAGGACGATGCATCCCTCGCGCCGGCGCGGGTCACCTGGAAGGAAACAGCCGCCTTGTTCGGCTTGGACAGGCGCTCCACCAGCGGCTCCACCGAATCGGTCTTCTGCCCCTTCGGCTTCTTCTTGGGCTTGGGTTTGGCCTTGAGCGGCGATGCGCTCGGGGACGTCGCCTTGGGGACACCCTTGCGCCGCGCGGCTACCTCCTCCTGGGTCAGCGCGACGAACACCTTCCCGTACGGGAACACGCGCCCGTCGATCGGGTTCATGTACCGCTCAAAGGAGAGCTCCGTCTCCGTCTCCACGTCGACGAGTGCGACGATGGGTACACCGACGCCGAGCTTGCGCCCCACCGCACCGAGCAGCTCGCTCACCTCCTCGGCCGCCTTGGTCGCGGGTGCACCGACCACGCGGCGGTGCGTCACCGGAACCGGCTTGACGTTGGCGACGCTGCCGCCCTCGCGCCGGACCATGAGAGTCTCGGTGCGCGGCGTGTTGTCGCGGGAGAGGACGCGGCTGACCGTCTTGGAGCCCTTCGTAGCGGGCGGCTTCGGGTCACCGGTCGCTCGTCTCGCGGAGGCTGCTCGAGGGGGCGCGACGGTCTTCGCTGGGGACTGTCCGGGAGAACGGAGGGTACCCGCGGTGCTCGGGCGCGTCGGAGACTTGGCAGCCTTTGCCGCGATGCCACGGCCTGGGGACGGGCTCCCCACGACGAGGGTCTCGGCCACCTTGGCGACCATCGCGGGCGCCATGGGTGATGCCAGTGACCCGAGGGGTCCACCCATCGCCGCGCTCTCCCCGCGGACTGTCATGGGAGACGCCGGCGCCGGGGCTGCCCGCGACGTCGTGGGCGTCTTGGGCCGAGCGGGCGCAGCGGGCGCCGCGGAACGGGGCCTTGACGACCTTGACGTCGGGGCGGCACGCGCGGAGTTCGGGCGCCGTGCGGTGCCCTTGGAGGCTTCGAGCGTCCCCGCGCCCACCGCCGGCCCCTTGCCGGTCGTGTGCCACATCTGCCTGTGCGCTCGCATCACCTCGTTCGCCGTCTTGGACAGCTTCGCCAATGCGTTGGCCGCGATGCAAGCCTCGGAAGCTGCGGCGACTCCCGCGGGTCCACCGAGCCTGACGTCCCTGAGCGATTGTTTCATGGTCTGTGCGGTCTCAACGAGCAGGTCGGCGAGCTCGACGGCATCACCGAGGCCCTCGAGCCGCGACTGCGGCACAAGCACCATGCTTGGCGCCAAGCCGAATGGCGAATTCTCGTGGCACGAAATTAACGGTGCCGTCTTCCCCCGTAAAAAATGGGCCGCAGTAGTGTGGGGCTCACGGACCATGCAGGGCGCGATTCGAGAGGGTTCCGTGGATGAACCGCCTCGAGTGAGTATCGAGAGCCTGATGACCACCCTATCCCGCCTGGATGACCTGCGGATGCCACCCAGCGTGACCCGAGAGATGGGCGGTGGAGAAATGGACGAGGACGGCAGGCGGAAATACCTCGAAGGTTTGGTCCGTCGGGACCCGTCGCTCTTCCTCGAGAGGCACGGACACCACCTCCGGGCCGAGCATCTCGCCCTGTTTCATCACCTGCGGGGTGACTACGAGGTCAATTTTCACCTCGAGCGCCTGACGGCGAACGTTTGCCCATCCCCGGCGCAGCAGTCGGCGAATCAGGCGAAGGCGGTGAATCGCAGGCTCGCCCAGATGCAAAGGCTGGAGACCCAAGGCTACTTCCACGAGGACAACATGCGACGGAGGGAGCCTCTTCTTTACGAGACGTACGTCGGGGCGCCACCGGTTGAACCCGTGAGGTGCGGGGACGTGGGTGAAGATGGGGACGCGCGTGAAGATGGGGACGGGATGGCGTGCCTCGCGGGCGGGGTCAGCCACGCGGTGTCCATGCGCATGCTGGAGAAGGAGGACGAGAGGGCCACGGCGGAGCGGCTGGAGACACAGCGAAAGGAACTCGAGGTGACGGTGGTGGACGATGACTCCTGCGACGACGGACCAGCGCTCGGTGGGTCCGCCGGGGCGTCGGGGGTGGTACCCGCCCGAGGACCCGGGCGGCGGAGGGCCAACGGAGGTAGGGCAACCGCCGAGGAGCTCAGCCGCGCCAGGCTGGAGGGGTGGGGCGGAGGACCAGTTAGAGAAGGCGGGGACGACGGGGAGATACAAGAAGAGATGCAAGAAGAGAACGCGGTGGAGAACGAGGGCGGGCCGGAGGCTGTGGGAGTCGAGACCGATCCGGAGCGCGACGCCCGGCTCGTGGAGTTTGGCCGGGTGATGCGGGAAAGGTTCCTGAGCGGTGAGGACGCCGCGCACGTGGACTACGCCGCGATGGACGCTGATGAATCATTGGACGACACGTGGAGGAAAGAGGCTGCGCAGGACGCCGAGGATGCGTACTTCGACGCCCCGTCCCCTTCGCCTTCGGAGGAGTGAAACATTCGTGGAACTCTTGGTTGGTCCATTAGTAGTCTCTAGAAACTAGCTACCACTGACTAGTCGATACGTTCGTACATCGATGAAAACAATCTCTCAGGAAACAATCTCTCAGGCCCATGTGAGGGCACGACACAACAGATGATGAAACAGACACGGAGCGCGTGGGCTCCGAACTGGTACGGACTCGGGATATTTGCCCGGGATATTTACACGTTCCAAGTGACTTCGCACTCCTGAACGCACTCGGGGCCCTCGCAAGCGTCGACGCACGCCTGGAACTGGGCGTAGACCTTCTTGGCGACGTCGGAGGTGTTCTTGACGGCCATGACCTGAGCGCGGTCGTTTGCCCTCTGGTTCATGATCTGTCATTGGGAGTGATGATGTGGTGTCAGTGGGCGGATGGCGGTTGTGAAAAGTGGAAAAAGTGCTGACGTAGGAAAAAGTGCTGACGGGGAAAGAGGGGTTCTGAGAAGGGGGGATTTGTGTGCCATGGATCTCACCTCCTTGAGGTGCTTGCGGGCGCGGTACTTCTGGGGGCGGCTCATGTCGGCGTATCCCGGGACCAGCTTCTCAAAGTTGAGAAGGTGGTTGTCGGCGCCAGAATTCTTGGCTTTGTGCGTGTGCCTACCGAAGCCCTTGCCGGTGCCCTGTGAAAAAGCGAAAGTATCGTTTTAGCCCTTTGCTGAGTAGATCTCGCAATCGTGCGCCGAATAGGGAGCCGGGGCGGGGTAGAGAGCGGGCGGATGGTACGAGCGACGCGCGTTTCCGCCGATGACGGGTACTTCGATATCGTTACTTCCCGGAAAAGACGCGAAAAGGGTTCGAGGATGGATAGGGGATGACTCACCGCGACGATGTGGGTTACGGCTTTTCGTGACGAAGATTGGGAGATCTTCGCGGAAAGTTTCGTGGGCGCGACCGCGGAGGTGAAGTTGAGAGCGGTGAACATGCTTGGTGGAAGAAGGCTGATTGAATGCGTGTATGTGTCGAGTGAATGTACTCGAGTCGGTTCGAACCGTGTGGAGGTCGGAACGGCGCGTGTTGGAATAGTGACGGAACCGACGGTTCGATGGGAGCACTTTTTGGTAAAAAGATCCCAGCTGGGCGGCGCGAAATCTTACGTGGATCAAGATTTTTAGCGATCGATGCGCTTTATCGTCTAGTAGCTAGCCTTCACCTCCCGTCACTCGTCTAGCCTGAACAGCCCCGCCTTGTTCGCCAGCCCGTACCTCGACAGGAACGACTGCTTCGTATCTCCCGCCCGCCTGGGTGCCATGTGCAGCGCGGGGTCCCTTCCCGCTCCCCCGGGCCCGCCGGCTGGGAGTGATGGGTCGGAGTCCAGCCGGAGCGACGGCTCGTAGTCCAAGGGCTCGAGCGCCGTCCCGCCGCGCCGACCCCCGTGCCCCTCGAAGTCACTCGCGCTGGACGGTCTGCTGCTATTAGGGCTGTACACCGACGCCGGAGACGACCTCCCGGAGGACGACAGCGAGGATGACGTGAACGGCGGCGGCGGCGTCCCGACGGATCGACCGGTACCTCGAGTCGAACCTCGAGCGAAACCGCCGCCCGGGGACTGCGGCACCCGCGGCGGTACCGGCCTGAGCGTCCCTGCCACCCCGCTCACGCTGCCCCCTGTAGTCCCTGCTCGAGTCCCATTATCCGCCGTGCCATCGTTCAGCAGTAAGGCGAGGCCCTCCCTGTCCTCCGCTCGGATGGTCGCGCCGCCCTCGACCAACACCTCGGCGACGGCCCGGCGTTTGTATTGAACCGCCTCGCTCAGCGCCGTGGATCCATGCACGCTCGTCGCGTCCACGTTCGTGCCCCAGCCGCCGTTGACCAGGAGCCCGGTAGTCTTGGAACACCCCAACCTCGCGGCGTAATGCAGCGGCGTCCTGTCATCCGTATCCGGCGCGCTCGGGTCGGCGTTTCGGATCAGGAGCTCCCTCGCCGCGTCCCACTTACCCGCACCGGAACAGTAGTGCAGCGGAACGCAGTCGCGCTCGTCTCGCGCGGCGATATCAGCGCCGAGGGCACACAGAGACGCGACAGCCGCCGCGTGGCCCCTCGCGGCGGCGTAGTGGAGGGCGGTAGACAACTCGGCATCGCGGGCTGAGACACGCCATCCGAGGGACGTCAACGCTTCGATCGCCTCCACGGATCCGCTCTCTGCGGCGAGATGAAGCGGCCCCGCGCCGGTCATCCGGTCCTTCGCCAAATTGATAAGGTCTTTCGCTCGGTCCTGGGGTAGGGGGACGAACAGGATGCGACGGTGAGGCCATGGAAAGGCCGAGGGCTGGGGGCTCGGGAGATCTGGATTTGGGAGGGAGGCGGGCAAGGGAGTGGAAAGCGAAAGTCGAGGGGATCAACCGTGGGGACCAAACTGCGTATGGCGTCGCCATCTCCTTGCCTCGCGGCAGAGAGCAGCTGCTCGATCATGGTTCCAAACCTCTCGAGGGCGCGCCCCCAGCCACTGAGTACAGGTCCGATGTTACATTTTGGCTTTGGTGGTTGGGACTTCCGCCTCAGGTCACGATGCGCGACCTCCCCGGCTTCGTATGGGACGAGGAGCGACAACGATACTTCGCTCTGCAGTCGGAACCCGTAGCACGTAGTCTGCAGCAGTGAGTATCGCGCCCCAACCGCCAAACCTGACCCGCCCCGCCGACCCCCGTCGCCCGCGCTCCGTCGAATCCGGCGCTCCACGAAAACCCGACATCGCCTGACTCGCCCTTCCCTTCCCATCACCCTCTCAGGCCTCATCTCGGGTCTCACGCGCCGGAGAATAGACATGCAGGCGGCGGCAGGCGGGATAATCGTCGCGGCGGCCGGGGCGGTCGCGGGCGGAACCGCGGCGGGGAGGCTGGCTCCTCGGGAAGGAACGGCGGCGGTGCCGACCCATCTCAATCGCGTGGAGGGGGCTCGTCGGGAGGGGGCGACCAAGGGAACCGTGGCGAACGAAAGCGACGGGGCGATGACCGGCTGAAGCTCCGTAAGAAGGTAAAGTCCAAGCAGCGAATAGAGGGTGAACCCACACCGGAGTCAGCCGCTCATGCCCCACCGGGTCGGGACCCACGCGGGGGAGGACCGGTCTCGTCACAGAAGCCGCCCCACCACGGGGGAGGGGGCGTGCGGGCGGTGGTGCGAGCGAGGGAGTGCGGGCTACCGGTACGATGTCGGGGCGGGGACCGTGTCGCGAGAGGCGGTGCTTCGAGTGAGACGCTGGCTGAATCGCTGCGATGCCACGCACGGACCTTGACCCTCCTCGGGACGATTGACGTCGCGCGCTGCACCGGGTTTGACAGGGTGGCCTCCTTCGTTCGCGTGGACGAGAGCTTCAATGGGGACACCGATAATCCACCCGTGCACAAGGGTTCGGAGCAGTTTCTGATGGTTGGGACCAATGGCAACGGCACGATGGGAGGAGACACGCTGGACAGGGCGCGGATAGTGACGGTGAGACGGGGGATCGGGATCGGGCGCCACCAGGGATGGGCCGCATCGGACACGACACTGCGGATGTCCTCCGTGGCGACTGGAAACCTGGTGAATGGAGACGCTGCCTCGAACCCGACCGTGAAAGCCGCGGTGGCACCAGAATATCTCGCCAGGCCATGGCATCATCGTCGAGCCCAGGCTCTGGGCGGAGACGACCAGCTGAGACCCACGGTTTTTCTGTTTGGATACATGCAAGGCCCTGTGTTTACCTTGAACAGCTACAGAGCCGCGCCCCAGACCAGGGAGACTCAGTACATGGAGCTTTGGGGGGTCTTCCCCGAGTCGGTAATGCCACGGGTAGAGGATACGAGCATGTTTGACTTTGCGGTATCCCCGCATACGGGACGGGTCATCGCCGCGACGGACACCGGGGCGAGGGTGGTGTTCGATGAGACTTACTTTGCCCGAGGGGAGCCGCCGCCGGCGCGGTTGAGCGTGAAGGGGCGGTCCGACATCACCGCCGTCGCCGCGGACGTGGACTGGTGGAGCGAATCGTCGGGTATCGTGGGTAATCGCCCGGAGACGTTCATGCTGGGGATGCGAAACGGAGGGATGACACTGTTCGACACCAGGGAGACCCGGATGGTGCGGCAACCATTTGCCAAGGCGTCCTCCTACGTCACCCACCTACACGCCATGCGAACGAGCCCCGGGCACGTCGTCGTGTCCACTGCGGACGGGGGCCTAACGCGGTGGGACGTACGTAGTCTACGAACCCCCATGGTGACCTACCGTGAAGGGTCTTCCGGGAACATCTTCGACATAAACCGCCGGTGCGGGATGGACGCGCGGGAGTTGTTCGTCGGAGCCGACTGCGGCCGGGTGGAGCCCCCGCGGCCGGGGCACCCGAGGTCCGGCCGTGACATCGAGGGCGTGGGGCTGTGGGACGTGCGCGTCGGCGGACCGCCCGTGTGGAGGTACGCGCGTGAGGTGCCGCGGGGTTCCGGGAGTTCGTTCAACGCGGTACACGTGGACGTCGGGTGCGTGTCGGACCCAAGGGGCTGGGAATACGAGGATGGTCCGAGTGTCCGGGTGTACGCGGCGGGTGGTTCCACGGTCAGGTGCTTCGTGCCCACCGTGTGCCTCGGTGAGTATGGACACGCGTCGCTGGCCGTGGAGGAGGCGTACGGCAGGGCACCGGATCCCCGGATGGCGTAGTAGTATAGCACAGGGGCGCGTGGTAACGAACAGTGGAGTCTGAAAGTTTCTCCAACCAGCCAGCCCTGCAGTGAGTTCGTTAGTTCTTATCCGATCGCGTCATCACTCAAGCTTAAGGACACATTAGCCCGCGCGTCCTTCGCGACTCGCAGGCTCATCGCGTCGCGTCCTGAACCACGCGAAGACGATGTCGTCACTCGTGAGCCCCGCCTCCGCGGTCGCCGCGGTCGCCCTCGGCCCACGCGCGCGTCCGGTCCGATCCCGAGCAACTCTCCGCAAACCCATTCGCGGGCGTGACTCCGCGACCGTGCCGGGGGCGACCCCGTCCGGCGCCGGCGAGATGGACATCGTACCGCCCATCAGCCGTGAAGACTCGTTCGAACAGGCGAGGGAGGCTATCGGGTCGGTGTGCGCCAAGCGGGCCAAGAAGGCTGGGAAGAAGGTGCGCAAGTCCTCGGGCAAAGCTCTCGCACAGCTCCGCGTCGCGGTCGAGCTGCCCCTCGCGGCGGACACGTCGGTCGCCGTCGCCGCGATGGTGAACGGCGCTTGCGGCGGTGGCATCGTGGGGACGGCGGTCTACGGGGACGCCGAGGTGGCCGCCTACGCCGCGTCAAAGTCCGACGGTAAGGTTGAGCACGTCTCCATCGATCAGGCGCTCATCTCGGATGGCTGCGACTTGGCGCGGGGCGACGGGGCGGTGGCGCTGGTGGGCGTCAATGCGGAGGATCAGATCGGATCCGCGAGGAGGATCGCCGAGCTCTCCGGGGCACGACCCATCGTCGCGGTCAACGTGGAGTGGGAGCACGCGGGGGACGGCGGCGTGACGTTCAGGAACTCCCGCGGCGACGACGGGGAGACTGTGACCGCGGATGAGGTCTTCGCGAACTCGTTCTCCGTGGTGTACTCGTACCTGCCTCTGGCCATCCAGGGGCTCATGGGGGCGACGCAGGAGGGAGCCGTGTTCAAGTGCGTGCGCGGGGGAGCTCCCGAAGGATCCCCGTGGAGGATCCTGGTCAAGGACGACAAAGGGGCGTACCAGCAGGTTGGCGCTATGCAGCGGAGGCCGGAGCAGGAGGACCTCGAGTCGGCCCTGTACAACGCGGCGGCTGCGCAGTCGCCGGTCAACAAGGGTATCGGGGTGTTCAAGGGTCTAGCCGACAAGGCCAAGGACTCCATCCCGAACCCTTTCGCGGGGTTGGGAGGCGGCGACAGGAAGTAAAAGGCAGAAGACATGTGACCAAACTTCGTCAAATCTATTTCATCAGAGTCTGCGCTGCGCGTCTCTGGGGTTGCACCTTTTGGCTAGACTATGCTACAAGTAGTCGCCGCCCCTCGCACGTCCCTTTTACTTCCCCGGTGGCGCGAAGTTCGCCGGGTTGGTCGGATCCTTCTTCCACATCTTGCCGAGCATCTCGTTGTACTGTGACATCTTCAGTCGGGGGTTTTCCTCCTTGAGCTTCGGGAGTTCCCGTTCTTCAAACGCCTTGAACGCCGCTTTGACGTTGGTGGTGAGGGCGGGGGCGGCGCCTCCCACACCCAGCGCACCCATGGCATCCACCGCCGAGTCGATACCGCTCGCATCAACATTGTCCTCCCTGTTATCGTTCTTGACGTCGACCATGTTGTTGTAGTCATCCTCCTCGACAGTCCTCGCCTGCTCCTTCTTCTGCTGCATTTTCAGCTTCAGACGCTCCTTCGCGCTCAGGTTCTTGTAGGCCTCGAGCTCAGCCCTGGTCATCTTCTTGGGAGCCGCGTTCTTGGGCTTGCCCATGTTGGCCATCTCCTCATCCTCGAGCTTGGCCAGGCGCTTCGCCTCCGCCCGCTTGGCGGCAGCCTCGTCGGCGGCTGCATCAGCCTGCTCCCTTCTGGCCGCCGCCTTGGATTTCGCGCCATCGCCCGCCGCTTGCCAGTAGGCGTCGTCCTCGGCCTTTGCCTTGCTCGATGCAGCCGAGGCAGCCTTGGAGTTTTCACGCTCGACCTTCTCGGCGCGGCGCTGGCCGGCAGTTCCTCCCATCTGTCTTGAAGTCGTGGGTTCGGACGTGTGCGGTGTGAAGTGACAGATCGGGGAAAGATCACGAAGAGCAGAATGAACAATTTGTACAGTCAGGCTAACGCCGCTACTAGGCTACCGGAGTCCACCACCTTCACTCCAGCCTCCTTCATCCCCTCATCCGCGGCCTCCACGGTTCCCGGGAGGCCCACGCTCCTCGTCGCGTCCTTCACGACGACGACCTCATCGAACCCGCACTTGACCTTGGCATCCACCGCCGTGAACCTGACGCAAAAGTCGTACGCCAGCCCGCACACAAACACCCTTCTCACCCCGATGTCCTTGAGGTACCCCTCCAGGCCCGTCGCCGTGGTCTGATCGTTCTCGAAGAAGGCGCTGTAGGAGTCGATCGTCTTCCTGAAGCCCTTGCGCGTGACGCGGACTCGGTCCGGGATGGACAGGTCCGCGTGGAACTCAGACCCCGAGGTGTCCTGAACGCAGTGGTCGGGCCACAGGGTCTGGTCGCCGTAGGGCATCTGGATCGAATCGTACGGGCTCTTTCCCTGGTGCGACGACGCGAAGGATTCGTGTCCGGGGCAGTGCCAGTCCTGCGAGAACACCACGACGTCGAACCGCTCCATCAGGGCGTTGCACACGGGCACCACCTCGTGTCCCTCGGCAACCTCGAGAGCCCCGCCAGGGATAAAATCGTTCTGGACGTCGATGACCAGCAGGGCATCGCCGGGCACGGGCTTGAACCCTGGTTCGAGAGACGTGGCGGGGGCGATACCCCCGCGAGGCTGGATCCCGATCTCTGATAGGGTGAGCATCTCGTCTACGTGCGCCCGGGCGCGCTCCGAGCTCTGAACACGATTCCGGTTGACATCCCACGTGCTACGGTGAGTCATCGGCCGAGCCACATTTGCCACATTTGAACGTTGGAGCGACAGAAAATCCATCCCGGTCCACTTTCGGAGGCGCCAGCGCGGAGGTGATGGTGCTCATGGAGGATGCGCCGGACGCTGTGCCGTGTCCCTTCGACCGAGATGTCCGGGCAGACAAGATAAACTTCCCGGACGTGCGCGACGTGCTCCCCTTGGAGGACGAACTCGGCGAAGAATTCGACGGCGAGAAGGAAAATGTAAACCCGTGCCGGACGGAGGAGAAACCGCCTGGTCGGTTCGCCTCGCCCGAGACGTGGCCGGTGGTCCGCGGACGTCGCCTCGCCCTCGCTTCGCTAGATGTAGAGGAGGTTCGAGCGAGAGACCTCGCGGAGTCAGCGGTGGAGGTGCTCTCCAACACTTTCCCGGTGGACATCCTCACGCCTTCGAGCCGACTCCGCCTTGAGATTCAGACGCGCAAAGGACCGGACGAGGCGGACGAGCAGGAGTGCCAGAAGTACTTCGACGACAAGGCCGAGAGCGGGGGCAGAGATCCCGTCCTATCCACGCCGATGTCGATCATAGAGGGCGAGGGAGACAGCCCCGGGCCGTTCTCGATGGAGCCGTCGCCCCTCGGCACCCAGTCAGTGTCCAAGAAAACGAACCCGCCGTGCTCGCCACTCTCGGTGCACAACTCGTCGTTCGAGTCCGTCAAGAACGGGCTTTACGAGCTGTTCTGCAAGAGTGCGGACGCGGAGGATGATGAACAGGAAGGTGTGCCGGCGTCGCCGGGTCTGAACCCGTGGAAGACCGACGAGGAGGATGCCGCCGGCGAGGATGAGGACGGCGTGTCCTTCGCGGGGATATCGCCCATCACGGGTCCTTCGCCAATTTGCCTCGGTGACCGAGGGGCTGTGGAGGAAATCGAGGACGACGCCATCACGCCTCCGCACATGGCTCGGGTCTTGTTCGGCGGTGTAGGCATGCCCGAGGCCCCGCCGCCTCGAGCACACCGCCGCGCCGTGAAGACCAGGTCGAGGATAGGGGGCGACGACGAGACGGAGGTCACCGCGGAGGACCTCTCGGGGCTTCGTCTGAGACTCGCGGAGCTGGACGTGGAGGAGGATGTCCATGAAGACGTCCATGAAGAAGTCCAGGATCAGTCCGCTCCCGTGACTCCGCCGTTGACGCCCCCGGTGGTGGAGGCTGTTCCGTCCTTCCTGCCCCAGCTGGCTCAGCGTCGCGCCGGTGGAAGCGACGCCGACGTGAGCGACGCCGGGGATGACACTTTCAGGAGTATGTCAGCCTCGGACGGAGCGGGGGCGTCTTCATCGATGGACTCACCGCTCGTGTTAGGTCCGCGAGGTATCCCCCTGATGGGGCACACCTCCAGTGGGAAGGTGCGCGAGCGACGAAGGGGGTCATCTGAGGTGACCTCTCGGCGAAGGTCCAAGACGAAGGCGAGGCAGCCTCACTGGGGTCTACTGACGGCAACACCCCGTGCGTCCAGCGATGAGTCATCCGGTCACCTTCTCGGCGACTCAGCAGAGCACGTCGAGCTTGCGCCTCCGTCCAGCGTGCTGTCGCGGAAGTATCGGGGTGATCGGGTCGGTATGGACTCAGCGAAGAAAATTACGTTCCTCGACGACTCCGCGGAACGGGTCAGGAAAGTAGAACTGCCAAAGGTCAACAAGGACAGCCCGCTCCTCAAACTGATAGAAAAATACAAAGACCCGGCCAAGGAGCAAGAGACGGAGCAAGACCCGCTCGCATTCGCCAAGGAGCTCAAAAGCCTCCTCGCTACTATGTGAATCAAAACTAGCAGCTAACATTAGCTAGCAATTTTATTGCACTCAGATGTCACGTCGTCTCCGCGTGCCCCTCAAGCTGTGCCAGCCGCTCCTGAAGCCGACGAATCTCCGCCGCCATGTCCACCCGTGACGCCGTTTCTAGGTCGATGGATGTTGACTCGTCACTCGTCCCGCCGCCGACGGACTCCTCGACAAGCTCGTCCGACTCAAGAACGAGTGACGACATGAGAGAGGAAGGAGCGCGCCTGTGCTTGTGTGGTGACCTTCTGGGCGAACCCGATCCCGCGACCGCATTCGTCGCGGCATCTACTGCATCAGCGATGGCAGCCAGCTCAGCCTCAGGGAGAGACATCGACCGTTTGATTGACAATTTATCAAGCGCCGCTGAAACCGCAGCAGACTCCGCCGCCGAGCTCACTTCAGCGCGGGTGCCCGATTGGGCCGCCGCCGCGCCCGCCGCTGCTGCGGCAGCGACGGCGGCGCCCATTTGGGTTCTATCGTGCTGTGATCTGAACTGCATTTGGGTTTTTGGGAGCTCACCTTTGCGCAAATTCACCCTCGGCCACAGCTTGAGAACCTCGTCCGCGGTCGGTCTCTCTTTTGGATCAACCGCGAGGAGCCTTTCGGCGAGCCTCGCGTGCTTTGGGAATTTCGCCACCATCTCCTCCGGCATGTTCAGTCCCTTTGCATCGGCAATGAGGTGAAGTCGCTCCGATTCGGTCGCCTCCTGGCCGAGGGCGGTGCAAATCTCCACAAGTATCACTCCCAGGCTGTACATATCCACGGCTGATGTGTACAAGCCGGTGCCGCGCCTCTGCTCAGGGGCGCAATAGCTGGCTGTACCAACTCCCACCGAGAACACGTTCTCGGATGCTCCCTTTGACCTGTCTTCACCGTCCAAAGACACCTGAGCCACCGTCGCACCACCTTTCTTCTTCCTCTCCTGTGGCTTCTTCTCCGCGCTGAAATCGTAGAACACGGCCAAGCCGAAATCCATGAGCTTCACAGTGGGCTCCAGCACGTTTACACCACGATGCACCAACACATTCGCCGGTTTGATGTCCCTGTGAATGATTCCGTGTGCGTGAACGTACCTTAGCGCCTCCGTGACACAGCGGAAGATGTGAGACGCCGTGCCAATCTGAACCTCCCCTCGCGGTCGAAGCCTGATCCAGTCCCTGAGCGTGGAGCTGGGACACAGCTCCATGGCGATGTGTAGGGTATACGGCCATCGCAACGTGCCAGCCACCGCCGCCGGCGTCCAAACCTCGGAGTAGCCAATCCCGGTCTTCTCATCCTGACCACCGCCCGGAAGTAGACGCGCCGAGCCTCCCGTGATTGATCCAGACTCTGAGTAGTCCGACGCGCCTTCCGAGTACTCGTCTGAATAATCAGAGTCGGAGCCTCCGTCATCGGCGACGATGAAAGAGTCCCTCCTCGCGAGTGCTCCCGGGGAGAGAGTGGTCTTGCTCGCACCCGCACCCACGCGACGACCGTTCCTATTCGTCGTGGCGCCAACCGCCGCGAGTTTCGACCACCTGGGCTCGATCCACGCGGTGTGGTACTTGACGACGTTTGGATTCTCCATGAGCGCCAAAGCCCTCGCCTCGCGGAGCAGCTCTTCGTGGAGGCCCTCGAGGGCGTCGTTCTTCGCCCAGGGCGGCACCGCGGACTTGAAGTGAACCTTCTTCACCGCGACCGCGCGATCGTCCAGTCGACCCACCGCACTGACCACGCTGCCGAAACCTCCTTTCCCGAGGCATGCCATCTCATCGTAATGCGCCTGATACGGTGACATGAGCCGCACCAGGCCCTGAGGGAGGCCCTTGCCCCCAGACGCGGCTATCAGTCTGGCGACCGCCATGGTAGCAGCCGCGCCCGGATCGGACCCGAATGGGTTCTTGCTGTTGGCGCCGCTCTTACCGGTGGAGAACGCTCCCGCCGGGGCGATCTCGCCTCTGTCACCACTCGTGTTGTCGCCCGCACGCGGGATATGGATCTCTTCCCCGACGGCAGCTTCAGACCCAAGATCGATGGAAGAGGCTACTTTCAACAGGGACCGCCGTCCGATGATGCCGTTGAACCGAGCGCTCTCGAAGGCGTCATCATTCTCGTCAGCCTCTCCGAATGTCACGAAGTATGCGTCCGCATCCATCGGCTCACCGTCGAGGAACTTTCCTCGCAAGGGTGCCGTCCGTCAGTTCGGCGCGGCGCTCCTCTCCCCCTTCCTCGACCACCTTCTCCCGCACCGCACGATCGAGGCTTCGACTAGAGGGTCACACGCGTTGAAATCACGGTTCACTTCGACACCTCACGCCCCCGACCGCCCGTGCGGCTCTTTACGGCCCGGCCAGCTTGCCAAGTACTTTCCCCTGACTCGGACGACGAGAGATCTTCGAAGATTAGCGAAGCCACGGGAAAAAGCATCGCCATACTGTTTGCCTGTGCCTTCTTTGTCCGCCTGCTAATTGAATTACGACGACCTACGAGCAAACAGACTCACGTCCACCAAATCTGCCCGGGGGAATCAACCTCCAACGGCGCAGAGGAATAATCCTGTCAACGTTTCGTTTTTCGTGGAGATCTGGGGCGGATCGTTCGAGGTTCGGCTCGCACTCGACAGACGCGCGTGTCGATTGTCCCGTCCCTCCAGGGCGGGAGAGGACTTACTCGGCGCGCAAGGCTTCGAGCGCAAGGACGAACCGTGCGGCAGAGGGGTTGCGGTCAGCCGCCGACGTTTCGCGGCCCGCCACTTTTTTTGGGCACGCGCCTTCAGTATCAGATCTCGGTCGAGGTCAGACAGCTCGCACCATGAACACGGTGGCTCGCCAGAATGAGAAGAATGAGAAGGAGCTGCGCGCGATACTCAAGGAGGAAGGGAACAAGCGGTGCATGACGTGCACGCAGCGCATGCCCAACAACTGCGTCTTTCCCTTCGGGACCTTCGTGTGCAACGCGTGCAGCGGGGTCCACCGCGAGTACCAGTTCCGAATCAAGTCCGTGGCCAACTCGACGTTCAAGCCGGAGGAGATGGAGATCATGCGGCAGGGGGGTAACGATGCCGCGCGTGCCAGGTGGCTCGCCAACTGGTTCGGCACCGAGCACGAGCACAACTTGCCCCTGCCCACCAACACCAACCAAAACGCGCTGCGAAAGTTCATCAGGACCGTCTTCGTGGAGGAGAAGTTCAAGGCGGATCAGCAGCAGCAGCAGCAGCAACAGCAGCAACCCCAGCAGCAGCAACCCCAGCAGCAGATGGGAGGTATGTTCGCCGGGATCCAGATGCCG
>Ga0209425_10003127_pt1 | contig 17881 bp, 15 predicted proteins | sample COG_05_FD_184749 | JGI IMG/M metagenome (GOLD analysis project Ga0209425, IMG submission 184749) | Pelagic Microbial community sample from North Sea - COGITO 998_met_05 (SPAdes) (version 2) | ecosystem: Environmental > Aquatic > Marine > Neritic zone/Coastal water | place: Helgoland, sampling...
ATAATCAAATTTATATGAGGTGTTTTGAGCTATAATCAATGTAAAAAGAAATATAGTATTTGTTAATATTTTATTCATGCTTTTGCAACCCCCCCGGATTCATTTTTTTTAAAAATTACTAGCGTAATATCATCAGGATTTTGAATACCATCAAGCCACTTATCTGACAGGTCAATCAGTGATTCTTTAATTCCTGATGCTGATTTTGTCCCATTGTCTTCAATGCATTGTTTTACTGCAGGATAGTCTAGCATTTCCCCATCGTGATTAGGAGCCTCAGGTAATCCATCTGACATTAAAACAAGTGCATCTCCATCTTCAAATTCTACCTGATATTTATCAAACTCTTCATTATAAAAACTACCGAGTGGTGTTCCTACAAGCTCAATTTCGTTTACTGAATTTTTCTTTTTAGAAAAGTGATATACTGGAGGCATAGCGGCTGAACTAATATTAACATGACCATTTTTAAACTCAAGTAAATTTAAACTCATTCTTATCCGGCCAATCTCTACACTTTTTACAATGTTATTTAAATCAGTTAGCATTTCATTTGGTGATCTTTTTTGAATTCCTTTAAGACCTGCCTTAGTTATAGAAACCATCATACCTGATGTAGCGCCGTGGCCAGTTGCATCACCACATGCTGCAATTAATGTTCCATCATCTAATTCAAAAAAATCATAGTAGTCACCACCAACTTCAGTAGCAGTTCTAATATAAGTTTCAACTTCGACGTTTTTCATTTCTGGAACTTTTTTAGCTAAAAGCTTTAATTGAAGATCTCTTGCTTCTTCTAGTTCTTCAGATTTTCTAGACTCTTCCATTTGTTGTAGTAATTTTTTAGTTCTAGCGGTTGTAAATACATAAATACCGCAAATAGCAAATACTGCGTACCCTGTAATTGCCCACCATGTGAAATACCACGGCGGAATATAATTAAAGTTAATTTTAGATTGAAATGCGTTAGAACCTGCAGATTGAATTTTTAAAACTTTATCAGAATATCCCCTTTTTGGAATAGAGATATTTTCGCCAGCTTTCTTAGTAAAGCTTCCTTTTTCATTTGCTGAGCCATAGCTGTAATTATAAAGATTTTGCTTTGACTTATAAAGCGAGGGAAAAGAGATACTGACATCAATAGATGTAATATACGGAGGAACGTTAACTTGATTATTAGTAAATGCTAATAAATGTTCTGTGTTTCTTGAATCTGTTCCAACAATTTTTTTAATAATAACGTCAGAACTAGATGCTAATTTTGAAAGCATAGAAAGATCAATAGAAAACTGACCCTTTTTAGTATCGATAATAAGCTCGTTATTAACTTTTGAAAAACTTAGGTCGTTAAAGTCTGATAAATTAAACCCATCATCAGAATCTATAGATTTGAAGTAGGTATCACCTGAAGTTAAATAGTTTAAACCTTGTTGTGTATAAGCAAACAATGTGCCATCTATAGCAAATAGTTTATTTATAATTTCTGAAGATAGTCCGCTTTTAATATCTTTTTTTGTAAAACCATCTGATAAGCTGTTATAAACAAAAACACCATCGCCACCGCTTCCAATCCATAGTTTATTATCTTTTTCTAAAATACTAGTCACCAGAGATGTCTGAAGACTGTTTGGATTATTTATGTCAAATTGATAATGCTTAATTAAATTTAATTTATCTAAATCATATTTATATAAACCAGTTTCATAGCTTCCCACCCATAGAAAGTCATCGTATTGACTTATAGTTGATGCAGATTTTGGGAACGAGTTAGGGTTTCTCGGGTTATACTCAAAGTACTCAGTAGTATTTTCATTAAAATTAGTTCGCCCTATCTTTCCAGATGATATAAACCAGAAATCAGAATCAGTGAAAGTGTAAGAATTAAAATTTTTGTTCTTTATTTTACTATTTCGAACATCATCGTAGAATTTAATTAATTCAATATTTTGTTTTTTTGATATTTTATAATCACTTTTTCTAGCAATCATTTTTCTTGAAGAAAGATTCATAAGCCCGTCATTTGTAGAAACTATAAAATCATTATTTATTTGATAGACATCGTTTACATTATTTTTTAGGTCAATGCTTTTTCCATTATGTGATACTTTACTACTACCTTTTTTCCAGAAAAGATTTGTTTTGTTGTTGGCATTAACGTTAGTGAAAATATTACTCTTACTATATGAAATTACAGATTTGTTAGATTTTCTATAGATGCCAGTATCAGTAAAAAATAGTAATTCCCCATTAACCTCATCAATATTTATAATTGATTTATTTTTTAATTTTGACTCTGTTGAGAATTTCTCGTTTGCTATATCAAAGTAATTAAGACCTTTATCGGTACCAATCATAAGAGTACCACTATCTAAATAATAAACGCACAGAATATTTTCACTTAATAGTGCGTTATCTGTATTGCTTCTAAAATACCTTCGAACAGAGTTGTTTTTTTGAATTTTATTTAAACCGCTAGGCGTAGCAAGCCAAACATCCCCATTTGAATCATACGAAAATTTATTTCCATAGATAGATTCAAAACTTGATGATGAAATTGAAAATGGATCTAAGGGTTCAAATTTAAATCTTATTAGCTCTTTATTTTCTGAGAGCTTATAAACCCCACCTGAAAGAGTTGTAATCCAGATTTCATTTTTAGATTTAAAATAATTTGTAGGCCGTGAATTAATTTTATACTGTTCAAACTCATAGTTTTTTTTACTGTAAAGATGTAATGCATTATCAGTTATAACAATTAATGTGTCTGTATTATAATTGTCTAAAAACCATACCCTGTTACCTGATAAAGAGCTTGATGAAAACGGGTTTGACCGAAAAACATCAATATCAATTCCATCATAGCGAACCAAACCCTGATCTGTGCCAATCCAAACAAAGTTATAATTATCAGAAACGACTGATAGTAGATTACTAGAAGGGATGTTTTGAAGATTTATATTTTCTATTTTATCTTCAGCTAAAATAAATGATAGCTGAAGATAAAATAGAATTATTAATCTCATTTTTGATTAAGACTCTAGTGCCTTTTTTGCTAGCTCTCTTGTTAAACCAACTTCCCACGATGCAAAATTATAATTCGCAATGAAATTGAAAATATCTTCTGACTCTTTTTTATTTTGGGTCGCTTTTAGGGCTAAAGCTTTAAAATAACTATAATATTGATAATTAGCTGGTGAAATTCGCTCATTGAAAAATTCTAGGGCTTTTGTTGGGTTACCCTCCATGACATATACCATACCAGAAACTCCGTTGTAATTATCTAATGCAGAGGGGTCATCCCATTTGCTTGTAATATCATAGTGCTTTTTTAAAAGAGACTTTGCTTTAGTATAATTTCCAAAAAGAGTGTGCATCCAAGCTTCTGTTGCATAATTGCTAGCATTGTGTCCATCAACCCATACTTGATTGCTTTCATCTAGGTTTGCTTTTCTATATTTTTTCCATTGAGAAAGCGATTCAAATGCTTCCTTTTTTTGTTGATTGTGTGATTGAATCATCATCATGGTCCAGAAAAGATTAGATCTGTTATTGTTAACTTGCTCTTTTGAATTTGATGTTTCTTCAATAGTCTTGTAGGTTTCTTTTAAAAGATTTTGTGCTGCGTAATAGTCTCCTTTAAATAAATATCCTACAGTTTTGTAGTTTGTTGATAACCTGAAAGACCAATTTGGAGTTTCGGCAATAGCAATTGCTTCATCATACATTTTTATTCCCTCATCAAATTCACCATTAAAAAGCAAATTATGTCCTGATATGAGTAAAGCAGTTGATTTAGCTGATGATCCCGTCTCGTTTACAACATCAACCATTTTTTGATAAAGCGGTTTAGCGGCTTCAAAATTACTATACTGTCTTTCAATATTTGCACGCAGTTGATACGCCAAAGGCGCTTTGGGTCGTGATCTAATCATTTCTTCGGTGTATTTAACAACCAAATCTTTACTTTGTTTTTCTTTTGGAAGCATATTATTATTTCCGACAACAACATGATGTTGTGCAAGTTCACGCCAAGCGTTGAATTGATCAGGATTAATTTTTGTTGCAGTTTTTAATGAGCTTATAGCTTCATCAAACATATATTGTTCTGTGTAAACTATACCCAGCCATACATGCGCTTCAGAACTATTAGGGTATTTGTCTACTAATTCTTTAGCTAGTTCTAATCTTTCAGAGGATTTACCATCTTGCCCCGCTTGCCACATTTCAACCTGAATTCTTTCTGCATCGCTTGCAGTATCTTTGTTGTCAACTGCTGTCTTACGATATTTTCGTCTTTGTTGCGGATCTGGTTCGTTAACATATAAATTTGCTAAAACCATATTAGGATCAACTCTTAAAGCAGAATAGAAATTATTTCTTGCTTCAATACCTTCGCCCTGTCCCCAATGGTTAAATGCTGCGCTATAAAAATCCGTAGATTTCTGACTCTTTGACGTTATTGGTAACGCTTCATCCTTTACGCTTGAGCAAGCACTTAAAACTAATAACGTTATCATAAATATTTTTTTAAACATTGTATACCTTCTAAATTAGTAATTAATCAAAATTTTAAAATCGTTGTTTATTAAAGAATTTTTAGAGAATCGAATTTATGAAATTAATTGAAACTTAATCAACAAGAGCCTTGAGATACTCTTTATTCATAATCCCGATATTTTTTACAGATATATCTTTAGGGCAAGTAGCTTCACATGCACCCGTATTTGTACAATGACCAAATCCCTCATCGTCCATTTGCTTAACCATTCCCAACACTCTTTGCTTTTGTTCGGGCTCACCTTGTGGAAGAGCAGAGAATTGAGCAAGTTTAGCTGACACAAATAAACTTGCCGAAGAATTTTTACATGACGATACGCATGCACCACAACCTATGCATGCAGCAGCGTTAAACGCTTCAATAGATTTTTCTTTTTCAATGAGTATAGCATTTCCATCTGGAGCGCTCCCAGTGTTAACAGATACGTATCCACCAGCTTGAATGATTCTATCAAAAGCAGAGCGATCTGTAACTAGGTCTTTCAGAATAGGAAAAGAATTTGCGTGCCAGGGTTCAACGGTTATTGTGTCCCCATCTTTAAAATTAAACATATGCAATTGGCATGCTGTTGTTGATTTAACAGGGCCATGGGCTTCACCGTTAATATTCATAGCGCAACTTCCACATATACCCTCTCTACAATCGTGTTCAAATGCAATAGGGTCACCGCCTTCATTAATTAGTTTTTCATTCAATACATCTAATAATTCAAGAAAAGACATATGAGGATTAACATCACTAACAGGATAGGTTACAAAATCACCACTTTGATTATTATTCTCTTGGCGCCAAACTTTAAGCGTTAAATTTAATTTTTCACTCATTTATAACTTCTTTGTGTTGGTGTTACAGTTTCAAAATCTAAAATTTCTTTATGAAGAGTTGGCGGTGCGTCTTCTCCTGCATATTCCCAAGAAGATACATAATTATAATCTTCATCGTTTCGCATTGCTTCACCGTCTTCTGTTTGGTGTTCTTCGCGAAAATGAGCACCACAAGATTCTTTTCTATCGCTTGCGTCTCGAATCATTACTTCGCCAAGCTCAATAAAGTCTGATACACGCCATGCTTTTTCAAGCTCAGGGTTTATTGTATCTGACTTACCTGGAACTTTCACATCAGACCAAAATGTCTTTTTTAAATCGCCCACTTCTTTGAGAGCTTTATCAAGGTCTTTTTGATTTCGTGACATACCACAATTATTCCACATGATTAATCCGAGCTCTTTATGTAAGCTTTCAACGGTTTTATTACCTTGGTTGGAGAGTAGTTTGTCAATTGTCCCTTGAGATTCTTTAAGTGTTGTATCAAATGCTGAATCATCAGTACCTACAAGGTCATTGTTAATTTCCTTAGATAGATATGTTCCAATAGTATAGGGAAGAATGAAATATCCATCAGCTAGACCTTGCATTAACGCTGAAGCACCTAATCGATTAGCGCCATGATCGGAAAAATTGCTTTCCCCAATTGAAAATAACCCAGGGACTGTAGTCATTAAATTATAATCCACCCATAATCCACCCATTGTGTAGTGAACAGCGGGGTAGATGCGCATTGGAGACTTGTAAGGATTTTCACCGGTAATTTTACCATACATTTCAAACAAATTTCCGTAACGCGCACTGACAGTATCTTCACCCATTGTATTAATAGCGTCTTTAAAATCTAGATAAACCGATTGTCCAGTTTCACCAGCTCCATAACCTGCATCGCAACGTTCTTTTGCTGCTCGAGATGCAATATCTCTTGGAACTAAATTTCCAAATGCGGGATACCGTCGCTCAAGATAATAATCTCTCTCGTTTTCTGGTATTTGATCTGGAGACCTAGTATCGCTTTTATTTTTTGATACCCAAATTCTTCCATCATTTCGGAGTGATTCAGACATAAGAGTAAGCTTGGATTGGTATTCACCTGAAACCGGTATACAAGTAGGGTGAATTTGGGTAAAACACGGATTACTAAACATAGCGCCACGCTTGTATGCCTTCCATGCTGCAGTAACATTACTTCCCATAGCATTTGTAGATAAGTAATACACATTACTATATCCACCAGTAGCGAGTACAACAGCGCTGGCTGAATGCTTTTCTAGTTCCCCCGTAATAAGATTTCTAGCAATAATACCTTTCGCATGTCCATCAACTAGTACAATATCAACCATCTCGTGCTTTGTGAACATCTCAACTTTTCCAGTATTAATCTGTCTACTTAGAGCACTATATGCGCCAAGCAAGAGCTGTTGTCCAGTTTGTCCTCGTGCATAAAATGTTCGCGATACTTGAACACCTCCAAACGATCGATTGTCTAAAGTACCACCATATTCGCGCGCAAAAGGAACGCCTTGTGCTACGCACTGATCAATAATATTTCCACTAACTTCAGCTAGGCGATATACATTTGCTTCTCTTGATCGATAATCGCCACCTTTGATTGTATCATAGAAAAGACGGTAAATACTATCTCCATCATTTTGATAATTCTTTGCAGCGTTAATACCACCTTGAGCAGCTATAGAATGTGCTCTGCGAGGGCTATCTTGAAAACAAAAAGCTTTTACATTATAACCCATTTCAGCTAATGATGAAGCGGCGGATGCTCCAGCAAGTCCAGTTCCAATTATAATTACATTTTGTTTTTGTTTGTTAGCAGGACTTACAAGGGGAAGGCTTGATCTATAATCTGTCCATTTACGATCTAAGCTTCCTGAAGGTATTCTGCTGTCTAGTTTTTTGTTGTTCATAAAATGTCAATTGCCCCCATTCAAAATACCAAACCAAAATGCTATACTAAAAAATCCTGCCGGTACAAATAGCCAAAATACTATTGCAATAGTATTAATAATTTTTCCTAAGGTAGTATTTTTAAGCCCAAGCGTTTGCAGTGCAGAACTAAAACCATGTTTTAGATGAAAGCCTAAAATAACCATAGCTGTTAAGTAAAGAATAGTTATAAAAATATTGCCGAAGCCAATAGCGCTATTGGTTACCATATCGTAATAAATAGAATGGTCATCTGTCGTTTGAAAATTGAACCAAAAAGTTGACAAATGGACAACAATAAAAATAAAGAGAATGCTACCAGTAAAAAGCATTGTTCGGGATGATAAGGGCGCGTTGGGCTTTTTAACTGGCGAAAGACTGGTTGTATTGCCCGATTTTTTCGATTGAATTGACAAGTAAACAGAGTTTGATATATGCACAATTAGAATAGATGCTAGAGCAAATTCTAAAACCCTAATTAGTGGTTTTATCTTTTCTAAGCTACTTACGAGATAGTTAAAATTTTCTTCACCAGAATAAATAATTAAATTGTTCATTAAATGAAACAAAAGAAAAAGGCAGAATAAAATACCTGTTATAGCAACAAGAACTTTTTTACCTATGGTTGATGACAAAAATGATTTAACAGAAGACATGTAATTATTCTCTTATATGATACGCAAATTTAAGAAATAAGTTCTAGACGGCACAACTATAACACACCTTAAATTAAATACGCCCAGATAAAGCTGCGCCTAAATGTGCGCCGTAGAATAAAAGCAATACACATACCGCAGAAATCAATAAAAAGGGCAATTTTCCTTCTTTAATTAAATCTGAGCGATAAGTCCTAAAGTAAAAAAGCAATGAAAAGCAAATAGTTGAAAATATCTGCATTACTCCATGATTATTCCATAGAGGCCAAACCGCTCCCAGGTGACCTATTAGTGTGTCGTCCATAATGCCTGTAGCAATTGCAAAGACGCTTGAAACTAGTCCAAAAAACATTGTCCACCAGCTTGCTATTAAAAGCCCACTATCTTTTCTAATTAAGTATAAAAAATCAAATGCAACAGAGGATGAAATAAGTGCAATTGGAAAGTGGATTACTAGTGGGTGCCAGTCGTTAATCATACTTCTTAAGTTGTAAGCCTGCGTAAACACTAATTAGCCACATAGCCCACAAAAAAATGTTTAAATAAACAAAAGGTGAAGAAGGAATAAAAATATATAGAATTACTGATATACCAGAAAGACCTATAAAATATATTGTTTGTATTATTACCCGAGAAATATGAGTTCCTAGTCGTGTTACATATGTAAATCCAAACGTAAGCATACCAATCAGACTAACCCACCAACCAAAAAAACGATACAACAATGTTAAGTAATCAGGTAAATTTTTATTTACAGGTTCAGCAAAGAGATTTTCATATGAATCTCCCAAAAGTAAAATATTTGCTGATTCATCTAGCAGCCAAGGTTCTGGTGATAATAACCATCCAAAGCCTGCCAGAAATCCGCTGAAACCAATTATGAAAAAGGGCATCATGGTATAGTTGTGAAGGCTTTTTGGATTTGTAATATTAATCACTATATAAATCTAAATAATTTTCTCTAATAAAGCTTTTCAAACTTTGTCTCGAATTTTTAAAATCATTTTGTACTTGTGTAGTCTCAGTACCGCGTGAAATAATATTTTGAAGTTTTAGTTCAAGCAAAGGTCTTTCATTTTTTATATTAAATATTTTAGCCCTCTCATCTAGCCCATCAAGTGAAAGCTGGCAGAGATATTCTAGCCAATATCCAATAGATTTATTTTTTGGTCCACTAGATGAAAAGTCAACAGTATGAGCGCTGTTTGAAAGACGTAGCCTGTCCTCATTTGTCCATGTCATAATTTCTTCTAAAAGATTTCCTCTTGTTATTTCTGTAGTTAGCAGAGCTGCTAAAAAAGCCGCAGGAATGATTTCGTTCCCCTTTTTTTGGCGATCGCACGACCTAACCTCAAGTACAGTTTTAAAACGTACATGTGTAAATATCTGCCTGAATGCAGAATCAATTAAATGCTCACCTTCGTTAGTTGTAATCATTTCTTTCAGTGTACCATCAAACCCTCGAAACGTACCAGCTGGATTTTCAATAAAGATAGCCTCTCTTAAAAGCAGCCACTCTGTATATTTATCAATTAGATTTTTTGGATTTTTAATATTGTGATCAAATAGTGTGCGGCATCGAGATTTATCAGTATCGTTCCAAATTTTCCACCTAAGGTTCTGGAGGCCAACAGGCACAGCTTCTTTAAATGGAGCATTGGAAAAAAGAATACTCGCGAGAGGCTGTATAGCATCTGCAATGTACGCCATATGATTTGCATCTTCTTCATCGAGGTGGTCTATATTTAATTGAAGACTAGTTGTATTTCGCATCATCCAAGGCCCAAGACTTCCGGTTTTTTTGAACATACTATTCATCAGATGGTATTTTTTTGAGTTTATTAGTGTTATATCTTGAGGAGGTGCTATTGGTTCAACTGAAAAATGACCAACGTTAATATTATTTTTTTTGCATAATATTTTTTGCGACGCGAGATGCTTTTTGTATTCTAAATCGATATCCCATAAACTAATTTGTGGAGAGGAAGCCCATTCAAGTTGACCACCAGGCTCAAGAGAATAAGAGTATCTCTCTTTGTTTTCAGTAGCTTCTTTACTTATATCATTTAAAAGACTGGAAGCAGAGTATTGATTTACACTATTTACCGGTATTCGAAGAAAGTCCTTATCTCGATAATAAAAACTTTCAATTTCTACACCGACTTTTCTTTCTTTAGCTTCAACAGATCGAGAAAGCATTTTAGATTTTACTGTTTCAAAAATACTCATTTATATTTTTCACATTTGACTAGCATGCGCTTTATTGATTCCTCATCGTTTTTTTTAAAGACATCGTCTTTTAAGACCCAAGCAACATCTTTTGATTCTTCGCTTACGACCACTATCTTTGGATCCATTTTTGTTTTAAAAATATATCGTATATCATAATGGTAATGAGTGGGAACGTCCCCATGCTGAGGTATTTCATGAACATCTAAATCAAAAATTTTATCTGAAATAATAGTAAAATTACTCAAACCAGATTCTTCAACTGCCTCATTATAAGCGACCTCAAGTAAATTCTCATTTTCATCTGCATGTCCGCCTAGCTGAAGCCACTTATCTAATTTTTTATGATGGGTCATTAATACCCATTTGTATGTGTTATCTACAATCCACGCAGACCCAGTAAAATGACCTTTTAAATTAGTTCTACTAAAACAGTTTTTTTCCTCAGCTAAGAATTTCAATATTTTATCCACATTGACTTTCTCATCAGAGTTAATCTTTAAATAATATTGCAGTTCATTTTTAAGGGATTGAAATGACATAATTATCTAGATATTTTACGGAAATATTTTTGCAATTAACGAAGAATTTTTAATTAAAAAAAACCCCAAATCGAGTTGGGGTTTTAAAATAATTAAATAGAATTTAGGTTTTATTCTACAGTATCTCCACCTAATAGATCTTCAAGCTTAAATGCACCGTCTTTTTCCATTTGTTTAGCTGCTGACACTATCTTTTTTCTTGCCTCATCTACGTCGCGTTTAGCTACAGCACCTTCAACAGCCTCAAACATTGCTTGCTTTTTCTTGGGTAATACCCCAAGGACTTTATCAGTAACCGACTGATCTATTCCTTTTAGCGCCAAAGAAACTGCATCTAAATCTACTGCATTCATCAAGTCGCGTAGTAAGTTGTCCGGAAAAATTTCAAAAATTGACTCAAATGTTATTCTATATTTTTTTACCTGTTCGGCAAGCTCTGGATCTTCTTGCTCTAAATTTTCCATGAAAATTGCTTCATCTTCAGGAGGCATGTCACTAAGAAGGTCTGCTAAATCTTTTCCACCACCTCTAGAAAAATTGACAGTTTTTGGAAGCTGTTTTGATTTTTTATTGAGCTTATTTGCAATTTGAACAACAGCTTCTAGTGGAACATCATCAAGATTTCCGATACCAACCAAAACTTCTCTTTTTTGTGATTCATCTAATCGACTCAAAACCGCTGATCGTTTATCGCCTTCAAGCTGAGCAAGTGTTATCGCAACTACCCTAGAATCTTCAGATGCAACAAGCGCTATTAGCTGTTCATCAGTTAATTCTTTTAGAAACTCAAACGGTTTTTTTGGTTCATCATCATCTTCTTGTACAAATTTTTCACTTACAAAGGAAAAATAAAACTCTTCCATGACTTGTTTTTTAACTGAAAAAGCAACGTTATTTACACCTCTCATAGCAGCTCGAATTTTTCGAATTTCTGTTTTATCCAGATCATTTACTAAATTTAACGCAAGGCTTTCTCCTAATACGGAAAATAAAATAGCGACTTTTTGTAGTCCCGATAATTTATTGTAATCTGAGATCATGATAGCCTCTTATTTTTTCTTTTTCTTTTTCTTATTGTCAGCGTCATCAGATTCCTCAACACTTGGTTCAGGTTCAGGTTCAGGTGGTGCTTCTTCAACAATCCAGTCTTTAACAATTTTGCTTGCTGCTTGTGGTTGACCAACGCTCATTGATACCACAGCTTGTTTCATATCATTAACTTCGCTTTGCAAAACGGCTATATCTTCATTCTGAGTTACTGGTTGAGGTGCTGGTTGATTAACAACAGGAGAATTTTTCACAGTTACCTCTGAACTATCTTTTTTTTTAGGTCTTCTTGGAGGATACATCATCCAGGGTGGTGGTACTTGTTGCTTAGGTTTACTTACAAGCATAAATATTAAGGCAACAATTAGGCCTATAACTAAAGCAGATAAAACAGATACTAAGATAACCATCCCAGTTCCACTGCTTCTTCCACTGGATTGCCTGTCAAGCTCTGATTGTGCTTGATCTAGCATTGCAAGTTTTTCAGAAATTTGAGAATCAAGACTATTTCTTTCTTGAAGCTTTTCCTGAACGTTTGACTGAACAGCGTTAGCAGTAGAATCAGAAATGTTTGCTGCACCTAAAAATGATTTTAGATTTTGGATTTCATCATTTAATGCTTGTAGGCGTATTGAGTCTTGTTCAAGCATAGATTGGCGTTCTTGATCATAAGACTTATCTCGAGCAGAAGCTTCAAGTTCGGCAAGCTTTGATTGAAAATACAAACGATCTTCATCACGTCTATCTGATTCAGATTCCTTGTAATTTTCTAATTCTTTTTTCCAGTCGACTTCTCCAAGTCTTTCTCTTTGACTTTCAAGTGTTTCAAGTTTTTCAGCTATATTTTTTAACAAAACCTGTTCAGCGGACTTTTCATCACGTCGCTCTTTAAAGCTTGCTGTCATAATACTTAAAACATCACCTCTAGGTCTATTAAATCGTGACGCAACCATTACAACCTGACGGATATTTTCAATTAACTCTGGAGCTGCACCTTCTTGGATAATTATACTTATTTCCATATTTCGTACGCTAGCCATTGCAGGTTTCATTTCTTTTTCAGTTCTGGATACAACATTATCATTAACAGGCGAACTCATTGGCGTTTCAGCAGCAGCAGCTGGTGTCGGTTCGGGTGAATCTGCAGTAAAATCAAACCCTGGAATAGGAAGACCAACTGAACCACTAGCTGGAGCATCGCTAGTATTTACCAGATCACGTGCAGACCGTAAAGACTTTACGGTACCATCATTTGGAGAAAATGTTGTTTCGCTTTCAATCGCACTGCTGACTTCAAGGTCAACACTTACATCTATAACGTATTTTCGATTATCTATTACTTTTTCCATCGCATCAGATATGCGATTTCTAAGATTGTTCTCAATCATGAGTTTTTGGGCTAGATAACCGTTAGACTGACCTACTATTACTGAAAATAATAGAGAAGCCAACAATATAAATTTTGTACCTATTTTATTCCGCTTTTTCATATTTGCTCCCTTGTTCATATGAATTTATTAACCTCGATTAAAGTTTGTTTGGTGCTAAAAAAGTTATTTCTACGCGTCTATTCCTTGATTTTTGCTGAGGGGTAGAGTTGTATTTTTGAATTAAGTCCGCTGTAATAATCTCCGCTGTATTCTTATCGCGAGGCGCAAATTCACCATATCCAACAGATTGCAATCGAACTGGGTCCACTTCAAGACCGATTAATAGCCTTACAACTGCTGCTGCTCTAGCGCCTGATAGCTCCCAGTTACTAGGAAATTTTACTCTGAGATTTTTAGGCAAAGGGTCACTATCAGTATGACCTTCTACTGCAATCATAAAGTAAGACTCTTCAATTGTTGGTACAATTTTCTTTAGTATGTCAAGAAAGCCAGATTTTGTCGTTGCTGAACCCGACTCAAAACTAATATCAGATGATATACCTATAGTTACGCCCTTTGGGCTTGTAGTAACCTCAACTGGAGTTTCACCACTTTCAGAATCTTGAGCCATTTCTTCAATCATCTTGATCGCTGCTTTATGGATATCGCCAAGTGTCATTGCCTGGTTATCCATTTCTTCCTTTGTTCCAACAGACTTACCCACACTGTCAGCCATATTTTGAAGCTTCACCGGATCAATTGTTGAAATTGCAGCAAGCAAAACAAAGAATGCAAAAAGTAGAGTCATCATGTCAGCAAAGGTTCCAAACCATCCCGGTAGACCTTCTTCGACTTGTTCCATGCCTTTAGCCATAAATTTTTTCTTCTCTTGGGGTGTTGCGGCCATTATCTACTCAGCACCCTCAGTTTTCCATTCCTTTGGAGGAATAAATGAATTTAATTTTTCACGCACGATAATTGGATGTTTCTTTTGGTGAATTAGGCGTGCTGCTTCAAGCAGCAAATTTTGTTCGGTACTAGAGGCAGTAATACGCGTTTTAATTTTATCTGCCATAGGGAGAAAAAACAAATTTGCAAAAATAGCTCCGTACATTGTTGTAATTAGGGCTGCCGACATACCAGCACCTAGTGTATCTGTACCACCACCTTCTCCACCAAAACCCGACAACATAACAACAAGACCGATTAATGTTCCTACCATTCCCCAGGCTGGAGCCATTACACCCATAGATTTAAAAAGGCCAGCTTGCGTGTTTTCACGAAGCTCTCTATAGTCGACTCTTGTATTTAAAATTTCTGTGATTTCGTCTAGGGAATAACCATCTATCACCATCTGAACACCGTCTTTAAAGAAAAAACTACCAATACTTTCTATGTGTTTTTCAAGATCTGCAGTTCCTTTTCTTCCGGCTTCTGCAGCTTCAACTGCTTCATCTACTAAACCACCCAAGGTGTCTCTGCCACCTTTAAATACAGCGCCAATCGCTGTTCCAAGTTGAAGTACATCTTTCAAAGGAAAAGCAACAGCTACAGACGCAAGCATACCTCCAAAAACAATTCCAAAACTAGATACAGACACAAACATGCCCATGTCTGGCGTCATAAGAAGAATACTTCCTACAATTGCCCCCATGCCTAATAAAATTCCTACTAAAGTTGCAATATCCATGATTAATCCTCTATCAGGGTTGTTGATTTAAGTCTGTTTTCATGTAATGCTTTGAGTACATTTCGTACATCATCATATTCAGGGTCCATGCGCAGAGCCATGTTCCAATTTATTGTAGCACGCTGAATATCACCTAATTTATAATATATGGAACCTCTTCTAGCATATGCTAAAGCAAGATTGGGATTTAACTCTAATGCATTTTCAACTTCTTGAAGTGAGGCTCTGTAATTACCAGAATAAAAATAGCGCAATGATCGAGAAAGATGTCGCATTGCATCATTCATTTTTTGCTCGCTTACATTACTATTTAATCGAACCGCTTTTAAAGAATCTTCAAGAAAATTTGAATGCTGCTCCATAGCTGATAATCTTGTCATAAGATTTCTCATCTCATTAGTCATTAACCCCATAGAGTCGCGCAGCGTATGAACAGTATAGTCAGCTAGTTTTAATGTTGTATCTATTGCAGCCATATCTATATTTCCTGGCTGAAGCATTGGCGCGGGTGAAGGTCCACCGCCGGGGATTTTTGACGCTGAACGTCTGGGTGCTGTGATTTCAAACCCTAAAGTTATTGCAGAATGACCTTTCCAATAACGTTCTTTCCACTTGGGAAGTTTTTCTATGTGGGTGAACCCTAGGTTCAGGCGATAATCCGAGGTAAGGGGGATGCGGAGTCCCACATTGATGCCATTCCCGTCGAATTCACCCACAATATCTATACCGCCCCATTTATCAAGGAAGGGGGTATTAAAAATTGTTCCAAAAAATACACCTGCGTTTGTAGTGGCAGGCTCAGTTGCTAATGAATCAATTATTTTAACTGTGTCAATAGCGCCAAAGCCACCTGTTCCAAACCCAATAAAGGTGTTGAAAGTATAGTTATTTATTTCAGACTCGCTACTAACGATTCCAAAAAATGATAATTGTGCTGGGTCGAGGTTTAAACCTGCTTTATTATTTTCAAATATTATATCTTGTAGTCCTAAAGAGAATGAAATATTATCGCGTACTAAAACACGTTTTTGAAAGTGAAATCCAAACTCTACTGGGGCTTTATACGTTGAAACTTCAAGGTTTGCAAGACGCGTAGTATCACCACCTGTAGCAGTAGACACTCCCCAGCTCCAACCATTTGAAAAATCCATTGAATAATAAGCACCAGTTGCAGTATTAAATGGTGCAAGATTGTGAATTTCTGTACCTGTTCCTGCGGTAAAAAAGTAGGGTGATGGCGCAATTGATGTATATGGAATTTTCATCATGGGCCCAGGCCTAAGGTAGACAATTCTCGTACCCGCGAAAGAGAATGTTTGCAGAAAAGCAAAAATCAACAATATTGAATTTTTTCTCATTATTGTTTTATGCTATCTTTATTTATTTCCATTTGAGCTAGCCTCACATATTCACTTTCAGGGTGAAAAGCTACCACATCATGAAATGCGGCCTCGGCAAGATCATTTTGACCCATTTTTTTATGAAGTAATCCCATCTGAATTAGCGCGTCATCAATACGTGTCTTCCCAACAGTAGTAAGTTTATTTAATAAGCCAAATGCTTCTTTGTATTGTCCTGTGTGTTGGTATGAATCGGCCATCCAATAAAGAATATTCTCAAACGTATTGCTTGGAACTTCTTCAAAGTTTAGCATACTAAATTTTTCTAGAGCTGAGCCGTAATCTTCATTTTGATAGGCAAAAACACCTGACATGTACAAAGATTGGTCAAAAGCATCTTGGTTGTTTGATGAAATATTAAGTACTGATATATTTATTTGATTCGTATCTGGCGACTTGGTCTTTGAAATTTCAGATTGTTTTTTAGCTGCAGCAAAATCAATTTGCTGTTTAGTTAGTTTGCTTGAAACATCTGCTAGCATGCTTTGAAGATTTTCATTTTTTTGTCTAATTGATACAATTTCTGTATTAAAAGAAGTTTCCAGCTGTTCGATTCGGTCATTTAAGCGATTTAAGGTTGTTATTAACTCTTCGCTTGAAGCCATGTAAACAGAACCGCTTTCAACCTTTTTTACTTTAAAAGTAACTTCCTCAGAGGGTTTATCAATTGTTCTCGAATATTTCTCTGATCCGCTTGAAGGTTCAATTGCAATACCCAGGTCAAGAAAGAATATTTCTGAACCAGGCGCTGTTTGTGCTTTTAAGGGCGCTGAAATTGAAACAGTCAATAAAACAAAAAGGTAAAATATTGATATTAGATTAGGTTTAAACATGCGTTTAATTACTCGTACTCTTCCCAGTCAACTACATAAGAATAACCAATGAAAGATCCAAAGTCATGAGGAACATATAATTCAAATGCACCGGTTGCACCAGGCAACAATGTGGCATCCGTAGTTATTCCAGAGTCAAATGTATGGTACCCGCCTCGAATAAACGTTGTAAGAGTCTTGGTCTCACCGCTCCAGTTTTTTCTAAATACAAAGTCAACTTTAACAAAATCAGCACGTCGTCCACCAATATTTTTTAGTTCACCATTGAAAACTATATTTCCTTGCGCATCTTTCTTTTCGCTAATGTTACCCATTAAAACACAATTAGCAGAATATCTACCAGATTGATCTCGATCTGGAGATGTGTACTTGGGCTCTGCAAGCTTAGGCATTGGAGGTGGGGTATAACTATCTCTTACCTGCTCAGGAACATATTCCGCTTGCTCCTCAGTAACAACGTTATCAACAATACGAACAATTTCTTTTCTATTAATAATCAAGTATCCAACTAGCGTTTCAACTTTTAACGATGATTCATCTTGATATACTATTTTACCAAAAACGGTTGAACCGTTTTTCATAATGATTTCTTTAGAGTATATGGCAAGAGGATTAATCCACATCTTACTTAGCGCTTTTAAATTTTCTAATTCTTCATTTAAATATTTCAATTCCGCTGTCATTTTCTTGATTTCAAAACTCAGCTCATTTAAAATATAATCTTTACCAGGGTCTGGTGTGAATTCCTCTTGCGGGGAATTTGTTGAAGTAGAATCTTGATTAGATGAAGC
>Ga0209425_10003133_pt1 | contig 17861 bp, 13 predicted proteins | sample COG_05_FD_184749 | JGI IMG/M metagenome (GOLD analysis project Ga0209425, IMG submission 184749) | Pelagic Microbial community sample from North Sea - COGITO 998_met_05 (SPAdes) (version 2) | ecosystem: Environmental > Aquatic > Marine > Neritic zone/Coastal water | place: Helgoland, sampling...
TCGACCATCACACCATTCAGTATGGCCGGAGGATGGTTTCCCCTGATTCTTGATAGATCCACTGAAGCCCGCGAGTGCAGAAGGAGCCGTTGGGACTGTAGTTTGATCCTTGCCGTCACGCTGATACGTGGTCCAGCCTTTTACTTCACCCATGCAAAGGGTGTTTGAAAGACCATCTCTGAAATCACGTGGTTTTGGCTCAAAGTTGACTCCAAATGCACCATCGCCGACAAAACTTCCATTGGCTGCGAGTATGAGGCCAGTCCCCATATTCACCCCAACATTCGTGAGGTAGTACTCTGTACCTCGAGGTTCATCTTTGATCTCACTGGGGCAAATCAAAGTATCTATGCGATAATTGCAGATATTTTTACCGGCAACTTGTACTGCCTTGTACGAGTTGCTTCCAGCAACACCAGCAGTTTCAGCAGCCTGAATTGCAGCCATGACGCCACTGCCCAAACCATTTTGTTCGACATAAGGGAGCAGTTTTGCTTGCACAGACCAATCGTTGATATCCGCCCACGCGGAGGTCATGCCAAATGACTTTGGGTAATGTTTTTGGGAATTTTCATAGCTATGGAGTGCCAGACCCATTTGCTTGAAATGGTTACTGCACGAAACACGTCGTGCTGCTTCTCGGGCCTGCTGTACAGCTGGCAGCAAGAGGCCGACAAGAACACCAATAATGGCGATGACAACCAGAAGTTCGATGAGCGTGAACCCCGAATGCTTCCCAGATTTTTGCGTCTTCATTTGTTTCCCTTCATTCGCAAAGTTGAATGGTGGCTGGCTGGGAAAAACCGGGCTGGCTGATTTGTTGATATTGAGATTCAGTCTCAATAGCGTTAGTCTAGTCGTCTGCGCAGCATCGTCAATACCAGATTCCGTGGGAAATCCATGACACACGATTCAACGAACAAGCAGAAAACAACCGAGCAGAAAACAACCGAGCATTCACCTCGCAACCCGCCGGAGCAGCTCAAGCCCATAGCATCAGCAGATCTCTTGCAAGGACGCCGAGAACTGCAGATTCTTCATGGCAATGAGGTCTATCGCCTCACGCTTACGCGTACCGGTAAATTGATTCTTCACAAGTAACAAGGCCAGTGGGTGGAAGTGGTGCCCATCATGCTTTGCTTGCAAAGGTTCGTTAGCCGTCTTCAGCCAGAAGTGACCGGAGCGATGGTTCGATTGCTTCAGCCCAAATGGCATATCCTTTTTGTTTTGGATGAAGCAGATCAGGCATGATCTCTTTTGAGAGCGTTCCATCTGGCAGAAGAAACCGTTCATTGATGTCAAGGTACGTGACGCCATCTTTCTTTGCCAGTTGTTTTATCAAAGCATTTGTTCTGTCATTATTTTTTCTCTGCGGATCAGAAACTTTTTCTGATCGCGGAAAAATGGCGAGAAGAAGTATTTTGGTCGTTGGAGATTTCGTACTGATGCGCTCAATAATTTTTTCAACTCCCGCAGCAATAGCTTTTGGTGGATCTTTCCTATGGCCGGTGTTGTTTGTGCCAATCATAAGAACAACTACTTTTGGCTGTACGTCCTCAAACTCACCATTATCCAGTCGCCAGAGGACGTGCTCAGTACGGTCACCACTAAAACCGAGATTGAGTGCATTTCTTTTTCGGTAGTATTTGTTCCATGTTTTTTTTCCGGCAGTTTCCCAACTGTGTGTGATTGAGTCGCCAAGAAAAATAATGTCCCACGTGTTTTTTTTAGCTTCTATAGATTTGCTTTCATGTCGTTCCTGCCACCAGTTTTTTTCATCACTCTTCATGCGATGCGCCGGTGTTGTGGCATTTTTAATTGCTGCCTGAATAACATTTTCAGCGTGGGCTGATGCTGGAACTACAAAAGAGCAGATGATTGCGATATGTAGGCTGCGAGTCAAAAACATGGTGGAAACCCTCCCGATCATTTCTTGCCAGATGCTCTTTTGTATCAAAACAACATATATATGTACTCGTGCGGAAGAATATTACGAAAGCAGTGCCTCTGCAAAAGGGGAATCGTCACTATCTATCGATAAACAGCGTAGTTCTTTGAATGAAAGAAGTTCTCTGAGGCTGTGCTTTACCACATAGGCGAGGGGAAAAGACCACGATCACACCTTGAGTTTTCTATGGTTTTCTGTGCTTCAGGGTGGATTCGTCTATCGGATATCGGGGCCGTTGCAGATGGCTACCCAAATTGGTTCTGCGGGGCATTAGGTGCCCTTTGCCAGTGAGTTGCTCTGGTGACATGCAAAAGTGAACATGAGGCACCGGTGGTCTTGCGCCGTCTCGTTAATTACAGGTTGTCCTCAACGGCTGTCAGTTTTTGGCAGGGAAAAAAATCGGACCTGAGAGTGACGAATAAGAACAGGTGTCATTTCGAGCAATGTATAGTGAGGAAAGAAACTGGTTACCTTTGGACCATGGACTGAGTGATCCTGTAGGGTGGAAAAGGAAAATATATGAGAATTATGATTGTATCTGGCAGCCACCGTCAGGAGAGCCAGTCTTCGCGTGTGGCTGACTATATTGCTGAGGATCTCGCTCGAATTGACCCAACGCTTGTTCTCGATACGTTGAGCTTGTCAGGGAACCCTCTACCACTTTGGGATGAAAGTGCCTGGCAGAAAGCGAGTTCTCTTGCGTCCTTGTGGCAGCCGATTCGTGATCGTATGCGAGAGGCGCATGCTTTTGTTTTCGTGACACCTGAATGGGCCGGCATGGTTCCGCCGGGTCTAAAAAATCTCTTGTTATTTACGACTCCGCAGGAAGTGGGGCATAAGCCAGCGCTCGTTGTCGGAGTGTCATCTTCTCGAGGTGGTAGTTATCCGGTGAGTGAATTAAGAACAAGTGGGTGTAAAAATAATCGACTTCTGATTATTCCCGAACATGTCCTTGTTCAAGATGTTGCTGATATGTTGGATGGTGAAAGCCCGGGGAATAAACGAGATGCATGGATTCGCAAGCGGATCTCATTTGCAAACCGACTCTTGCTTGAATATGGGAAGGCCGTTGGGTCCATTCGAGCCAGTGGCCTTACCGATGACGCGGATTTTCCGTACGGCATGTAATTCTTGAGGATTTTTCATACAGTTAGCTCTCAACACGAGTTGTCTGTCTTAAATAGGTTGCGCGAGAATTATCTATGGCGTCGGAAGGAACAGAGTCTTCAGTCCCTCGTGGAAATATTGCTGGATTTTTTGAGTACGCCCGGGACGATATTCGCTCTGGGTTTCTTGTTTTTCTGATTGCTCTTCCGCTGTGTCTTGGCATTTCACTTGCGTGTGGATATCCGCCAATCGCAGGCGTTTTTACGGCTATCGTCGGTGGGTTTGTAACACCCCTTCTGACGAATAGTGAACTCACCATAAAAGGGCCTGCTGCCGGACTGATTGTAGTCATCGCTGGTTGTGTCTCCGAATTCAGCGGTGATGGCATGAGTGGTGGCTGGGCGCCAATGGACCAGCAGGCGTATCGCGCTGCATTAGCGATTGGTTTTGCGGCGGCTATCTTGCAAATGGTATTTGCGTCCTTTCGGGCGGGCATCCTGGGAGAATTCTTCCCGATTTCTGTGGTTCATGGAATGCTCGCCGGGATAGGTATTATTATCTGTATCAAACAGCTTCCGATTGCGCTCGGCGTAGCAGCATCAGGTGAGCCGTTAGAAATTCTTACAGACATTCCGCATCTCCTTGCAGAAGCCAATCCCGCGATTGCCGTTATCGGTATTGCGAGTCTCGTCATCATGTTCGCGTGGCCTGCCTGTGTGCAGCCATGGCCATTTTTACGCAGAGTCCCGGCTCCAATCGTGGTTCTTCTGGTGGCTATGCCAGCTGGGTATGGCTTTGATCTGTTGCACGAACATTCGTACTACCTCCAGGGACACGAATACCAGCTCGGCGAACAGTTCCTTGTCAGCATGCCAAAACAAATCTTTGGCATGTTTCACGATATCACGCTGCCAAACTTCGCTGTCCTTGCTGACCCAAGAGCGTGGAAGTGGGCAATCATCTTTTTCTGCATCGGAAGCCTCGAGTCTGTGCTGAGTGCCAAGGCGATAGATGCCGTCGATCCATGGAAGCGACGCAGCAATATGGACAGGGACCTTTTTGCAGTGGGAGCGGGCAACCTTATCGCTTCACTGCTGGGTGGTCTGCCGATGATTTCAGAAATTGTTCGGTCGAAGGCAAATATTGATAGCGGTGGGAAAACGCGATTTGCCAACTTCTGGCATGCGATTTTTCTTTTGCTGTGCGTGGCAATCATTCCAACGTTTCTTCACCTCATTCCACTTGCTGCACTTGCCGCCATGCTCGTGTACACGGGCTTTCGCCTGACTCATCCCACTGAGTTTATTCATATTTATCGGATTGGACGTGAACAGCTTGCGATTTTCATTACAACGATGGTCATGGTCGTTGTCACCGACTTGCTTGTTGGTGTCTTGATCGGGGTGATTCTCAAAGTATCGCTTCACTTGGCCAATGGAGTCCCGCTTCGCTCTCTCTTTAAGCCCTACCTCGAAGTTGAGGATGTTTCTGAGAATACAAGTCTCATTCGTGCTCGAGACTCTGCTGTGTTTAGTAACTGGATTCCCTTCCGGCGACAAATCGAGCAAGTGGGGCTGGTCCAAAAACGGAACCTCGTCATTGATCTTTCTGGTGTACAGCTTGTCGACGATAGCGTGCTCGAAAAGCTTGAAGAGATGAGAGAAGCATTCGAGCTTGAAGGCCTTGGGTTTTCTGTCCGTGGGCTCGATTCTCTTATTCCGATGTCTGATAATGCATTGGCTACCCGCAAGCGAACATTGGGTCAAATGAAGCGGTTGACGATCATGGCGCCATCAGCAGTTGCTGAGCATCTTATCGATGAGTTTTTTGAACGCGGGGTAACCGGGTATACGATTACTGAGTGCAAGGGAGGCGGGCGACAGTTTGCCGATGGTCCACTTCTTCAGCGTGCACGATCCGTTCGGCTGGAAGTGCTAGTCCCCACAACCAAAGCTGCTGCCCTTATAGAATTTCTACGCTCGGAGATTTTGCCGGAGTTTATGGCCACCATCTGCCTCGAGACAGTCGAAGTGCTTCGCTCGACAGATTTTGAGTAGGTATGAGTGTCTCTCAAAATTCTCAATTGCTTCTTAAAATCATGTACAGAGTTCTGGTGATGTCGCTAGTCGAAGTGCTACCTTGCAGCCTGTGAGAAACTGTTCAATATCCAATCTCTCGGCTAATGAATGCCCGGCGACCTGACCGGCTCCGAGTGTTGCTACTGGAATACCGCGAGCGTTGAGCCAGTTTGCATCGAGTGCGCCTTGTGTTGTAAGGAGTTCAGGTTTCATGCCTAATGATCGTATGGCAGACTCGGCAGCTTTTACGGAAGCTGCATTTTTGGGAATGGTAAACGGCTCGTATTCGATATCGGAATGAAATGTCACTGACCCTCGTTGGCCACGACAGTTTTTTGTTGAGCGAACTGCTCGTTGGCATGCTCGCTCGACTTCACGAGCAATACGGTCGAGGAGTCGTCGATCGAAGCTACGGCATTCTCCTTCAATATCAACGCGGTCAGTCACAACATTTGTTGCGTCACCCCCGTGGATAGTGGCAAGATTGCATGTACCTACTTTTCCTCCGCGTAGAAATTCACCATGCCAGCCCCCACTTACGATGTCTTGAATGGCAAGGCCGGCAAGCGCGAGTGCGCTGACTCCACGATCGGCAGCACCGCCTGCATGACTTGCAATACCATTGAATTGAATCGATAAAGTTCTGCCGCCGATAGCGGCATGAGTGATTCTTTCAGGGCCGCGGCCATCCCAGTTCCATGCAAGCTTGGGGCTGCCCAGCTTGCTCACGTTTACAAAACGACTGCCGAATAAACCGAGTTCTTCTTGAATCGTGAATAAAAGGGTGAGTGGGGGATGGGGAAGTTTTTTCCGTTGGATTTCAAGAACAGCATTGAGTACCGCGGCAACTCCCGATCGATTGTCAGCGCCAAGAGCCGTTTTTGGATTTCCGGAAACAAGAGAATCGCCCCGCTGTATCGGCCTGCAGCCAACGCATAAGGGTACTGTGTCGAGGTGCGCCATGAGCATTCTTCGGGGTGCCCGTATTGTTCCTGGAAGCTTCACAATGAGATTGCCTGTGCTGCCTCCAGCTGGTGATTTTTTGTGCGCATTGTCAGTTGTGATTGCTGATGCTGGAATACCAGCTGCAGTCAACCGTCGGCATACCTGTTTTGTGATCTGTTCTTCGTGGCAACTTGGTCCCGGCACTTTCATCAGATCTACTACAAGGTCAATAGCTCGATTTGCATCGACTGTCGATGGTTCGGTCGTTTTGTATTTTCGCTTGCGAACCTGTTTTTTCATGGCGTGTTCATCCTGAATCTCGGGGAAATGGCACCCGATGTGCTTTTGTGTCGAAAGGAACTTTTTCCGGATTTCCATGGTGGCATCGTAGGCATTTGATCACAGCTATCTAATTATGATCTAGTTATGACGAGTACGCCATCGAAAGTTGTGTAACGACGCAGGGTCGTCGCTTTGGCTTGGTTGTGTGAGGAGGCTTCTTGATAAAGGGGTGGGTGTGACCGGTAAGGAAAATGAACGAGCGGGTGAAAGTCTTGAAAAGTATTCCCCACCGCCAAAGACATTCTGGAAAACAGTTGCTGCTCTTGGGCCGGGTATTATCCTGGCAAGCTCAATTGTTGGAAGTGGTGAACTTATTGCAACAACTGTTGTTGGGGCAAAGGTTGGCTTCAGTCTCTTATGGCTCATCATTCTCGGCTGTGCCGTAAAGGTTGCAGCACAAATTGAGATTGGTCGGAATGCAATTACCTGGGGGCGGACACCGCTGGCCTCATTCGACCGAGTTCCGGGTCCACGGGTCGCAGGGCGAGGATGGATCTATTGGTGCTGGGCGGTAATGATGGTTCTTATCGTAGTTCAGCAAGGGGGTATTCTTGCAGGTGTAGGACAATCACTTGCGGCCGCCTTGCCGCTTACGACCTCGGGTCGTGTCGCCGGTGAGTTGTACGAAGAACTCGCCAAAGCAGAAATTGATACGGCACTTGCAGCACGTGAGGGCCAATCTGATGTGCTGGCCATGAAAAAAAATCTCACGGTGCTACGCCGTCAATCAAAAGAACTAAAGGCTCCGTATGATGCCTCTATCTATGCTGTTCTCATGGCAGTGCTGACGGGAGTTCTTCTTGCAGGTGGTCGGTATGGACTCATTGAGCGACTGTCACTCGTTCTTGTTCTTGCCTTTACATTATTTACTTTTCTTGCTGTTGTCATGCTCCAGGCTGATCCCAATTGGGCGGTCTCGAGTGAAGAATGGATAACAGGGCTGACTCCATCATTAGAGGGAGCGAGTGGTGGTTTCTCGGTCGCGCTTGCGGCTCTTGGCATCATCGGTGTGGGGGCTGCTGAGTTGATGGTTTATCCATACTGGTGTCTTGAGAAGGGGTATGGCAAATCAGTCGGTGCACATTCCTCTTCTGAAGGCTGGGCAGCTAATGCCAAAGGGTGGATGCGAGTCATGCAGCTCGATGCATGGCTGTCAATGATTGTCTATACGTCGGTTACCGTTTTCTTCTATGTACTGGGTGCAGCAACTCTGGGGCGGCTGGGTCTCGTGCCTTCAGGAAATGAAATGGTACGCACGCTTGGTCAAATGTATGTACCAATCTTTGGTGTCTGGATTCAGCAGGTATTCTTGCTTGGTGCTTTCGCAGTTTTATATTCCACTTTTTTTGTTGCTGCAGCGGGCAACTCTCGAATGGTGGCTGACGGCTTGGTGCTCGCCGGGTTGTTGCCAGGTGATGAGGCCTCACGTCGAAAAGCTGTTCGGGTTACATGTGTAGTTTGGGTGATCGCTGCATTAGCGATGGCATTTTTATTTCGTGCCCCTGTTGCGATGGTGTTAGCAAGCGGTGTTGCACAGGCTGTCATGCTCGGTGCGCTTGCCATTGCTGTCCTTTATTTTCGGTATTGCGACATTGATCAACGGCTTGCTCCGAAAAAAGCTTGGGATGTTCTACTTTGGTTTTCGGCGATTGGTTTTATTATTATTGCGAGCTGGACGGTCTGGCAGAAAATATCAGACTTTCTGTTTCTCTAAGTAAGACGTGAAGCGCTCCGATGAGTCGTGTTCTCGCTGAGTTTTGTTTAGGTTGGGATCAAAGATTCGAGGATGTCATTGTGAGAGGAATTGCATCAGGAGAAAAGCATGTCGTCGCTTGCAGGTGGTGGTCAAGAAGCAGGAGAGAATACCCGAGGAACAACTGCAAGCCAGCATGGGTCTGCGAATCTGTCCGTGCCGAGTAGCCCACTTCTTGAGTTTGATGCGGTGGAACTTGTACGGCATTACCAGGCTGCGGAATACGAGCACATGGCGGTGCAGTTCCTGACGGTACTCACGCATCTACGAGACACGACATATTATCAGCTTGAGGAAGCCAATCACGCTGCGATTAATCACTTCGTGAAACAATTTCTCTACTTTATGTCTCAGGAAGATTTCATACTTCCCGAGAAGTACGCTACGAGTTTTATTGACCTCAACGCTGTAATCGGAAATGTAGTTGCGATAAGTGATTTCCGAACAACGGACCCGTTTATACAGATTCTTTTGAAGCAGCAGCGAAACTATACGAAGCTACTTTCGCTCTATTCGGGTCGTAATCGAGTGAAAATTGATCGACGGCTACTTTTCGCAACAAGCCCACAGCTTGCGACACAGTGGTATTTCTGTTTTCTCGAAATGTACCGAACTGGGCCGTCTGATCCAGACACTCTCGCCCATCTCCGCGATCACATTACATTTGAGGATGATCGTTTGATTGGGATTAACTCATTTACGCATCACGCATACTTTGGTGCTACGTATATTGATAACGAAAAAGATTATCTCGTGAAGCAGCGGATCAATCGGCTGTTCCAGGCAACACCTCTTTGTCAACAGAAAATTACAAATACACCAAAGCCGAAGAAGATCGGTGTTCTTTCTTCAATGTGGTTTCCTCGGCAGAGCGTGTACAGGTCACAGCATCCGTTCCTGAAAGAACTTGCGAAAACCCATGAACTTGTGCTCGTTCACCTCGGACGACCTCGGGAAGACCTTGACACTGAAATCTTCAGTGACGTGCGTTATTATAATGCTTCGGAGAAGGCTGATGATCTATCGGCTATCAATCCAAACGACTTTTCGATGGCCTATTTTCCTGATATTGGCATGAGTATCGAGAGTATTATTCTCGCCAACATGCGCATCGCGCCGGTTCAGGTGAGTAACTACGGTCATCCCGTGAGTACCTTCGGGGCAAAGATAGATTACTGGATTGGAGGACGTGAAACCGAGGTAGCTGATCGGGCACGCGAGCACTATTCTGAGCGACTTGTTTTGATTCCGGGGTGTGCGCAGGCGCCGGTGCCATTGGAGTATCGACTGGAGTACCCCACGCTTGAAGAAAAGCCGATCATTATTAATTGCACGTGGAGTGGCCAGAAAATTAATAGTGAGCATCTGAATCGTCTCAAGGTCATTGCGGAGAGAGTTGAGACACCGGTGAAGTTTCACTTTTTTCCGGGCGGAGCAGTGCTCGGCAATGGATACATACCACTTAAGCGAGCTGTTGAAAATATTCTGGGCACAGAACAGACGGTTGTGATGCCGAATTTCGACTTTCAGCGGTATATGCAATCTTTGGAACACGCTCACTTCGCGATTGATGCACATCCCTTTGGTGGGTACAACACTGCAGTTGATTTGCTTACCCTGAGATTGCCTGTTGTGACAATGGCTGGTAATCGATTCTATAACCTGTCTACAGCGTATCTTTTGAACAAGGTCGGACTCGAAGAGTTAGTGACAGACAATGAAGCAGATTTTCTAGATGTTTGCTGCCGGATGATTGATGATTCAGACTTTCGCGGACGAATGCAGCGAAGAATGAAAATTGCTGATCTTGATTCAACGGTCCTCAGTCTTGAGCATGTCCCTGCATTTGCGCGAGCCATCGACTACATTCTGGACAATCATGAATCATTGCAAGAAGACAGTGCACGAAATCCAATCACAGTCACCTGACAGAGTAAACTCCGTCTATCAATCGGGCAATTTTGTCGGTGGAATCCCTGACTCTTCAGGGGTGGTGTGTGAGGCAATAACATGTATCGCATCACACAGAACCTAATTTGCGTTGATCGAACGCTTTAATGAACTCAGAAGTTCAGGCACCCGGGGTGCTGCCATATAGACACGTGCCGTGACCGCCGATCGTGGGAAAAACTGTGCAATAAAGTCAAAGCAGAACTCACTTTCCGTGTGTGAAATTGACGCCATGTTGGCGTAGACGCCACCGAGCATGTCATCAGGCAGTTTGAGGTTGTCATAGATATCTGCAATTGGAGGTGGTTGCACGATATTTTTTTGAACCGGAGGTGGTGTTGAGGTTTGTGGAGTGCCTGCCAATGAGTGTTTTTCTGTTGGAGTAGCATCTTGTGGACTGGCATCTTGCGTTTTTTGGCCGCCGTCCACATTGCTGCTGCCAGATTCTGGCTTCTTACCTGGATGTGGTGCCTGATTTTCGTTTGGTACATGTCCAAATGAAACACGGTACTTCTCCAGCGCCTGTTCCAGAGCGAGTACGAATTGGTTGGCCACAACTGGTGGGAGGATAATTCGTGCTGCGACACGATTTGGGCGTGCCAGTGACTGAATAAAATCAATTGTGTATTCGTTGGGGCCGTGAAGTACGATCACCGCCGTTGCAAAAACACCTCGCCCAATCTCATCAGGTATTCGTGCTGTTGCTGATGAATGTTGAATCTGCTGGACAGGTTGCTCAGGGTCGTTCTCGGGGTGTTTCTCATCACTCATAACTCAATCCTTACTGACTTGCTTTCATACACTGTCTGCTGGCACAAGCACCGACACGCCCTCGTGAGTCGAGCATTGTCAACGCCGTGTTGCAGATGCTGGTTGTCTTGCAGCATCACGCGTCTGCCGGGAGGCGACTTGTTTCAACGACAGGTGTTGGGCTTGTGCAGGCTTTCATGAATTCAACGAGATCGGCTTCTTCAGCGTCGTTCAGGTTTAGAGGCTTGATCTTTGTGCTCAAGTGCTTACTTGGATGACCACCCTTGTCATACCACTCGACGACCTCCTCAAGTGTCGCTACCGAGCCATCGTGCATGTACGGTGCCGTGAGCGCAACATTCCGGATCGTTGGCGTTTTGAACGCGCCAATGTCGACATTATCTTTTGAAACAGCATGCCGACCGATGTCGTGGTCTTCTTCATCCATGCCGACGCCAATATTGTGATATTTTTCATCTGCAAGATTTGCGCCGACATGGCAGGCAGTGCAGTTTCCTTTTTCGGTGAAAAATATTTCCCGACCACGTTTTGCAGATTCACTCATGGGATGTGCTTTCACACCTGCAGCAGCATCTGCGTAGAGTTTGGCAAGTTCAGGGTCGTCTTCAAGATCTTCAGGCTCGAGATTCTTAAACGCTCTCCACTGCTCGTTGTAGTCGTACGGTGATGGTGCTGTGACGATGACGCGCTCGAAAGCAGCGATCGCTTGTCCAACGGCCTCAATTGTTACAGAGCCAAAGATTTTCTCGAATTGTTTTGCATACACCGGGATACTCGCTAAGCGTTTCACAACGCCTTCGTGGGTAAAGCCCATTTCAATGGGATTCTCTATCGGGCCGATTGCCTGTGCCTCGAGTGATCCTGCACGACCATCCCAGAACTGTTTGTCAGAAAGAATACGATTGAATGAAACTGGCGAGTTCCGACCACCAGCCTGACCTTTAATCCCAATGCCTGTTTTTGTCTGTGCTGTGTAGCCCATTGATGGATCATGGCAACTTGCGCAACTGATAGTGGAATCGACAGACAGCCGTGTGTCGAAATAGAGTTGCCGACCAAGTTCAATTTTCGCACGAGTCAGTGGGTTTTCGTCGAGGCCAGTAATTTGGCTGGAGCCTTGAGAAAGACCGAGTGGGAGTCGGGGGGTAAGTTCAACAAAATTGCGTTCATCTCCTAACCATGTTTCGATTTCACTCATTGAGATCGGTCCACTGCCGGGAACTCCTGCGGTGAGGGAGGGGTCTCCGAGCAGGACTTCTTCTGCAGAGCACGGATTCGGTACCAAATAGAAAAGCCCAAGAAGAATGCCGGCACATGCAGCAGGCACAATCCGTGTGTATGGGTGTGATCGAGTAACGTGACCCGAGTGATTTGAGAGAGGTGCAGTAAGCAACATTTTCGAGTTCTCCTTTGGTGCAGCTATTGAGTATAGCCGCTGCGTCCTTTGTAAGCGCGGGTGTCTAGGTAAAGCTGGTTGGCTGCGATAGAATTTTTGCCATTTTGCTGGGGAAATACCTCGCCATTCCTCAGTTTATGCACGGTTTCCCACAGAGTCGACTCTGGTTGATGGCCCCTGCTTTCCGATAGTCTGTAATGGAGGCTATGGATGGCTTCAAAACAGGTAATTCGCTTCAAGTACAAAATGTTCGGCGGTAGCTTACCGTCTGGAGTTGTTGATGACACAAACACCGCAAAATGAACGAGATCATGAGTTAGAAGTGCCGGGCGCGATGCATGCTGGTGAGAGTTTAGAGCCGGAGCAGAAGGCAGTGGAGCAGGAAGACGAATTGATTCTTCCTGCAGACGAGCTTTCTCAGCAAGAAGCCGCTTCAATGATTCGTGATGCCGCAGGCCAACTCAATGATTTTCTTGCAGATCGCCGGCGAGAGTCGGAAGAATTTGCACGCCGGATGACGAGGCTTGAGGAAGAGGTTCAAAATAATGGGAACTCCAGTAGGCATGTTATGACCCTGAGTGTCGTCGTAGCGCTTATTGCGTTCGCTGCAACAACAGGTCTGTGGCGGCTCGCACGCAACCAGTCAGAGGTGAAGTCGGCGTTGCAGCAGACAATGAATCAGGTGAAAGCTTCGAGGGAAGCGAATCTGAAGCGAATTAGTGAGGTTCAGGGTGCAGTTGCCGCTGGTGTTGAAGTCCAGGCCGCAACGGCACTACGTCTTGAGAAACAACTCTCTGGGCAGCTTGATGATCAGAAAAAATCAGCAACCCGTCTCGAGAAGAGACTGGGTGAAGCAACACAGAATGTTGCAGAGGTTCGAGAGGATGTTGCTGAGAAACTGGCTGTTCAGTCCGAGATAACAAAAGTTGAACGAGCCAGAATGATAGGAGAGATCAAAACCGTGATCGGTGTACTCGAAGCGTCTCTCGAGGAACGGTCAAAAGATCTTGCTGAGCAGTCACAGGCGCTGAAGTCGCAGCAAAAAGAATTTAGTCAGGCAACTGCGAGGGCACAGGCAGATCGGCAGGCAATGGTGCGAGCGGCGACTCAGACAGTCAATGCTCAGTTACTAGGATTGCAGGAAATGCTTGATACGCTTGAAGAAGATCAGCCGCCGGATGCAAAGGCTGTTTCAAAAACCAGTCAAGATACTGAGAAAAGAAAAACGGCAAAAACAAAAGGCGCACAATCGGTGATAGCCTCAGCGCCCTCTAGTAAAAAAATAGATGGTAAAGCCGCTTCCAAGTCCTCGCCTGCTGCAAAAGCGAATCCACCGAAAGATCCGAAAGTGAAGGCTCCGAAAGCTGGCGAGAAAAAGGCGGACAGTCAAGATGTGAAGCAGGCTGCCAAGAATCTGGACAAAAAAGCTGAAGCCAATGAGGGGAAGTCAGTTGATAAATCAGCAAAAAAAGAACTTCCGGATTCAGCTACACAGAAGTCAAAAGAGAGTAAGGGAAAATAGCTCTGATACATTTGCCGTAGATAAACGAAAGGCCGGAACTCTCGTCATGAGCCCCAGCCTTTCTTGTTGATGGACGACGTTGCATTCTTGCCGTTGAATTAATTCTTCTTTCCCTGTCGTTTTTCACCCTCGCTGCGTGATGCCTTCATTGCTTCACGAGCTGCATTTCGTTCGTCAACACTCAGTTCACCATTTCCGTCTTTATCAAATTTTTTGAGCGTTTCTGCACGCTGCTCCGGCGTCCGTTGACTTCTGTCTCTGCCTCCTCGACGTTTCTGCATGTCAGCTCGTAGCGTTGTCTTTTCTGCATCGCTTAGTGTCCCATCACCATCTTTATCGAATTTCTTGAGCATTTCAGCACGTTGTTCTGGCGTCCATTGCCTTCGGTCTTTGCCTCCTTGGCGGTTTTGCATTTCAGCTCGTAACGCTGTCTTTTCTGCATCACTTAGTTTTCCATCACCATCTTTGTCGAATTTCTTCAGCATGTCGGCTTTTCGGGCAGCCTGGTCATTATTTTCTGACGGTGCTGCGAAGATTGTCGCAGCACATGAAATCAGTGTTATGCATGTAAGCATGCAGAGTGGGCGAGTGAAAGTCATTGTTATGGCTCCTCAGTGTGAAAGGGATCAGTATCGCCTCGCGGGGATGCGTGGTACTGAATCCCGGATACTTCTTCAACGAGGAACTACACTCAAAAGTTTCGGGCTATAGAAAAACATGGCAACGTGTAGGTAACGGTGGAGCGGTTCAGACCGCAGAAAATGTTTCTGGCTAGGCAGCCTTTTTGAACTCGACCTCTGGAGGTTCTGGTGGGCTGCCTTCCTGTTGGCGGGAGAAGTCACCAGAGTCGTCCTCGGCATGCTCGACCTCTTCCTCATCGTCAGACAGGAATGTTCCGGTCAGTCCATCCAGCATGTCGGGGAGTGATGAGAGAATGTTTACAAAACCGAGTACCATTACCCCATGGTGCGCACCGAGTTCAAGAGCCGAGATGTCTGCAAATAGAGTTTCCATAGCTTCGTCCAAACCGCTTGTCAAAAGAACAATTCCGGTTGTGAATTTCAGCCACGAACTCTCCGCCAGTGATTTAATATGAGTTGTCAATGATTGCTTCCACCGAAGCATCAGTGGAGCGGGGCGTTTTCTTTTTCGGCGGATCTTTTTTGAGGACGCCATAATCAGGTCCGTCTCCCGTTTGGCAGAGTTCTTCTTTCCTAAAATACAGGATGCAAGTACCTTTTTCCGTTGTGTGGGGTCAATGGCAAATTGGTATTAGCAGTCGGTCTTTTCCTGATTCCATTTGACCTGCCGCACCAGGAAGGCGACAAAGGGCGGAACTGACGTTTACCAGGAAGACGACAAGGACAAGGACAAGGAAGTATGGCCGAGCATGATCAGGGCGAATTTGAGTTTTTGAAAGGCTCGCCGGCCTTTGATGGTCTGAGTGACCTCGACATTAGAAAAATTCTCTCAAAAGCCACGCCGATGGAGGTTCGGGGTGGAGAGGTGCTCTTTCGGCAAGGTGATCCCGGTGGGACGATGTATGTCATTACAAGCGGCCGTGTACGAGTGCTTCTCGAGGACGATGCGGGTGAACAGTCGTTACTGAATGTGCTTGACCGCGGGGCCCACTTTGGTGAGCTCTCCATGCTGATAGGTTCGCCGAGGAACGCGACGATCAAGACGGTTGTTGATACTGATTTGCTGGTATTGAATCATGATCATTTCGCTGAAGCAGTAGAACAGGTTCCACAGTTCGCGGTGAATCTAAGCAAGACTTTGGGACGGTGGTTACGGGGTGAGTTACTCGGCACGCGGCGTCAGGTCATTCGTGCCGTTTTTGCAGTGATACGAACACGCAAAGAGCATGCTGCACTTGCTCCACAAATGGTCAAGGCGTTTAAGGAACGGGGCGCGACGGTTAAGGTGGTGACCGATCGGCCGCAGGTGTGGCCAGCCCAAGATATTCTTGCCGAATTGGTTCACGGTAGTGATCTTGAACCACTGCGTGAGCGTGTTGCGGACGCCGTGACGCAGGGGGTCAGAGTGCTTGTTGATTGTGATGTGGCGACGGCAGAACCGTCCTTACTGAGCCAATGCGAACACCTCCTCTGGCTGTTTGACAATCAGGATCAGGGGTTGGTTGAGAGTAGGCTTGGTGGGTTTGTGCGTGACCGGGATCGTTTGGCTGGTCACTCGCAGGTTGTATGGACCCATAAACGGTCAACTCGGCTTCCGAGGCATGCTTCACATGATCTGCCACTTCCGGGTAGTGATATGCGAGTGCAATGGGATAACGATTCGGGAGAGCCAAGCTTTCGTAAGCACGATGTGATTCGGTGCATGCATTGTGTCGATGACCTTTATTTTGGTCTGGCCCTTGGTGGTGGTGGTGCCAAAGGTGTTGCGCACCTCGGTGTTATTGAGGTGTTGAATCGTGAAGGCATCTATTTCGATTCAGTCGCAGGCACAAGTGCAGGTGCCATCATGTCTGCCGGGTATGCAATGGGGAAGTCGCCCGATGTGCTGCTGCAGTTAATGCTCAAAGAGATGACACCACCGCGTTGGTTCAGAAAATTCCCAAAAAGCAGGGAGATGTTTCTGCTGTCGCAATTCCGTATGGGGTGGATTGAGCCAAAGTTCCGTGAGCATCTGCAGAATGTACAATTTAATGAATTGTTACTCCCAGCGTCACTCGTCACTGTTGATCTTGTAACGGGGCAGGAAAGGATTCGGCGATCTGGCGATGTTGTGTCGAGTGTTATGGAGAGTATCAATCACCCGATTTTTGGTAAACCAATACTTCGGGGTGATGAAGCGCTGGTCGATGGAGGAGTTTTAGCAAATGTGCCATCACACTGCTTGCGTCGACAGGGTTCGAACTTTGTTCTGGCTGTTGATGTGACGACAAAGCTGTCGACAGACTTTTGCCGTGATCCGCGCAAGCCAGAGAAGTTGACGTCGCCGGGATATCTGCGGACGTTGCTTCGAGTGAACGATGTTTCGCTTCGAAGTCTTTCCGGGATTCACCGATCCGGTAGTGATTATGTGATTACACCGGATACATCAGCGCACACCTTTGACGACTTTGCCGCAGGGGAAGAATTGATGGATCTCGGCCGGGAAGCGGCGGAAGCGGCACTCCCTGAAATCAAGGAGCGAGTCGCAAAAGTGTACCGTTCCATCGACGATAACACCCCTCGGTAATTTTTTACCGATTCGTGTAAGGTTATGAAATAATACGACATTGTGCTGTCAGCGACTAAACGTCTGTCCATTCAGCTTGGGGTATAAAAAGTTTCAGTATCGATGTACAAGAACACTTTGTCCGCCAGGCTGATTGCATAGCTTATTTTAATACGACCGTAATTTCGCAGTGATTTTTTAGAAGGGCTTCCTATGTCGACAACCCGACGACAGTTTCTTACCAAAACAACAACTCTCGCGACCGCCATGTCGGTGCCGTATTTCGGATGGCACAAAAAAACACTGGCGGATGAAAGTCTGTCCAAAAATGACCGGGTAGCCGTCGGCCTCATTGGTGCCGGTGGTATGGGGCTAGGGAATCTTCGTACTGCATCTCAATGGATTGACGTCGTTGCGATTGCAGATGCAGATGCAGGTCGTGCAACTGCTGCAAATCAGTCGCTGAGTGATGGGAAGGCGAAAGAGTATGCCGACTACCGAGCTATTCTTGACCGAAAGGATGTTGATGTTCTTCATATCGCAACGCCAGATCACTGGCATACGAAACCATTAATCGAAGCAATGCTTGCTGGGAAAGATGTCTACTGCGAGAAGCCTCTCACTCTCACTATTGATGAAGGAAAGCTCATTCGGAAAGTGCAGAAAGAAACGGGCCGTGTTGTTCAAGTTGGGACACAACAACGAAGTCAGTTCAATCTGTTCGTAAAAGCAGTTGCAATGGTTGCCGATGGCCGCGTCGGGAAAATTAAAAAGGTGACTGCTGCGATCGGGGCTGGTCCGACATGTGACCCGCTGCCTGTGGTGTCGCCGCCAGCAGAATTAGACTGGGATCGATGGTTGGG
>Ga0209425_10003138_pt1 | contig 17850 bp, 16 predicted proteins | sample COG_05_FD_184749 | JGI IMG/M metagenome (GOLD analysis project Ga0209425, IMG submission 184749) | Pelagic Microbial community sample from North Sea - COGITO 998_met_05 (SPAdes) (version 2) | ecosystem: Environmental > Aquatic > Marine > Neritic zone/Coastal water | place: Helgoland, sampling...
TGACTGTCTGAAGGGCAAGCTGAATAACCACATAATTTTAAGGCTTCATAATCATTAAGATCATTTCCCACATATAATGCTCTATCAAGATTAAATAATTTTTTTTTTGATAATTTTTTTAATGCATCAGATTTATTTTGTACACCGAATAACACTGGGATTTTTAATTTTTTAGCACGAGCAGCAACAACTTTATTTTTTTCAGTTGAAATAATATAAGTATGCTTTTTAAACTTTCTAAGAACATCAAACGCTAAACCATCAGACCGATTACAGCTAACCCATTCATTGCCATCTTGATCAAGATGAACTTTATTATCAGTTAATACACCATCAAAATCAAATATAAGTGCATCCAAATCATTTATACTTAATTTTTTATTTTTCATGATTATAAATAAAATTTGTAATTTATTGATGATTAATTAAAGCCTAGCTTATGTTCAACAAGTTCACATAATAAATGTTCAATTAGAATATGCGTTTCTTGAATTCGGGCAGTTATATCTGATGGAACTATTAATGATACATCTGAATAATCTTTACACTCACCACCTTTTTTACCAAGTAAGCCTATTGTCTTAATTCCCATATTTTGAGCTTGAATTAATGCTTGTTTAATATTTTCACTTTTACCAGATGTTGTAATTGCAACCAATATATCTCCATCACGCCCCAATGCATTTAATTGTCGGGAGAATATTTCCTCATAACTATAATCATTTGCCACACATGTTAAAACAGAACTATCAGTTGTAAGAGCAATAGATCTTAATGGTCTACGATCTTTTTTGAAACGACCCACAAACTCTGCAGCTATATGTTGACTATCTGCAGCACTACCACCATTTCCACACCAAAAGATTGTTCCACCAGACGTAAGTGATTTTGCAATTAAATCTGCAGCTATCTCAATATTCTGTGTGATTGTAATGTGTGTTTTTTTGAGTGTCTCTATATGCTCGCTGAAAGCTTGATCAATTATTTCTTTATAAATATTTTTTTTCATGTGTGCTAAATGAGATATACTATATAACTATCATGACCTTGTCACTTTTTTAACATTTTGCCCTATTAAAATTAGGTAAATTTTTAATGAGATTCAATTCAACTTTTAGTAATCATATCAAAATTATTATTAACTTTAATTATCTCTTCAAATGTTCCTGTATTTTTGAGCTCACCTTTTTCTAATAAATAAACAATATCACAATTTTTTATCGTACTCAAACGATGTGCAATTATGATAATAGTTATATTTTTATCAAGGTTATTTATAGCTTCCATTACAACTTTTTCGGTCTGATCATCTAGTGCACTAGTAGCCTCATCTAAAATTAAAACTTTTGGACTATGATATAAAGCTCTTGCAATTCCAATGCGTTGACGCTGTCCACCTGACAATCTAATACCCCGCTCACCAACACTAGTTTGATATTGATCTGGTAATTCATCAATAATAAATTCGTGTAAATTTGCAATTTTCGAAGCTCTTTCAACTAAGTCTTTATTTATATCTTTAGAATCAACTCCAAAGGCAATATTGGCTGCAATCGTATCATCTGATAAATAAATTTCTTGTGGAACATAACCAATTGAACGTTGCCAAGATCTTCGATTTTGATCTTTAATTATTTGCCCATCAACTTCTAAAGTGCCTTTTTTAGGATCGAGTAATCCTAGAATGATATCAACCATTGTAGTTTTGCCACAACCAGTTTGGCCCATAATCCCCACACGAGAACGATTAGGAATACTTAAATTTATATTCTTTAAAGATGTCCGTTTTGAGTTGGGATAATTAAAAGAAATATTTTTTAAATCTATTGTTTTGTTAAAATTCAAAACTCCTTGATTTTGATTTAAATTTAAAGGTTTAAGGTTTTTTATATCGTTAATTATCTTATCGAGTGCAGGACCAACAAATTTAAGCCGTGTAGATGATAAATAAATCTGTTGTATTGCGGGCATTAATCTGTAGCCAGCAAAAGCATATAAACTTATAATTGGAATAGCATCGTTAACACTGCCTGTATTAGCCAAAATATATAATATAATTAGAAGAATACCCCCAAAAGCAATAGCTTCCAAAGCGAAACGAGGCAAAATACCTAAAACATCTGATGAAGCTACATTTCTAGCAAAAGTTTGAGCAGTATTAGAAAATGATTTTATAAAACTTTTCTCCAATCCACTGACTTTAATCTCTTTTGCAGCACCAAAGGCCTCACTAACTATTCTGAAACGAAAATGGTTATTTTTAAAACGTTCTTTTCCAAGTTTATAAAGAATATTACTTATAGAATAAAAGATGAGTCCATAAGTTATAATAATTGAAAAACTTACAATAAAAGCAAGTTTTGGATCGGCTATAATTAACAAAATTATAATTGCAATAATAATCATACTTTTTGCAATAATCTCCATCAATGGCTTTAGAGCATTTCCAATCACTTCATTAACTTCTGATAATACAGTCTTTACAAGATCTGCACTATGACGAGATAAAAACCAGTTATAAGGTTGATGCAAATATCCTTCTAACAAACGTTTTCCAATAGTATATTCACGCATTTGAACAAATCGAATTTGTGCATAGGCTGTGAGTGCCTTAAAAATAAGCGAAATTATTAACAACATAAATACTAGAACACCTAAAGCAAAAAGAAACCCATCATTATTTTCAACTCCAAATATTTTCGAGATTTCAAACATTTTATTTAGAATAGCATTTGTTTCTATAACGCTGGGGTTAGTAAGAACTGCCATAAAAGGTAAGATAGATGCTACCCCAATCATATCTAAAGATGCCATAATGATAATCATAATTATTAATAGGAAAGAAATTTTAAGCTCACGAGGAGTAAGTAAATAAATACACTTCTTAAGAAATTCCATTATGTGTTCAAGTTATTTTTATAACTAGGTTGAAATTATAAACAAAATTCATTTATACTTTTAGGTTAACATTATTAATAATTCTTCTTAGTATTTTAACCACAAACTGTCGACCATAATTTTTTATAATTTATCATCATCTTGTCTATAGAAAAAAAATTTTGAATTCTCAAACGTGCTTCAACACACCTTATATTCCATATACTGTTATTCTTTTTGGATATTGCGTTCATGATTGCTTTGGCTAATTTTGATGGAATACTTGGTGGAACAACCCAACCAACTCTACCTACGATATAAGAAGCATCACCAGAATTTGTTACAACACATGGTGTCTGACATGCCATTGCTTCAGCAACAACATTTGGAAATCCCTCACCATATTTACTACTTTGAATATAAATATCTATTCCATTCATTACTTGAGAAATATCATCATACTTTCCTAATAGCTTGACATTATTGCTTAAATTGAGCTTTTTAATTTGTTTAACCAATGTCAAATTATTTTTATTAATTTCAGATCCAATGAGCACACATAAAAAGTTTATTTTATGTGATTGAATTAGTGATAAAGCTTTGAGTAGTGTTAAATGATCTTTCATTTTAGCATATCTTGCTACATTACCTAATACAACAATTTTATTGCTAATATTTAATTTTTTTCGAAAGGTTATTCTTTTATTCAAATTATTTTTGAAAATTGATAGTTCGTATCCATTATTAATTAGCATTAATTTGTTTTTGCAATAACCTAGATTTTCACAATTTTTTTTTGCACTTTTGGAAACTACTATAATAGCCCTGGGTATTATAAATGAAAATATTACAAGTATTCTAATTAGTAAAATATTTATTAAGTTAGCTTTTTCAAATTTTAGATTCGAATAACGAACATTCCAAATTATATTTTTAATACCAGATAATTTTGAAGCTATTCCTCCTATTAAATCACCATGTATCAACCAAGTTTGTACAATGTCTGGTTTTAAAAAATGAAGAAGTTTTATAAGGTAAAAAAAATTCAAAATTGAATAAAATTTCATATTTAAGTGATAAACTTTAATACCTACTTTTTTTAATAATAATGAATATTTATCAGCTCTTTTTAATGAAATAATAATATGTTCATTGACAGAGTCATGTTTACAAATTTTATATAATGTATTTTCTGCACCCCCGTCTCCTAAACTGGTAATTATATGAATAACTTTCAAGATTTTTTATAAATATTTTATAGCTTAATTTTAAATTAATATTACAACTATAATAATTTTTGTTATTTAACAACATACAATAAATAAAAGCACCAAATTACTATAAAATTTAAATCAGTTATAAATAAAATTAATTTAAGACTTTGATTTAAAAATATTTTAATTTTTGTTATTAATAAGTCTAATTTTATCAATTATATAAATACACCATCCAGGGATAAAAACTAACCAATGCCACCAATTTTTAATATTCATTGATTGATTGTGAAAGCTATAACGAGCCCAAAGTAAACGTGAACGCCAACGATAAATGGTAGACTTATAAACTTTACTATCTGAAAGACGTTCATTCAGCTCAACCATAGGTGCTGGATAAAATGTTTTCAAATATAGTATTTTTGATGAAATTCCCCCATCAGAATAATTTTTAATTGCCACAGCATGATCAAAGCTAAAACACTTATAATCTTCTGCAATTTTAACCCACAATAATCCAGGTGGTATACGTTTCGTTTTTTTTGGAACTTCATACATATACTCCAGAGCTATCTCGCGACGAACCACTTCTTTTAAATCACCTTTAACCTTAAAATCTGCACGGACAGATATGAAATTAGTTATACCATTTGGAGGTAAATTTTCTGAAAACATCTTATCTTTAATTGTTTTAACTCCATAAAGAAACGCATCATATTCTGGTTTTTTTTTTATAGAGTCTAAAACAAAATCTAAACCACCCTCAATAAAAAGGTCATCTGAATCCATTTTAATGACGTATTTACCAGAGGCATAATTATATGCTTTTAAAATTGCAGCAGAAACCCCTAAATTTTCTTGAAAAATATATTTAATATTTAGGCTGTTGTAATATGATTTAACCAATTGATTCGTTTTATCTGTTGAGCCGTCATCACAAACTACAATCTCAACACTGGAATTAGATTTTATAGAGTCTAACATTATCTTAAGGTTTTGTTCACGATTATAAGTAGGTATACAGATGCTTAACAAGTACATATTTATAGCTTAGATGAATCTTCTCAAAATACAATAATTAATAATTTTAGAAATATTATTTCCTATTACTTTTTGATTTCCATAGAACTAATCTTAATATTTCAAAAAATTTAACAAAAAAATAAATAAAAATAATAATAATTAATTTAGATTTATTAACTAATGAAATTTTTAATATAATAATTTCACTAAAAGAATTTATAAGTGACTTAAAAATTGATAATAACATTTTTAAGATTGATTTATTTAAGTCAAAAATTCCACCTGCTTTTCTCTTTGCTTTTTGTTTAATATCATCATAGGTACTTCTAGCTGGATGAGATACGGCACTAGATTTACAATATGAAATTAAAAAATTTTTTTCCACAGCTCTGGATGCAAACTCAAAATCTCCACCACTTTTTAATGTGGAATTAAATTTTCCTGTGGTTACAAAAACATTTTTTTTTATAAAAACATTTGCAGTAGCAAATCTGTCATTTTTGACATATAATGATTGTTTTAATTCAGATTGCATACTATAGAACTCAAAAATATTAGGTTTATCTTTTATTTTTGGAAAAACATTAATCAACCCAGCTACAATGGAATTTTGTTCATTTGAAATGATTGCCTTTACTCCTTCATGCAACCATAATTCATCAGGGATGCAATCTGAATCTGTAAACGCAAATATATCACCTTTTGCAACATTTATGGCAGCATTTCTGGCAGCATAGCTTCCAGGTTTATTTTCATTAATTAATCTAATGTTGTAAAACTCAATATCATATGGGGGTAATTCTTCGGGATTATTATTTACTACTAAAACTTCAAATTTATTTTTAGGATAATCTTGTGCTTTTATAGCATCCAAACATAATTTTAAACGATCCCAATCGCTAAATGTGGGTACAATTACTGAAACAAATGGATTTAATTCTAACATTTTATACTCTGTGGTAGATAATAATCGCCCTTAAGTCTCATTGCCTCATAAATTCGAGCAGCTGATGTTAGAGAATCAGGTACATTGTGTGTCAACAAATCACCTGTTATAGAATTAAATGTCCTTTCATATTGAAGATTTATCCACGACTGACTATATCCTCTACCCATATCAAAAACTTCACCAACAAAAGCCAATTCAATACCTGGAGGATTATAGGGCCAACCAAAAATACTTGAGTCTAATGAAAAGAGAAAATTTTTAGATTTTGTTACATTAAGCATTTTAGTAAACTTTAAAGATGACCAAAATTTGTGATGTGGGAAAATTTTTTTTAATAGAGCAAAAGCATATAGATTAAAACTATGATAACCTACAGACTTACTATAATTTTTTTTGTGAGATTTAACTCTTAATAGCTCTATATATAAATTTTTTATTAAAAGATGACTAATTTTTTTGAAATTACTTGATAAAGTTCCAAGTCTAGATTGGTGAAATATTATTCCATCATCATAAATTTGTACATGTTGACCAATATTATCAAGAAATCTTTCACTTCTTCGGGTTATTTCAGAATCATTAAGATGAGCAGAAATGGCAGCGAACCATAATTGATGATTAAATGTTCTATCAATTGTTAAAGAACCACCATCCATATCAACTCTAGACCATGAAGAATGATCTTCAACCCAAGGGTGCAAAAAATAACATTCTTTTGCAATTCTAAGTGCATCTGAACGACCTAATAATTTTGCAGCAGCAATTAATCCCTCTATTGCCCAAGCTTGACCTATGAGACCGTTGGAAAAATCTTTTTTGGGATTATTTCTGCAATAAAAAATTGTATTTTTAGGTCTAGCAAGCTCACTACAGAGATAATCACATGCTTTATTTGCTGCATCTATAATTAAGCTTTCTTTAAATAAATTTGCTAAATTTGATAATAAACAAAGTCTATGAGCAGTATTTCGTACTGGAGTTTCTGGATCTCTATATGGTCCGTTGTGACCTGGTGTGGAATAACCTACTGAATTTAATTCAATAATAGATTTTTTTGCAATTTCATAAACATAATTTTTCAATAAATACATTTAAATGAAATAATAAAAGAAAATTTTTTTATAGCTAGCTTAAGTAGTTCAATATTTAAATAAATATTTCTATTATTCACGATTTTTCACAAATTATCTTTCTATATACACTTGATGGATCTTTCGTAAATTTACCATACATACTATTTAACTGTGGTAATACTTCGTTATTATACCATAAACCTCGATTATTTATATTATTAATAAGGCTTTCTAATTTTTCTAAATTATTAAATGAACTCACTCCAACATAATCCTCTTGTTCATCAATATATTTGAAAGTTGGAACACCTTTTGAAACTAGCTCCAGATATCCTGAAGTTCTAAAAAATACGCATATTGAATTAGGGTTAAATAAATCTTCTATGAATTCTTCTTGATTTACAACCTCATTTAATAGTTTATCTTTCAGATCAATATTACGATAATTATTTTCATTATCACTAGGATGTAATTTTATCGTATAAGTGAACATACTTTTAGTTACAAATTTTTTTACTAAATTTATTAAGGCATAATTTTCTTTAAAATGTTTTTTCTGAGCTAAAAGAACAATCACATGAGAGTATATTTCTTGTCTTAAAACTTTGATATCAGCTTGGTATTGATCTCTAAGTGGGTGGCAAGATACTAAAAATTTAGTTTTTGTATTTTTAAGCTTATCTTCATATCCTTTTTTATTATATTTACCCCAACATAAATGATATTTTGCACTTGTGCTATACATCAAGTGATCAAACATTCTAGGGTATTCTACTTTTTGAAATTCAAGGATTGAATGGTCGCACGCAAATGTTGTTATATTTTTTATATTTGCGATTTGGCAAATCATATTTTGAAGGTAATAATTTTCATTAAAAAAAAATAATTTACTTTTCTGATTAAATTTTAAATTCATTAATTTTTTATAATCATTAAAACATTTTAACAATATCGATGCTAATTTTAATTTATCTTGAAAATTAATCTTTTTTGATAATCTAAAATTAGAAATAAAATTATAAGTTAAGTGTATTTTTTTGATTATATTCTTTATTTTATCAAATTTATAAAAGGTGTACTTTGGAAAGTTTTCTATTATTGAGAATGATTTTTCTCTACTAAATGATTTGACAATAGAATTAAACATTCTTACTTTATCAACTCTGTGCGTATCATCAAAAAAAAAGATATATTTACTATTTATTTTTTTATCTATTATAGATTTAACTCTTGTCTTGAAAAATATTTGAAAAATTATCTTAGTGATACTTTTAAAAAAGACCCAATGACCTTCTTTAGTTGGCCAAAAATATTTATGCACCAAAATAGTTTGATAATCTAAACTTATTGATTTTTTTATATCTATTTTTATTTCTTTTAAATAAGGAATTTTGTCTAGTTGGTTTAATTCTTGAAAATCATAGATCATGTATATTTATTTTTTTTAAAGTAAACTAAATCTTTTTCTACTAATTAAAATTTTTATTTTCTTGTGATAAATACTTTTTTGTATCTTCTGGAATAGGCTCATAAAACATAAAACCTTTGTTAATTTTTACTTTAAATTTTTTGAATTCATCAATTTTATCTAATTTCTTATTAAATAAAGCAATCAAAAATAATAAAAAGTTTAAAGAAGCACCAAAAATAAAAGAGCATCTCAATAATATTTCTGCCTTATATCCATGATGTTTTTTATGATATTTATAATAACTTGAAGTATGTATTAAATCAAAAAGACCTTTATCAACTGAAGTAGATAAACCCCAATGATGATATATTTCGGCATCTCCTACAAAATAATTATCAAATCCTTTATTTAAAAACCTCAATGCCCAGTCTGTTTCTTCACAATATATGAAAAACTGCTCATCCAAGTAACCTACTTTTTTCATATTTGAGGTTTTAACCATAAAAGCACATCCTCTAGGTCGACCAATGATTTTATAATTTTTTACTTCTTGCTGTTTTTCTGGTTCCTTTTTTTTTATTCCTATTTTTGGGATAATTAAAGATATCAATCTTCTTAGCTCAGGTCCAAATTCCCATTTCATTCTTTCGAATACACTTCTAAATGGACCGTACGAAAATTGTTTTTTATTATTAAAGTAATATAGCTGTGGACCTATCGCACCAGCATTGGGATGAAGCTCAATGAAATCAAAAAGTATCTTTAAGGCATTATTTTTTAAAATAGTATCATTATTTAAAAGTATACTGTATTTTCCACTAGCTTTTCTTAAAGCTAAATTGCACCCCATACTAAATCCACAATTATATTCAGCTTTTATTAAGATAATATCATTTATTGTATTTAATATTTCTAATGAGTTGTCTGTAGATTTATTATCTACAACTATAATTTCTAAAGATATACCAGCTGTTAAATCGTGAAGGCTCTGGATACATTTTTTTGTTATTTCACCATTGTTGTAATTTAAGATACATACAGTTATATCAATTTTTTTTTTCATTTTTTTACTTTTTTGAAAATACCTAAAATAAACAAAAATAATACTACTTTAAAAAGTTATAATATAAATACTAAATTATATTTACTATGTTTAAGCTTAATTGTAACGCTTTTACAACGTACTTAATTTTTGTCTTATATACACATAATTTTTACGATATTATATTTAAAAATTAAATATCTTTATCATTAAATAACTCTGCTATTAAAAGATTACATCAATAACTCAATAACTAAAGTATAATAAATATTTATATGAAATTAACAGAAGATGTTTTAAAGTTATTCTGGAATTATTAATAATAAAAAAATTATAAGTATGAAAATTTATATAACTGGTATCGCAGGTTTTTTAGGCAGTCATTTGGCAAAACATTTATTACAATTGGGCCATCAAGTTGGTGGGAATGACAATATGTTAGGTGGTGAAAATGATAATTTGCCAGAGAACTTATATCGTTTTGATTTAACTGATTGTATTGACTATGAAGAGATGAATAAAAATCTTTATAATGTTGATATAGTATATCATTGTGCTGCTACAGCGCACGAGGGTCTATCTGTATTTTCTCCGAATTTTATTACAAAAAATATTTATCAAGCAAGTGTGTCGGTTATTACATCTGCCATAGTTAATAAAGTTAAAAGATTTGTATATTGCTCATCGATGGCAAGATATGGCTCACAACAAACACCTTTTACTGAAGATATGAAGCCTATGCCAGTAGATCCTTATGGTATCGCTAAAGTAGCAGGTGAAGAAACTTTGCAAGTATTAGCAAAACTGCACGGCATGGAATATAATATTGCTGTACCTCACAATATTGTAGGTCCTAATCAAAAATATGATGATCCATACAGAAATGTGGTGTCTATAATGATTAACAGAAATTTACAAGGACAGCCCTCTATAATTTATGGTGACGGAGAACAAACAAGATGCTTCAGTTACATAGATGATGTTATCTATTGTTTAGAAAAACTTGCATTAGATCCAAAAATCTATAGTGAAATAATTAATGTAGGGCCAGATGAAAGTTCCTGCTCAATCAATACGTTATCATCATTAGTTGCTAACTCAAGTGGTTATAATGGTAAACCAATCTATGTAAAAGATAGACCACAAGAAGTAAAGCATGCTACCTGTTCTGCTGATAAAGCAAGACAATATTTAGAATATGAAACAAAAACCACATTAGAAGAGTCTATAAAAAAAACAGTAGAGTATATTAGGACAAGAGGTACAAGACCCTTTAAATATAACCTTCCACTAGAAATTATTAATGATAAAACACCAGAAACTTGGAAGAAAAAATTAATATAGTTTTTAGTAGGTTTTTTGTTATATTGAGATCATATATCTTAATATCATGGCCTTGATAATTTAATCATTTTACGGAATAATCACCCACATAACTACTGCCCCCAACAACTAAGGTTTTCATTTAATTAATTAAAAACAATCTAATAATAATTAATTATTTTTGAAATTAGATAACTTACTAAACTCTTAAGATTTTTTAATTATTAATCCTTTGATATTAAATATATATTATAACTCAAAATAATATTTTTTTTTTTTTCAAAATTTTATAAACTTTATTTACCTCTTTAATGTCAACATTAATTAGATCTGCAACATCTAAAATATTATGCTTACCATCAGCATATGATAATAAATGAAGCATAATATTTTTTTGAAGACCTCCATCTTTTTTTGTATTACTAGAATATTTTTTTTTGTTAGGGTGATTGATGTTTGGATACAGACCATATTTTCCTAATCTTATTTCACAATTAGGGTCTAACCTTTTCAAAGGCAAATATTTTTCATTAATCAATAATTTCTTTTCAATATCATTTACTGACTTTTTTATTTGAGAAATCTTCATAAATTTTTTATCATCTCCACTGGTATGATATTCTTTATAGGTTTTGTAAACATTTCGAGAAATTTGGCCAACTGGTAAATTTGGTTCGGGTGAATTATATTGTCTTTCATCAGATCCACCATGTGCATTAAATTCTCTAATTTTAACATTATTTTTTTTAGCCTCTCTTATATATAATTTATCTATAATTGAGTTACCTTCTCTACTTTTTTTATAACTAAGTTGTTTATTTGGTCCACCCAAACAGGTTAAAACCAATCCTCCTACTAGATTTTTTTTTAACTCATCTTTATGGCTTGAAATAAAACAAATACTTCCAATTGTTTCAGGATTAATTAAAAATAAATAGGTATAATTTCTCTTCTTCCATTTCTTAATTTTATTATATAACCCAATCAATACTAATGGACCACTTAATTCATTATTAGCCATGGCTGGATGACATAAATAACTCGAAATTAAGATGGTTTTTTTTGATTTACCCCTTAACTTAGTTAAACCCAATTGAACATTTCCATCTGTAAAGCTTGATTTTATTACAGCTTGATATTTTTGTTCAATCAATTTTTTTCTTTCTGACTCTTTAAGGCAAAATCCCCAATTCTTCTGATAATAACTTGTAACATAGGGAATTAAATTGGGCTGATTTTTAATCGTATATAGATTTTTTTGTAATGTTTTTAAATTTAAAGTTTTATTAACTGGTTTTGAATAGTAAACTATAGATAAATTGTTTTTTTTAAAATCAATTATTTTTTTTCCTCTTTGATCAAGCAAATAAGCATCATCAACATTCCATTCTTTTGGAATTACCCAGCTATAAATTTTTTTTCCCGACTTATAATTAATTAATTTAAATGGAACATATTTTGATAAAAGTTTTAATGATTTTCTGTAACCTTTGCCAGTAATACATCTTGGGATTGGAAATAATTTATCAAATAAAAAATTATAATCTAGTTCCATTTTAACTTTAGTCGTCATAAAATATTAATAAGCTATCGATTGAAATACAACTATTGTTGTTATACATAATAGTAATGATAAAATCAAAACAGTACAAGATATATTTATCTGACGAAGGCTTTGGTCCCCTAATTAGGGAAAAAGAAATAATCAAATCTTTAACCACAAAAGATAAAAATCTCACTCCAATTATTCAAACAGAAAGACATTTTAATGACATTAATTGGATTATTGGTAAAGATATAAAAAAAATTAAAAAAAATAATTTAATTGAATGGTCAAAAAATTTAGATGGTTCACCAAATCTAAAAAATATAGAAAAATTTTTTTTAGATTATCAAAAAAATTCTAAAAAATTTTTTAAAGAAGAAATTAAAAATAAAAATTTAAAATTTATAATATCTGATTTTTCTCCAGATGCATTTAATATTGCTAAAAAATTAAATATACCCTCTTATGGAGTTGCTCATTTTAGTTGGGATTGGTTTTTTAATAAGTTATACTTTAAAAATAATCATAATACACATATTAGAAATTCAGTATTAAGTTTTTGGGAAAAAGCAATTCATAATGCAACAAAAATTTTTTGTCCTCCATTTACACCTATTGAAATTTTGGAAAAATATGAAAAAAAAATTATTCAAACACCCTTTATAGTTAAAAAAATATTTAAAAATAATAGATATGAAACTGATATTATTGCTGATATAGTTAGAAAAATTGATAGAAAATATAAAGTACTAATTATTGACAGTGGCTCTAAAGTATTATTTTATGAATTGAAAAAAATACTAAAAGAGACATCTAAAGTTATAGATGATTATCAATTTTTTGTACCGCAGGCTTTTGAAAAATTAAAAAGTGATAATATCAGTATATTACCAAATAATTCTATATTCTCAGATTATATTCCTTATGTTGATGTCGTTATTGGTAGAGCTGGATTTAATACTATAAGTGAATGTATGTATCACAAGACACCTATAATTCTTATATCGGAAAATGGCAACCCAGAGACAAAAGAAAATATATTCAACCTTGTGGTCAATAATCTGGGTCACTACTATAATATTAAAGAAGATAAACTTCATAAATTTCTACCAAAATATTTTTCTCAAACACATTCTTTCTATAAAGAAATATTACTGAATAAAAAATTTAAATTTAATGGTGCAGAATTTATTGCAAATAATATTATAAAATCTTTATGAAAAAACCCCTATTACTTTGGACTGCTGCAAGTGGATTTTTTGAAAAAGATTTAAATATCTTAAGGAAAAAATATAACCCAATTATCAAACCAAAGATAAATAAAAAAGAAACTATTAAAATTTTAAAAAATAATATTTTTAAAGTATGGGTAATTGATACTTGTCCAAATTTTGAAATAAATAAAGAAATTTTAGATAATTGCCCAAGCTTGCTTGTCCTTGCCTCACCTGCAACAGGGTCAACTCACTTAGATAATAAGTATATTATTAAAAAAAAAATTAAATATATTTCAATTAGAAATAGAAAAATCATCAACAAAATATATTCATCTTCAGAACATGCTTTTACACTATTACTGGCAAGTATCAGAAATCTGAGACCAGGAATGTCATCAGCTTTTTCAGGAGAATGGAGAAATAACGAAAAAAACCTTAGAACATTTGAGCTATCTGAAAAAAAACTTGGCTTAATTGGCTTTGGACGTATTGGGAAAAATCTTTCCAGATATGCCTTGGCATTTGGACTTAAAGTGGGTTTTTTTGATCCTTATAAAAATTCTAAAAATTCTAAAATTAAAAAATTTAAAAAAATAAGAGATTTGTATAGATGGTCAAATATTATTTCAATTCAAGTACATTTAGATGAAAAAACCAAAAAACTTATAAATGAAGATTTAATCTCCTCATGCAAAATGCAAAAAACTATTGTTAATATTAGTCGGGGAGAGATTGTGGATGAAAAATCTATTATAAAGAACATAAAGAATGGTAAAATTTTAAAATATGCTACAGATGTTATTACTGATGAGCAAAATAAAAATAAAATCAATGAAAATCCAATTATTAAATTTGGAAAAAAAGACAGTAGGGTTATTGTTACACCACACACTGGTGGTTTAAGCTATGACTCAGAAAAAAAGGCTGCAATGGATATCATTTCACAATTAATTAAACTTAAAATTTAGGAGGAACACACATGTATATTATTTCAGAAATATTTCCCCAACATAGTGGAAATTTGTTAATGGCAGAGCAAATGATTTTGCAATCTAAACTTTCAGGTGCGAGTGCTGTTAAAATGCAACTTTACCCAGATAACATGTTTTCTAATGATGGTTTTGACAGATCATATTTAACACTATCATTTGAATCTTTGAAAAGATTGACAGAATATTCAAATAAAATTGGTATATCAATTTTTGCTACAGCCTTTACTTTGGAAACATTAGAATGGTGCAAGGAATTAAATTTTCCCTTTTTAAAGGTTCCTTCAAGAATGCATAAAGAAAATCCAGATTTAATTGAAAAAATTTACTCAGAAGATAAAGATGTGTTTGTATCTGTACCAGAAAATTTGACTTTAGACGTCATTCAAAAATCAAAAAAAGCTAAGTATTTATATTGTGTTTCAAAATATCCAACACTTCTTGAGGAAGTAAGCTTCCCAATATTTTCAAAAGATGGATACCTAGGTTTCAGTGACCATTCTATTGGTATTGCAGCTGCTTTGTATGCTTCTGCAAAAGGCTGTAAAATTTTAGAAAAACATTTTACAATCTCTAAAGCTTTTCAAAAATCTTCTGAAAAAGCTCACTTGGGTGCTATGGATGAAATTGAATTAAAAAATATTTTTAATTTATCTAATGAATTTAAGTTAATTGGAAAAAAACCAAAAAAAATTAGTGAATAAATTTATTCCTATTATTCAAGCTAGGATGGGTAGTAGCCGTTTACCTGGAAAATCCTTAATGAAAATTGGTGAATATAAGCTAATTGATTGGGTTATAAATTATGCAAAAAAAAATTTTTTTAATGAAAAAATTTATGTTGCTACCACAAAATCTAAGGATGACGATACATTAGTTGAATATTTAACTAATAAGGATATTAAAATTTTTAGAGGAAATGAATTAAATGTTTTTTCTAGATTTGAAAATATTTCAAGAAACTTTAACCCTGATGATATAATTGTTCGTTTTACTGGAGATAATCCAATAAAAAATAATTTGATTATACAATTAATGAAATCAGAAGTAATAAAAAATAATATTGATTATTGTTGCTTAAAAAACTTATCAAAACTATCTGTTGAATTCATCAAAATAAAATTAATTGATCAAATTCAATCTACAGATTATTTTAATGATGATGATAAAGAGCATGTAACTTGGAACATAAGAAATAAACTTGATTGTAATAAATTAATAATTGATCAAAGTAAGCATAAAATGATACCTAAGTTAGATAAATTAATAACTATTGATACCCTCGATGATCTATTATTTTTAGAAAAATTATTAAAAAAAATAAATATAATTCCAGGTGAAGATTTAAATTTAATCTTATTATATAATGCCATCAAAAGCTTAAAAAATTAAAATAAATGTCTAAAAATAATAAATATTATCCCACCATAAAAAAAAGATGGACTGATGATTATTTTAAAAAAAGAAATTCTAATGATATGAAAAGAATGATGCAATTCAAGTTAGATAAAGATCTTATTCATAGATATATTAAAAAAGGAACTGTTTGCGATATTGGATGTAGTACTGGTGAATTTATAAGATACATGAATTGGAATGGAGATGTCTATGGAATGGAAATACATGAGGGTTCAAAAAAAATAGCATCTGATATTATTTCTTTTGAAAAAAATATTTCAACTGAAAAAAATTTTTTTGATTTAATTATCTTTCGAGGCACAATTCAACATGTGGACGAACCCTTTAAAATGATTAAAGACTCATACAATGCGCTCAAAAAAGGTGGTTATATTATTTTTTTATCTACCCCAAATTCAGAGTCTATTTTGTATAAAATTACAAAAGATTTACCTAATTTAAATTGGAAATTAAATTTTTATATTCCTGGTGAAAAAAATTTAAAAAATGCTTTGATAAATTATGGTTTTAAAATATGTCAGTCAGAATTTCCTTACCTTAAAACTCCTTATGCAAATTTTTTAAAAGATCATCTCTTATTTATTGTTAATATATTTTCAAAAAAATTTTATAAACATGCATTTTGGAAGAATAGTATGAATATTGTTGCAAAGAAAAATTAATTTTTATTTGTGATCCTATCTAAATAATAATTAAAAAATTATAATTTTGTTGCAATTACATAACCCCTATTAGTTGTAGAGTTCAATATTTTCTGTAAGTTATATCCCAAGTTGTCTCCAATATAGTTTATAGCCTTAAAAACCCCCGGAAATTGAGAGGAGTTATAGTCGTCAAAAATGACCATATCTCCCTTTATTTGTAATTGAGAAATATTACTAAACTCAAACATAACATCTTCGTAAGTATGAGCAGCATCTAAAAAAGCAAAATGCACTCTTGAAAATGAGAGTTTTGCCATCATTTGCTTTGAACTACTTTGTACAAAAAGAATATATCTCTCAACAAGGTCTGACCAATCTCTAAGCAACTCACTTCTTGAAAGTGGTCCATGATAATGGTCTGAAATACAATTCCAATACATTTTTGTTTTGTGTGGTAACAAGTCAATTGTACATATTTGACCTTCATAACCTTCATCAAACAAAGCTTTTGCCATGCAAAGTGAGGAGTAGCCTCTTGCAGTGCCTGTCTCAATAATATTTACACTCTTACTATCTTTAACTTGATGTTTTAAATACTGTCGCAATGCTGAATATAGCACTCTTCCATGAGCATAGTTAAGTGGTGATTTTTTGATGACAACTTGAGTAAGAAGACCAAGTTGATTTAGCCAATCTTTGTTGATTGAAATTCCAGTTGTTTTTTCAAATTCACCTACCTCATAAAAAGAGAATGTGTTTTTCTGAGCTTCTTGTGCGAGTTTAATATATGTATTTGCATCTGCAATTGGTTGCTCGGTTAAAGTGTAAATGTATGAACTTAAATTTTCACTTAGTTTTACTGAAGCTAAAATTTTAAAAAAAATTTTTTTGACTATTTTTTTGACTATTTTTTTCATTTTGCAGCGTCAAGAGTATATTTTTTTAAGGTTTTCTCTATAAATAAAAAACCCCAGACTTAAATGCTGGGGTTATAAAATAAAATATCAATTATCTTTAAAATTAGTTAAAAAATTTTTTTCAGTGCATAAATCAAGCCAATTGAGCTATTAGTACTGGTCAGCTACACGCATTACTGCGCTTCCACATCCAGCCTATCAACGTG
>Ga0209425_10003144_pt1 | contig 17812 bp, 13 predicted proteins | sample COG_05_FD_184749 | JGI IMG/M metagenome (GOLD analysis project Ga0209425, IMG submission 184749) | Pelagic Microbial community sample from North Sea - COGITO 998_met_05 (SPAdes) (version 2) | ecosystem: Environmental > Aquatic > Marine > Neritic zone/Coastal water | place: Helgoland, sampling...
GCCAAGGCCGATACGGATAACCCGGAGCGGTCATCCTTGCGCAATCTGCATGACGAAATTCAAGATGTAAGGGTCATTTTAGAGCGGCTTGAAGCGAGACTGGATCTGGATCGACAGCTTCGGAATGTTGATGCGAGGGGCGATAGTGATAAGTAGAAAAAGTAGAGGTTAGCCCCAAGCTAGTACCGGTCTATAGCAATGAAGGCACCATCATTCTCTTCGCATAGTGCGCGCATTAAAGTACTAAAAGCGTATGCGTCCTCTAGCCTAACCTCTTCAACAAAGTGAACTGGAAAGCCGAGGCCATGTATTCTGACCGAGCGTCTTCCGCCCTCTCTAGGTCGATTTATTCGGCGCACTGCTTTAATAACCTTTAGCGGTGTATTGAAACGGCCACTATCAAAAGGGTTAAAGGCGTCGCCAACTACCCAGACCGCAATTTCTAGGCCTGGTCGGTAGAAGGTTGCGATGGCTTTAGTGATTCCTTTGACAGGGCTCGACGGGCTACTAACGAACCAGGTTTTTAACCGCTTAATAATTTCTTGCCGCATTACTGGTGTGTCTGTTACCCACTGGTCGGTGTAGGCAGGGAACATATATCTGCCACCAGAATCCATAACTTGGATTCCCTTTAAGTTCGGATAAATCTCCAGAACCTCCTCCATTTTTTTAACAACGGTCGTCCAAGCACCATAGTCTGTCATGCTTGGAGATGCGTCGATGACAAAAATGACATACTCGCTATCCAAAGGAATGCCGCCGATGACAGATTCGTTTTTGGAATCTTGATATTGCGCGAGTAAACCTTGTTTCTGTATATCCAAGCCTGAATTAAGTGATTCCAATCTTAGTTTTAACTGTTGCTGTACTGCTGTCGACTCAGTGTTGTCGATAATGGCCGTTTCTCGCGCAGCAAGTCGTGCTTTTGAGCTGGTTAATGCATCAATGCGCGCGGTTTTGACGTCTTGTTTGCGAAGCAGGTTTCGGTTGAGTAAAAGAGTCTCACCTCTGAGGGTTACTAGTGTTTGCTCAAGCTCCGCCAGATAGCCATCTAGGTCCGCAATGGTCTTGTCAAAAACCATGGGGTCAAAAACCTTGGTTAAAACAAGCAACAAGATAATGGAGCCAAATCCGCAGCTGATAACGTCCAGAAAAGATAGGTTCATGGACTCGATTGCTCTCGATCTGCGCTTCATGGTGGCCAATCCTTTGCGGGCGTGAGTAGTATCCCCCCGGTGTTGTATCCCAACACCCAATAATTGGGCGCCGCAGAGGGTTCTGACTCCAAAGGCAGTAGGATGGTTTGGACTGGCACTGAAGGTGGAATAAGTTTTATTGCCTCAGCAAAATAATCGATCCGCTCCGACTCGTCTACGCCTCCACTGTAAGTGGTTATCGCTCCTTGGGTAGGCAGACCATCGGTGATCAGAAATACGTTGTCAGGCAAGGGAGCAAATTTTATCAACGCGGCAAATGCGCTATGCAGGCTTCCGCCGCCTTTTGGTGTGAGGCGTTTCAGTTCTGTCAGCACATCTTCGAATATTTTGGGGTCATCTGCCTTTAGCCAATTGCCAAGTTCAGCGGGCCCCACTGCGTTCACTTGCGTGCCAAATTCAATAATTTGGTAACTGGCCTCTTCAGGAATGTTTTTAGCGATCCATTCAACGATTCTGATGGCGCGTTGCCATTTGGGGGCCAGGCGTTGATCGGCCTCAGATAGTGCACGGCGCTGGGCGATTAAGGTTATTTTTGAATCGAGCATGCTGGCCGAGCTATCGAGCAGGATCAGAATTCTGCGCCCACCCATATTTAGGCCTGTTACGGCTTGACTGCCGCCGCCTCCGTATTCACTTTCATCGGCCTCCTCTAACATTCTTTGCAAGCGTTTTAGCTCTTCTTCGGTCTTTTTTTGTTGCTCCGCTAATGCTTTAACTGTTTCTTGTTCGCTATCGCGCATTGCTTTGATTGATGCCTGAATCGCTGCCAAATCTTTAATTTTTTTTAGAAGTTCTTCGATGTTACGCTCTGTAGAGTCAATTTCTGAATCAGTCAAAGTTAGTGTGTTTTTGATCGTAATCTGATTTTTTTTCTCGGCTTCAATGGCGCGTTCAATTTTTCGAACCTCTGCCATGGCCTGAAGGTCAACTTGAACCCCCTCTGAAACGGTACCATGATTAATTGTTATGTAAATCAAGATAACGGCACCAAATCCGCAAGCCATTATGTCCAAAAACGAGAGGCTGAATATATTGCTGTCTCGTCGCTTAGCCATGGCGCTTAACGGACTGCGATAAATTCAAAAGTTTCGTTTTGGAACGTCACACGATCTCCTATTTGGAGTACTACGGGTTGCGTTAGTACGCGATCATTGAGCGAAAGCGCCGCGTGGCCTGGAATGAGTTGCCAGCAATGGTTTTCGTTTTGCTGGATACTCAGCGCTGCTAGGGGTTGATTGCAATATGCGGTTAGGGCCGTTGCGATACCGCGTTGAAGAACATGCGACACTGCGCGCGATGTTACTTCAGACTGCCCAGGGTCTTCGCCCTGTCTGTGCAACCTGGGTAGGCTATAAAGTAGTTGATGTCGCTCAGGGCGCCCCATGAGTTCCTCTGAGAATCCGTTAAAAGCATCGAGTAGTGCTGAGCTTTCTAGTTTCGTGATTTTGATATTTGGAATTAAGCTAATGGCATCCTCTAGGCCAGGCAGCATTGCAATGCGGTGGCTAATAAGTAGCTCTGCAGTGGACAGCGCTTCAGATCGAATTGCCGTGACGATATCAGGGAGCATGTCGAGGATGACGTTTCGCTGCTCACTTTCACTAAGACTTACCTCATAGTAAGTCTCGCCGAGTTGCAGGCGAATATCACGACTGCCGAGCTGCACATAGCCTGAATCAATGCCGATGAGCTGTTCGAATAATGCTTGTTCAGTTATGGCTTGGTCTAGCGGGTCAAAACGTGACTGTTGAATCAACTTTGCGGCGCAAAGATTCGCGAGTCTATCGATAAGGGTTAATAGCCCTTTGCTGTGGGGCGATAGGGCCTTTTGGCGGCTAATTTGGTCGGCGTTTCCGATGACGGTTAAGGTGACTGCGTGGAGGTCAATATCGAGATACAACACAGTGGGTGCCGTGGTGCCGGTCTGGCGCGCGAGCAGCACACCTGGGTCAACAAGGGCTTTGACAGGAAGGTTGGCTGCTTCGGTTAAGCCTAGTAATAAACTAAGCTGCGCCCGGTCGTAATGGCCTGGCATGCAAACGACGTAAGTTTCACCGCTGGCGGCTGCATGAATTGCCTGCAGTTGCAGATAAGCTAAGTCGGCATGATGCCTTATGGCGGCTGTGGCGCCAGGCATGGTGTCGGTGCTGAGCTGCTGCCAGAACTGGGATTTTATAAATCTGGGTTGAAGTCGTGCTTGCGCCAAAGCTTGGCTGCCCAATAGGACTGGTTCCGTTGCCAGTGCCCAGCCCGGTTCTCGCCGAAACCCATCCTTGCTTGACCAGCGAAGTTCGAAGTCATTGATCTCAAGTAGAGTAGGATCCATGCTTTACACCTGCAAATATCGTGTTAAGCGGGTATCGCAGTAATCTTCAGCATCCTGCGCGGTTCGTTCCTGTGATAACTGTAGCTGGTGCAGCAAAAACATGATGATGATACTAATTAAGAGTGCCACAAAGGTTGAGTTAAAGGCCACGCCTAGGCTCTGCGTAACACCCGCGATATCGCCTTGGGCGGCTTGATGCGCCTGGCCAAGCGCTTGACCAATTCCTCTTACGGTCCCTAAGAAGCCAATGGAGGGTATTGCCCAAGCTATATAGCGAATCATTGAAAGTTCTGAGTCAAGACGCTCGTTTTCACTGTCACAAATTGTGCTGATGGTATTGGCAACGTCTTGAATATTTGATGTGGCGCGAAATCGATGCAGCGCGGTTAAAAGCGCGCGTGGGAGTAATCTTTTTTGGTCTTCAGGGGGTAATGCTTCAATCGGTCTTGCATAGTCGCGAGTGTCTTGGGGAAGGATGCTGTTTGACTGCTGTCTCGGCAAGAGGTCTAGGTCAAATAGGGCACGTTCACGAAAATTATCACGCGCTTTTGCGCCCATTAGGGTCATAGCCCAAAGCATCAGAATAAAACAAGCTTCTTGTTCAAGGTCCCGCACTATGACAAAAGCATCCCGTTCTGGAACAAAACTTGGGTCGGCGTTTATCTCTACGGCTTGCGCGGCGAGCACAGCATTCGCATTGGGCCTTATAACTGCTACATAAATGGCATGAACGAGCAGTATAGCAATGAGCAATGAAGACAATTGGAACAGGAAATCAACAGGTAGTTTTTTCATCATATGACCTTGTGCTAAATATCAACTGGCATTCGATTTTCCTTTGAGTCTTCGAGGCTCTTGCTAGGCCGAAAGGGACGAAGGGGCTGTCTTAATTCTGAGCGCTTTGCTGGTTGCGTTGTCGTTATGACCGTAGTGGGTTTCGGTAGATTGGTCGCATCGCCAACGGGGTTGACCTCGCCAGCAAGTACAGCTGGTTCAGTAACGCCTGGACTCGGTTGTTCTTCTGCGCCCTTGGCGTTAACGGCAGCTGCAAGAAAATATCCGGTTAGCAAGATGGCAACGATTGCTCGATGAAATTGCAGCATAAAGAGCCCATAAGACCAGATGAGAATTAAAAACCAATGATTGATGGTAACAGACTCCGAAATTGGCGGCATCATCATGGTGCGTTCTGAGGGGCAATGTCCCGAGCCAGCCGGAAGCCTAGATCTTGCCTGCCGGTCAGCCCTACGTCTCGGTAGGCCCAGCGTAGCTGACTAAAACTGCCGGTTAAAAAACTCGATCCGCGAATAACATAGGCTGATCCGGTATTTGGGCCTGTCCAGTCTGTTGCAGTGGCTGGCATGCGTTCAGTGCTGAACAGGTCATTGGTCCATTCAGCGACATTGCCCGCTAAGTCGAACAACCCTAGCGCATTGGCTTGAAAGTGCGCAACCGGTGCAGGACCTCGAAAACCGTCTGAATAATCAGATATTAGTATTGGTGCAAAACCAATCGCCGCGCTATCGGCGAGGTTGGCAAGCACCGCGGGAGGCGGAAGCGTATCGCCCCAAGGAAAACGGGCAGGGTAGCTGAGATCTCCAGTTTCATTGTGTTTGAGACCCGCATACCGGCTGGCTCTTGACCACTCTGCCTCGGTAGGTAGTCGATATCCTTGGGTTCTGGGTTCGATCAGCTCATAACGATCATCCACGCGCTTGTAAGCGGCAGGGAGACCTTCGATATCGCTAAGCCAGTTGCAAAATGCAGCAGCCTGCTGCCAACTCACGCCGACAACAGGCCGATCAAATTCGGTCAGTAACGCTCTGCCGAGGACCCCTGGATTATGAGCAGGATCAAATTTTTGGAACTGGCCATTCGTAACTTCGGTCACGCCTAAGTAGTAGGGCCGTGAAATAAGGACAGTTCGCGTCACCTCATTACTTTGTCCGCCGCGATCACGACGATCGGCGCCTAGTTGAATTTGCGCTGGTAGAATTCGACGCAAGCGGTAGCCATTGCTGGCTAAAAGTTGCTCGGGAATTTTGTTTAGAGCAGCCATCTCAGGAGTTATCAGGCCAATTTTTAGAGTCTTTGGAAAGAGTGGGTCCGGTGTGATTTGGCGTGTTTCAGGAGCGAAGCCGGCAAGGCTGATATCAAAAATGTGTGGTTTGGCAGGAAGTTTAAGCTTCCTTGTTCCGTCTGGCAGTATTTTGCCATCAAGCATGACCGTTGCCGTTGCTGGCGTGACTTCAAGCAAGACCTCACCAAGACGAGGCGCCAGTTTAATGTGTATAGCCTGTTGTTCTGCTGGTGCTAAAGACAGCCTCCTGTCGACCGTCTCGTAGCCAGCTTTACTGATGCTAATGGCTGCCTCGTTGTTCGGAATGAGAGAGTAAGTCAATGGCGTAGGACCAATATATTCGTTATTAATGGAGACTAAGGCGCCGTCGGGAACCGTTCGTATCATGACAACCGAATTTGCAGGTTTTAGTACTATTTTTGGTAGCGTTAAGGTTTTACCGCGTTCAACTAAGAGTGTTGCTGAATGGGGTTCAAAGCCTTGTCTTGTTATGGTCAAAACGCGCGCGCCTTCTAATATTTCCGCAGTGCGCGGTAGGCGACCAATGTCTTCGCCATCGACGGTGAGCAGGGCGTCCTTGGGTTCGCTGGTTAACGTAATGTTCGCCCATGCGGGTTCCAAAACCGGCATAATCTGTTGGGTTATGTCGCGACCTTCAATAAGAATAGTCTGCTCAAGTGTTAAGTAGCGCGGCGCCGTGAATTGTACTTTATGTTCCCCAGCCCCAAGGTCACTGACGATCAAGGGGGTCGTGCCAGCCGATATACCATCGATTTCGACCAACGCTTCTGGCTGGCTCTTGATGGATAATTTCCCTGGTAGTTTCTGAAAATTCAGATTGACCTGTTGATCTTCATCGGTTGTAACCGTAATTCGTTCAGTAAGCGGGTAATGACCGGGTGTCGTTGCGGTAACCACTATTTCTCCTGGCCTAACAAGATAGCGGCCGCCTACTGCGAGCGTTAGCGCGCCCGATACGGACTCGGTTGCGGCTTCCGGGAAAAAGTTTATTAAAACCGCTTTTGCCGTGAACAAATGCCATCCCAGAAAAAGTATCACGACAGCGGCAACAGGCAACGAAGCGCTTTTTGCTGAGAGGAGCTTTCCTGCTTTTGCGTCAGGGTTTTGCGGCGCTTCAAAAGGTGTTGGTTCAAGCGTTTCTAGTATGTGGTCATCTTCACGCACTAGATCTTTTCCTCGCATATGATCGTGATAGTGGTTCCTCTGTCTTCGCCGTCTAAAGTGATGTCTTGTCGAACATCTCGATACCCAATTCGCGAACCCGTTAGGGTGTATCGCCCAGGAATGAGGGTTAAGGCACGCTGACGAAGCGTTCCTAACTGCCCATCTTCGCCGCGTCGCAGAACAGTGATCTGTGTCTTTTCGTCAGAATTAATAGTTAGGACAACAGGGCGTCTAGCATTGGTAATGAGGCGAGTAAGCTTCGGTAATAACGCCCTCAGGCTGCCAAAAGGCGGGGCGAGTTGACTGATCTCGATGGCCAGCGCCTGTGCAGATTTAAATTGTGTATCGCTTTGCAAACGAGCGGGGTCCGCCAAAAAATTATTGAGCGCAGTTTGGTGCGCTATGCGCAGGTTCATTTGTTCGATTTCACTTTGAATGCTGTTGATGCCCGGTGCTGTCTGAAGGATTTGTTCGAAAGCAGTTTTGGCATCAAGCCATTGCCCAGCAATAGCTGCTTCTCGTGCGCGCTGGAGCTGGCTTTCGATACTAGCGTTGAGGCGTGCTTGTTGGACCTGAATGAGACCGTCATTGGCTTCGCTATTGTCCTTGGTAAGGTTAAGGGCGCGCTGAAAGGCCTGTTCTGCCTCTAAATATCGACCAGCAGCGAGTTGGTTGAACCCTGCCGTCATGGCATTTTGGTAGCCTTCTTTTGCAATTGCATCGTTCACCGCGATTAGAGCATTCTGCGACGGCTCCCAATCTTCAAAAAGGGTCACTGCCTTGCGTAATATGGTTTTTGCAGTGACTAGTTCTCCTTTTTCTTTGGCGAGCGCCGCCTCAGCGATAAGTGCTTGAATAGCCGGAATATTTTTCACTTTCAGCCAGGTTGATTGGATTTGTTGATCGTTTGGGTTCAATCGTGCGCTGATCTCCCAATTTGTGAGCGCAAGGGTCGGCTCATATTGCGCGAGGGCTGCCTGCGCAGCAGCTAGGTAGGTCTCTTGAAGCTCAGGTAACTGATTGTTGAGTTCGGTTACGGTCTTTAAGAGCGCTCTGTAATTTTCAACGGCTTGCAGATTATTGCTTTGGCGGAAACTTTCGTCAGCTTCAATTGCACGCGCATTTAGTTCGGCTAATTTCTTAGCGTTCCAGAGTCCGATACCAAGATCTTCAAGCGAAATTAGTTGCCTTAAAAATTGTTCCGCGAGTGCAGTTACTTGCTCGCGTGCGATTTTATCTCTGGCTTGCGCGATAGGAGCGGGTCCGGGAACGGGCAACAAGCTCGCTTCTGTGGCCGGACGCGGCGTAGCGGTTGCGGGCGCCCGATCATTGGGCCCAATCAACCCGGGCAGCACGAAAAATACAAAGCCCGCGATGATTAAGAGCGCCATCCCAATCAGGAGATGATTCGGATTAAATCCACTTACTTTGCTGTCTAATTCGGATGGGGCTAGTATCGTCGCATTTCGATGCGGCGTCGTCGCCATTGCATACGGTGTAGGCTTCAACCGGTTAGATGATGTGGTTATCGTTGCTGCGAGCCCCTCATAGATTAGTTGCTGCGTCAGATCACTAAACCGATGTGCTTGTTCACGTTGCCCTGCTGCGATGATCGTTCTTGCGACATCTGTTAGTCCGGGCTGAAGTGCTAACGCGCCAGCGGTTGAAAAAGACTCGGACCCCGTCTGTTTCAGAAGCCAGTGGGCAAAGCGCTGTGCGGCTGGTCCCGCTGGGCTAGTTCGTTTCCCGGTTAGGCTCCACAATGGCCAGCCCAAGTATTGAATAAGAAAAGGCCGCTCAGCCCGGGATGAAAACCAAGGAATATCAAAACTACTGTGCGTAAAACCTAGTGTCTCAGCATATTCAAGTGCGGTGAGTATGCTTTGGAGGTCTTCATCGGATAACAAGGCCGCATCTAAATCGATACCAAGTTGGATGGACAGTTCATCCACAATGAACAGGGTAGTATTATATTCCCAAAGACCGATATGACGTCGGATGTGTGGATGACTCAGTTTCTGAAGGCGCGCACTCAGTGTTTTCAGAGTGGATACATCTGCCGGATCAATGCTGATTGCCAGCGGCGTTATGAGTACCTCACCACCGGCCACCTTGTCGGCCGCACGCCACCGGGGCGATAATGAATCAGGTGTCGGGATCGACGAAACGATCGTAAAACGGTCAACCAACTCGCTACCTACAGCTGTGAATTCAGTCATCGTTGTATTTATAGATTAGTAGGTGATTGGGGTATTCCACGATCGCTTTCATAGAGCTGCCGTAGCATTTGCCGCCACTGCTCATATTGCTGCTCGGCACTGCCGGTAAGCTCGATCGCTCGCCCTTCTATATCGAAGACGCTGGGCGCTACTTCCCGGCTCAGGGATTGTGTTAGTTCCTCCAGCGCACGGTCGTGTATTTCTGTCTGTGCTGCGCGATCGAAACCACTTTTTATCATTTTGACGCCGCCGCCTGCCACGGCGACGGATGCAATATCTCCTGCATACGTGTCACTTTTGGCGCCAGCAAGAAGGGCTAGGCCAACTAGCCCAACCCCTTTAAGTTTTCGATCTAAGGCTTCTTTTTTGCCTTTTCGCAACATAACAGCTTCGTCATAGGTCGCGTATCGCCATTCATAATAAGAAGGCGCTACGTCTTTATGAAAATTAAAGTAGTAATCATCAAAGGTATCGACTAATAAATCATCCTGGTTACGAATTCGATCGATCTTTTGGCGCACAGTATCGTTGTCCGCAGGTACTTGGAGAATCCTGACTTTGCCTTGTGAGTCGGTTTGCAGATAGGCGCCAAACGCATCTGGCGCGAGGTTCGCAGCGAAGGCGATATCAGCGGTAAGTTTAACGCTATTGATCTGCGTCTGGCCGACCTCCTGATAATATAGAATCAAGTCGTCAGCGACGGCATTGTATAAGCTTTGAAAAGGGTCTTCTCTTAATAGCTCCTCGGCTTCGGTCTTGTAAGCATACTTGCTAGCTGTATCCTCATAAATTTTGGTCAGCCAGGTTTCACCGGTCGCATCGGTTGCCGTGATGCTAACGCTTAACTGCTCGCCGTCAGATTCGAGAATTTTACCAGTGATAACCAATTCATGATGTTGCGCCGCGGTTGGAACCATCCGTACAATGCCCCAATTGCCAGTTTGTTGGAGCGTCTCTTTTAATTGGAAGGCAATATAACGGGATTCCGCGCGACGGACTTCTGCTGTGACGGGTATTTCTCCATCATTAGCGTTAGCTAACGCAGCGAGGTTGGGGTCAAGCGGTATTACCGTGACGTCAAGCCTAGGAGCACCGGACTGAAAATTTTGGAGCTGTATGGGTGGCGTAGCGCTGGCTGTGATGACTTCCGTTGTACTGCAGCTACTGATTAGCCAAACGATACCCGTTGCGAACAGAACCCAGAGTGGGCTTCGATGATTTGATTCCAAACTGCGCGTTAGATCTCTCATCAGTTAATTGTCCTCCTTGTAACCTTTATATCGCTTGTATTCTTCCCAGTATTTTTCCCTGAGTTCTGGGTCGGGTTCTGAAGCGGCTAGTTCCCTCAGTTGTGAAGCTAAAATGTCATCGCCTTCAGGGGATGGTATATCTGATGGAACTGAGAATGGCGCCCCAAAATCGCTGTTGTCACCTGCTGCTTGTGGTTCTTGAGCTAAGACAGCCACTTCGATGTCCTCCTCATCTTTGCTTCCATTGTCTTTATCGGCCAAGCCCGCTTCAGCTATCTTTTGGGCATCGATTGCCGGAGGCAACATTGTAGCCTCGCTAGAGTTTTGACGTGCCACTGTCTTGGCCAATGCATTACGCACAGCCTGAACATCGGATTCAAATCTTTCGATCGAAGCATCTAGTTTGGCGTCGATGGAAGCGACCCGGGGATCTTGACCGCTTTCCGTTACTGGCGAGGGAGGCAGGGCCTTATCGCTCCCTAGGCTGGGAAGTGAGAAGGTTGCTTCCCTGACGGCCTGATTTGCGAGTACAAGTAACCTAGCAGCATCACCGAGGCGCTCGCTATCTGCTGGTGTTGTATTGGTGCCTTCAGCACGATTCAGTTCTTTTTCAGCGATTAAAATCGCGACAGTTGCCTCGCTGATGGCGTTCTCAATATCTGCTTGTTTTGTTCCGCCATTTCTATTTGTTCCGCCACCAATATCTTTATCCAAATTATCAGCATCGGTTTTAAGCAGTTCACCTGCTGTCTCGAGTGTTTGTCCTGCTTTTCGTAAGGCCTCGTCTAACGCTGTCCGCGCAGTTTGGCTGGCGGCTTGGATTCCGCGTGGGTTGTCGTCTGCTCCTGCAACCTCGTCGTTCGCTTCGGTTCTTAATCCACGGGTTATTGCCTTACCAATTTTTGCAAGGGCCGCGCCAGCTGTGGCGGTTTGTTCAGAATCAGATCCCGATAGGGGGTTATCGGGCGCCGCTGTAGCCTTTGTGTCCTTTTGATCATTGGCCTGCTGTCGATCTGGGCCGTCCGTTGGTTGTCTATTTTGCGTGTTTGGCACACCACTTTCTGAGTCAGGAGGGGACGATCTCGGCATCCTTGACGGGCTATTCGGTGCAGAGGCACTCGGCATTCGCGGTTGGCTATTCGGTGCAGAGGCACTCGGCATTCTAGGTTGGCTATTCGGTGCAGCGGCACTCGGCATTCTAGGTTGGCTATTCGGTGCAGAGGCACTTGGCATTCTAGGTTGGCTATTCGGTGCAGAAGCGCTAGGCATTCGCGGAGGACTACTTGATGAGGGCGGGCTCGGCATACTCGGTGAGTTAGAAGAGGGGCTTGGTAAACTGGGGGAACTAGGCGGCTTTGCCGGTGTGCTTGGTGATTGACAGCCGCTGACCACCAAGAGGCCAATTAAGGTCAGTATCACGAGGCGCATGCTGGGCTCCTTAAATAGATCTTGAGTTTGCTGAATTAAAGCTGAATTAAAGCTGAATTACGATGATTGTCGTAGATTTGGATGAGTGGAAGTAGGCATAAGTGGATTTAATGTCTTAAAGCATTCCGGACTTTATAGTTAGTTAGCATGAAAGTGATTTTGTCATCGATTGCTTTGCTGGGAGAGGCACCGTAAATTGTTATAACTAGTATCAAATAATTTTGAAGGACTGGGCTATAACTCGTTGCGCCATTACCCGCTAAAAAAGGGGCCGAATATTGGCGTTTGACAATGATCAATAGGTAAAAAGACTATCACAATCGATATCCAATCAGGTGGTGAGTAATGCTGCGTTTTTCCAGGTTGTTTCTTGTGAGCTTGTTAGGGCTCCTACTTGTCAGTTGTACCCGCTCAATAACGGTTTCTGGCGAGATGCCATCGCCGCTCGTGGCGAGATTGCCCTTATCAATAGGGCTTATATTTGAGCCGGGTTTTAGCACCCACATTCATTCCCAAGTCGATGATGGGCCTAGCAACAGCGGCGCTTGGGAAGTCTCTCTGGGCGAGTCGCAGTATGAGCTCTTTGTGACAGTAACTGAGTCTATGTTCCAACGCGTCGCCCGTGTTGATACGTTTGATTGTCGTTTTGAAGATTCCGATGAAGGCCAGGTTTCGCTTCGTCCAGATGGCTGCCTTAAAATTAAGCTTGTCGAATATGCGATCGGACCACCAAGTTTCGTTGGGGGAGATTCCTATGCAGTTTCTCTTACTTATGAAATTGGACTAATAGATGCCAAGGGCAATCTGATTGATGCTTGGCCCGAGGTAGTGGGTTACAGTAAAAGTGAGGGGAATTTGTTCAACGCAGAAGATACGATCAATAAGCTCACGGTCGAAGCGCTTCGGGATGTGGGCGGACACCTTGCACTGGATTGGCGAAAGCGTGAAAGGGTGAGCGGTTGGTTGGATGCAAGCGCGCTTAGAAGCGAAGCAAAGCCGATTATGTAGGCCAGTGATCTGTTATAACGGAGCTTATTTTCTGAAGCACTTAAACTTAGTATTGCCAATGACTGGGAGCGAGGTTAAGAAGCGATGTGTATCTTAGGGCAAATTAACTTTCTCACCATATGGCTCGAGCGCAGCGCGATCGGCCTGATGTTGTTAGCGCTCGGCAGTTGCGCGACAACTCGAGTTGAGCAATCCCGCCAACCCACCTCTGTGCTTGGCGATGGCGAAGCGATGGTCATTCTTGGGCGAGTAACCCCGCGTGGCGAAACTGAGGAGGATTTTACCGAATGTTTGGCGGAGATATTGAGCCAGGGCAGCAATCCGGTACGTTTGGTCTCTGAGGATCAATTTAAAAATGACCTTTATCCGCATTTTGAGAGCGAAAGAGCGCCGGCTAATGTCGAGGACCTTGCGAGCTTATTTGCTGAAATTGGCGTGCGAGCCCAAATCGAGAAATCGAATGTGCGTTATTTGGCCTGGATTGAGGGTGACACGGTGAGGGTTGACGCTGGCGGGTCAATGACTTGTGCAGTCAGCACATTTGGCGGTGGTTGTTTCGGCATGACCTATTGGGAAGATGACGCTTCTTTTGAAGCGTCAATTTGGGATCTAAAGCGCGAGACGGCAGCAGGACAAATAAGTGCCGACGCTAATGGGACTAGTTATATAGCTGGTTTGCTGGTGCCGATCCCCGTGCTAGCGCGACCAGAGAACGCGGCTTGCAAGGGGTTGGCAGCGCAACTACGCATTTTTATTACTGGAATGGAAGAGTAAGCAGCGAAAAAGCGGGCGTCTCGAATTCCGCATTCGTTATGCCTTTCAGTACTGGTTAACCAGTGTCAGTATCGACCGTATCGACCGTATCGACCGTATCGACCGTATCAACGGATAAAGGCGAAGGCGCGTCGGTCCTGGTTCGTGTATTTTTAGAAGGTCTAGGAATGAAGACCTGGCGAGCAGTAAACACTACTTCTTCAGCGATGCCATTGCGTAGCGCGGGGCGATAGCGACTACTACGGACCATATCACGGGTCCACCGTACCTCCCGGTTGGGCACGTTCTTGTTTATCACTTTGATACGCTTGGGACGGCCCTCTGTTGAAATGGTAAAGCGTAAGTCCACAGCATATGAGGGGTTTGGCGTGGCATCGTCTTTATCGCTCCTTGGGTCGAAGTAAATAGGCTGATAGCGGGTCGGCCACAAAAGGACCGGTTCGGATGGCGCTAAAACGGTTCCTTTCAGATCGCGAAGTGTCTGGGCTTCCAATGTTTCGAGATTGGCGACCGGCCCGCCTGCCGGATCGGCCGAAGATTCTGGGTTCTTAGCGACCCACGCCTTACGATAGGCCGTTAGTGCTTTCTTGTTTTCTGTTAAAATATAACCATCGGCCAAAGCTAGCCAAGCTTCCGATAGCTCTGCAGGTGTGGTGTCTGTCTGATTCTGAATAATTGCAAGAATTTGTTCCAATGCTTGCTCCTGCAGCCGCCGGTCACCGCCCCGCCAACTATGGATCCGGGCCTTGGTTTCTAGCGGCTCAATCAGGGCAGCCGCGTAACGTCCCTCAGCCTCACTGATTTCCGAGATCGCCTCTGCGAGCAGTTCTAGGGACTCATTAAATAAAGTTTGTCGAAGCAGGCGGTTTAAATCATCGGCGAAAGGTGAAAGCGTTCTGGCTCGTTGGCCGAGGTAGGCGGCAATCGCCACCTTGACTTCACTGAGGGCAGCGCCGCCCGCAGGGAAAACCCGTTTTGCAATCTTAAGGATATATCTCTGGGTGTTGTCTGCCGCTGCTGGTTCATCCGTTATGAGATAGACTCGAGTCAGCCAATTAAGGTTGCTTGTCTGCTCAGCCGTAAACAAACCAAGGCTTCTGTGCTGAATGTTCTGGCTCCTCCGAAAATAATCCTCCGCAGTGTCGTAATCCTCGCGAAGAAACCCATTGATTCCAAGTGCGGATAGCAAGCCAGTTAATTGGGGGTCGAATGCACTCTTGCTTTGATTGAAGAGCGCAAGCGCTGCACGCAAGGATTGATCGCCTGTTGCCAGATCCCCAGCGTAAGTTTGTAGTATGCCGACATTTGTTAAGCGCATAGCACGATAGATTGGCTCGATAGCGTCATCACGTAAAATGCTTTGGCTCAGATCAGCAGCAAGGCTTCGGGCTTGATCTTCAGCGATAATAGGTGTCGTTTTCGAATTCCCGTCACTGGCCTTACTGTGTAAAAAAGCGAGATCATCTGTTTCGTAGAGCAGGTTGAGAATAAGAGCAGGGTTCGCATTGGCCCAGAGTGGGCTGAATATCAATAACGTCATGAAAATCCGAAGCATACTCAAACCTCCTTCTCGATTTGGTTCTCCCGAGTTTTGAAAGTCTGCGTAAAGGGCAAGTTTAGCGTTTCGACTGGCAAGCCATCGTGGATCGCGGGTTTAAATCGCGCAACCTTGAAGACCTTTTTCATGAGGTCTCGAACTTGCCGTGGGTAACGATCTTCAAAGCGGATGTTGATTGCTTTGCCCTCTGCTGTAATATCCACTGTCATCTGAATTTCTAAGGCTTCTAAGCGCGTTAAGGCTCGATATCGCGTTGGTAGTGCCTGCTTGAGTTGATCAAGGTTGAAGCGAAAAGGCGTGCCGATCACGGGCTCAAAATTATCGGTAAAGCCGCCGAATTCAGATTGGGGCGCCTCCGTAACCGGGAGGAAGTCTTCGTTCAATGCAACGGTAAAGATTTGAGGGGACTCAGACCAAAGCGCGTCGTCTGGATACGCACCGGCTAAAATTCTGCGTCGGCGTAATTCTTGTCTGAGCTTCATATCAACCCGCTTATTGTGCTCAAGGTCGTTATACCTCTGGAGACCTGAAATCAACTGTGGCGCTCGGTTTGTCATGGTGTTTTGCTGAGCGTAGTGCATAGCCGCGAGGCTTGCTTGGCCATCGAGGGTGAGTAAATCACCAACTTTTTGTTCAAATTGTATGAGTAGGTCGGCAGACAAATCTTGTTTTTTAGCTCGCGCCAGCAGCGCGATGGCATCACTGCTATGACAGCATTGCGTAGAAAACAGCTCAATATCTAATCGAAGTAAAGCCCGTTCTGGCACAAAGGGTTCGCTGGAGAGCTCTTTTTTAAGCGATGCGCCCAATAACCGCCTAGCCGCGTCAAATTGTCCTGAGTAAAGATACCAGCGTGCTAAGGCAAGTTCAGCTTGGATTTGCGTGTCAATCGATGTACTACGTTGCCCTAGAAAATGATTAAATTCTTTAATTCGGTTAGCCTGCCGATAATCTGATTGTTTAACATGAGTTGTCGCTAATTGGTCCAAGATCAACGTTTGTCTATCGGTGAATAGGCCGTGTTTACGGTGCAACAGGTGCTGCGCTTGCAATAATAAGTCTTCGGCGACTGCCCAGTTCAGATTGGCCATTGCGCCGATTGCCTCAGCCTCTAGTGTCTCAGCCTTTGAGGATGAGCCTGGGGTGTAAATGATGCTTGCTTCAGCTGCCATCTGCTCGGCGTGTGCGCCTGAGATTAGGCTCGCGCTCAAACCAACGTAGAGAACTGCTCGAAACAGAATCGCGGCGATACTTCGAACACTCAGCAGCCATTGAAATTGGGTCATAAGGCGTGGAAACCTTTTGGTAATAAGCGATTTAGTGTAGTTTTAAACGTGGTTGCAGCGCAAATCGTTCAGTTGATTTTCAGGCAGGGTGCTGAATAATGATGGTTATGAAATCAACGCTTTCGATACGGATCAATGTGGTAACTAAAATATTTCTCCAGTCCGCGTGCTGGATATTAACGTTGGGCACGCCGGCAGTTGGTACCGCTAGCGATGCAGGAGGCCTCGCCTCAAGCCTAGGGAGCACTTCCACAAATGCCCCGGTCGGGACGGAAGATGCAAGTTCAGTAGCATCGAATCCAAAAGAGAAAACGAAACTTCAGCAGCTAAATGATTATGTAAGCGCCTTGGGGGCTGCATTGCTAGCAGCAAGCGATTATTCCGGTGAGGATTTTAAATTCGAGGTTTGGGAAGACCCTATGGTCAATGCCTCGACTGACGGCAAAAAAACTATTCATATCAGCACTGGCATCATGTTGCGTATGAATTCAGAAGCAGAGCTCGCAGCGGTGCTCAGCCATGAAATAATGCATAACCTAAAGGAACATAGAAAAAGAAGTGAACGTCGAGGGAAGATAAAGAATGCGTTGGGGCAAACGACCGCAATGGTTTTAGGTCGTACTAGCGAGAGTCGGCGCGAAATCTGGGGCGCGATGCAGGATGTAAACGAGCTTGCTTTTACGCAGTTTGATCAGAATCAGGAGTACGAGGCAGATCTTTATGGGGCCGAGTTGCTAACAAAAGCGGGATTCGAGCCAACAGGCGTTGTAGAAATGTTGAGGACCTTAAATGCTGAAAGCTCTCTAGAATTTAAACGATCTAGACTAGAAGAAAGAAAAAATAGAGAAGAGCGTTCGTTTGCCAAGTCTCATCCGCCAACGCCAGAGCGGATGGCACGTGCGCAGCAGAAAGTTGAAGATCTGCTGCAACAGGGTACGGATCGCCAAGACAAGGAAATGAGTGAAGTTGGGATGGGATTAAGCGATGATCAGTTCTTACTGCGCCTTAACGGAATTTCCTACGAACCGCTGAATACGGGTACTGTTTTTAGGGGAGGGCGTTTTTATCATAGCCAATATCAGATGAAGTTAGCCTTCCCGGATGGCTGGCGCCACAAGCAAAAAGGGCTGGGTTCGTCAGCTGTTCACGAATTTGTGTCGATAACTGGTGACGCTGCTTTTGAGGTGAGCAATATGCGCTTTAGGTTTGGAATGACGCCGGAAAGCTTCGCAACGGAGCGACTGGGGCTCCAAGTAAAGGACGGCTACAATCTAACTATAGGCGGTTTCCCAGCTTATATCGGTATCGCTGAGCGCGCTCAGACGCTCTTTGGCGAGCGACCTGTACGGTTTGTCATTGCCTTTGACCCACTAACCGAATATGCCTTTGTCGGCCAAGGTTCCGGAAAATTTGATCTGAAGAAGTTGGCGGATGACGGGTCTTTTATCAAAATCGGTTTTAGCCTCGCGCGGATGCAGAAA